>Ga0075425_100003014_pt1 | contig 16985 bp, 10 predicted proteins | sample SoiMethybrSBSTD4_FD_75300 | JGI IMG/M metagenome (GOLD analysis project Ga0075425, IMG submission 75300) | Bulk soil microbial communities from a Populus tree surrounding site in Tennessee, USA - Soil MetaG P. TD hybrid SBSTD4 | ecosystem: Environmental > Terrestrial > Soil > Tree plantation... | reverse complement strand
CAAAACCCGATAGTCCGATCGGCGATGAAGCGCTGGCGCAGCGCACAGTGGAAGAGGTAGCGCGGCGGAACTACGGCAAGCTGGTGGCGTTTCTAGCAGCGCGAACGCATGACGTCGCGGCGGCCGAAGATGCGTTGTCGGAAGCGTTCACCTCGGCGCTGACAGATTGGCCGGTGAACGGATGCCCCGAAAATCCCGAGGGATGGCTACTGACGGTAGCGCGTCGGAAAGGAATTGATGCGATGCGACGACGACATCGCGATGACGAGGCCGGAGCGGACTTAAAGCTGATTGCGGAAGGACTGGAGGAGGCGGCGGTGAGCGCACAGATTCCGGACCAACGGTTGGCGCTGCTGTTTGCCTGCGCGCATCCGGCAATTGAGGAAGGAATTCGAGCGCCGCTGATGTTGCAGGTCGTTCTTGGATTGAATGCAGAAGCGATTGCGTCAGCCTTTCTAATTGCCCCCGCGACGATGGGGCAGCGCCTGGTGCGCGCCAAGAATAAGATCCGGCAAGCGCGTGTGCCGTTTCGCGTTCCGGAACGCGAAGAACTGCGGGAGCGGCTGGATACGGTGCTGGATGCGATTTACGCAGCTTTCGCTGAGGGATGGAGCGATGCCGCGGGAACCGATGCCGCGCGTCGTGACCTGTCGCAAGAAGCAATATTCCTTTGCCGAGTTGTCGTTGAGTTGATACCGCAAGAACCGGAGGCGCTGGGTTTGCTGGCGCTGATGCTGCACGCAGAAGCTCGAAGCCGTGCGCGGCGCAGTGCACAAGGAGAATACGTCCCGCTCGCTGAGCAGAACATCGCTCAATGGGATTCGCGCATGCTCCGCGACGCGGAGCAAGTTCTGTTGCGAGCCGTCGCGGTTGGACGAATGGGACGCTTCCAACTGGAGGCGGCGTTGCAATCGGCACACGTGCATCGCCGGATGACGGGACAGAACAATTGGGGAGACGTGGTGCAGTTGTACGAAGCTTTGCTGGCGCTGTCCGGTTCACCGGTCGTGGCGATCAATCGAGCGGTTGCAATCGGCGAGTTGCGCGGAGCGAGCGCGGGGTTGGATGCGCTAGAAGAAGTCGCGGAGGACGCGCGAGTGAAACAATACCAGCCCTACTGGGCGGCTCGGGCGGACTTGCTGGCGAAGACGGGCGCAAGCGAGGAAGCCCGGGAAGCTTACGAAATGGCGATAGGTCTGGAACGTGATCCCGCAGTGCGACGGTTTTTGCAGGGCCGGCGAGCGGCGCTCGCGGACCCTTAGCACCACCTTTCCCCCTTCCCCACCCCTTGTGTCCCTAATCCTTTGCAAATAAAGTTGGCTGAATATGAAGAGGTGAAATGTATGAAAGGAAAGAAGTTACGAGCGGTATCTTCCCGCGAGCGTATCAATACAAAAGGTTTATCGTCGGAAGGTTTGCCGGGGGGCCGAGCAGCCTGACGCAGTTGTCGACGACAGAAGTCGATAACAGGTTAATAGATTTTTTAAAAGAGACTGGGGCTGCATAAAGCCGCTGCTACACGAGCAACCGAAATTACTGGCTCCAGGAGGTGGGTTGGCGGACCCAGCTATGTTTGCGGAGCTCGGAATGGAGAGCGGCGGGGAGTGGGCCTTTGTCGCTGGCGGCGATATTGGCTTCGACGTTTTTGATTTTGCGCATGCCAGGGATGATGGTGGCCACGTCGTGATTGTTGAGAATGAAGCGGAGGGCCATTTCGGCCATCGTGGAGCCAACTGGAACTAACGGCTTGAGCGCGTCCGCATGTTCGACGCTGGAGTGAAGATTTTCCTGGACGAAGTAGGTGCTGCGCCAGTCTTCGGCGGGCCAGGTGGATTGCAGGGTCAGCGTGCCGGTGAGAGCACCTTCGTCAAACGGGACGCGGGCGATGACGCCAACATTGTGCGCGCGACAAGCGGGGAAAAGTTCGTCCTCAGGATTCTGGTCGAAGATGTTGTAGATGACCTGAACGGCGTCAATGAGGCCGGACTTTACGGCGCGAATGCCGTTCCACGGTTCCCAGCGGTTCATGCTTATCCCGACGGCTTGGACCTTGCCGCTGGCGCGAAGCTGCTCAATGGTGCGGATGGTGCGGTCGTCCTCGAGCCATTTATCTTCCCAGGTGTGGTACTGGATCAGATCCAGGGTATCCACGCCGACGTTGCGCAGACTCTTGTCCACATATTCGAAGACGTATTCCGCCGGGTAGGAAACGTCGAGAGAAAATTCGCGCTGCGAGGGCCAGCGGCGATTTTTGGGCGGAACTTTGGTGGCGACGTAGAGTTTTTTGGAGGAATTGGCTCGCAAGGCTTTGCCGAGGAGCTCTTCGCTGTGGCCGTCGCCATAGGCCCAGGCGGTGTCAAAGAAATCGCAGCCCAGATCAATAGAGCGCTGGAGCGACGCGAGAGATTCAGCGTCGTCGGAACCGGTCCAACCCGCCATGCCCCACATGCCGTAGCCGATTTCGCTGACTTGCCAACCGGTTCGTCCGAAAGTGCGATAACGCAAAGAGCGCCTCCCTAAAGGAGGAACAGGCTAACACAGAGCTGAGAGTTAAGAGAAAGGCTGTAGCATCAATTCGACGACTTCAGGGTGTAATGTCTTCCGGAGTTTGCGGTTACGTGAGGCCGCGACGTCGGGCTACGGTATTGGATCTGGCTCGGTTCGGCGCCTGCGAAAATGCAGTCAGGAGAGTTGATAGATATGAACGTGATTGTGAGTCTCCGGCGAGCCGCAGGTGTCGCAGGAATCGTTCTCCTCCTTGCTTTCACTCCGCTTCTCGCAGCCCAGCAATCGGCTTCCTCGCCCAAACCCAAGCCTCGCGCGCGCGATCTCGACATCCCCTTCGACGGTCCTCCCGGGCCTTTCAACTCCATCACGGACGTTGCCGGCGTTGAGGTCGGCTACACCACTCTGATCTCCGGCGCAGGGAAGCGAATCATCGGCCAAGGTCCTGTGCGAACTGGCGTAACCGCAATCCTTCCCCGTGGAAAAGCTTCGAGCGATGCCGTCTTCGCAGCTTTTTATTCCGGGAATGGCAACGGCGACATGACCGGCACACACTGGGTCGATGAGAACGGCGTTTTGGAAACACCGATTCTCATCACCAATACACTCAGTGTCGGAGTGGTTCGCGACACTGCTGTCGAATGGATGGTCAAGCATAATCACGCCGGGCCGTTCTGGTATCCCGTCGTCGCGGAGACTGCCGACGCGCGCCTCAACGACATGAAAGGCCAGCACGTCAAAAGGGAGCACGCGCTTCAAGCCTTGGATTCCGCTCACGGTGGTCCCATTGCAGAAGGGAACGTCGGCGGCGGCACCGGGATGAATTGCAACGGCTTCAAAGGTGGCACGGGCACTTCTTCAAGAAAACTTCCCGCCGATCAGGGCGGTTTCACCGTGGGCGTTCTAGTGCAGTGCAATTACGGCAGCCGTTCCGAGGTTCGCATCGCCGGTATTCCGGTCGGCCGCGAAATCAAAGGCTACGAACCCTGCGTTGCACAAGTGCTCGATCCACCCGTGCTCATGGGAAACGGGCAACCTGCTCCTGTTTGCGGCGCGCAGGCAACCGCCAGGGTCCTGCTCGGCGAAGAGAAGGAGCAAGGTTCCATCATTGTTGTCGTCGCTACAGACGCTCCGCTGCATCCTGATCAACTTAAGCGTATAGCAAAACGCGTGGGTCTGGGCCTAGGCCGCGCGGGCGCTATTGAAGCCAACGGCTCCGGGGACATCTTTATCGCCTTCTCGACCGCGAACCGCGGTGCCGACGAAGGCAACAGCTCCGTAAGCGGCCAGGCAGCGGTTTCGACCGTGCAACGTCTCAAGGGTGACAGGATCGATGCCCTGTTCCTGGCAACCATTCAAGCCACTGAGGAAGCTGTCGTCAACGCGCTCGTCGGTGCGGAAACCATGACGGGCGCCGACTATTGGCGTTCCTACGCGATCCCTCACGACCAGCTGCGAACAATCCTCCGCAACCACAGCCGCCTTGACTGATGGGTGGCAGCTGTACGGAGGGACAGGTCGCGGGGAAACGGGCCGGTGCTAGCATCAGGAAGTATCCTTGGGATAGCTCAGGAGATTTTCCTCAATGCGTGTGCCCAGCGCGTTCGCTGCATTGATACTGACCGGCCTTGGCGCGACCGTCGCGACGCCATTCGTGTGTGCCCAGAAAGTGGCGCCTGCTATGGTGGCGGCGTCGAAGAGCGCAGCCGAACCTATGCGGCTGACGACGCACTCCGACCACGCAAAAGAATTGTTCGGCGCCGCGGTGCTTTACAGCGGAAATTACCGGCTCGACGAATGTCTGAAGAGCCTGCGCACGGCCACTACCGAAGACCCGAGTTTCGCGGCGGGATGGGCTCTGCTTTCGTATTTCGCGACGGAGGCGCACGAGTCAGCGGAGGCATTGACGCGGGCGCAGGGTTTTGCGGGAAAGATTTCGCCGAGTGAAATGCTGTTCGTGCGGTGGGTGACGGCGCTAAAGAAAAATGATCAGCTGGCCGCCATCACGGATTTGAACGACCTGCTGCGTAAAGAATCGAACGACAAATATGTGCTGTACCTGGCAGGCCGGTGGTTTGTGGACCAGCACGACGCTCAACGGGCCATTCCACTGTTTGAAAAGGTGCTGGAGATTGATCCGGAGTTTACGCCGGTGCTCAATCGCCTGGGCTATTCGTACGCGGCGATGGGAGACCTGACGCGCGCCGAAGAACTGATGAAGCGGTACGTGGCGACGATGCCGACAGATCCAAATCCGGAGGACTCATACGGCGACATTCTTTTCAAGGCCGGGCGTTACGCAGAGGCGAAAGAACACTTTGAGCTGGCCCTGAAAAAGGACCCGACCTTCGGACCTTCGCAGCATGAGTTGGGCGACGTGTACGCCATGCTGGGTAATCAGGCGGCTGCGCGCGACGCTTATCAGAAATCGGCAAAGGTAGCTGCAAATGCGCGGAGAAATCTGGAGTATCGCGGGTCCATCGCGCTGAGTTACGTGCGCGAAAACATGTTGGGCTTTGCGGATCGGGAATACCATGAGTTGATCGCGGAAGCACACGCGAAGAAATTCACGGACTTGGAAGCGGGATTCCACGAAGCGATGGCGATGTACCAGACCGATGATCTGGCAGCGCTGAAGCACCTGGACGCGGCGGAAACTGCGATTCGTGAAGATTCCGATCTGGCCGCTGTGACACGCGATGAGCATATGGCGGTGATCCGACGCTGGCGCGGCGCGCGCTCACTGCATTATGGAAATGCCCCGATGGCAGAAGTTTGCTTGCACGTTCTGGAAGAACGTTACGAACGCACCGACAACGAATCGATCGGGGCGCAGATGCATGCGCTGCGCGGGGCTTTGTTGATGGCACAGAAGAAATTCACTGAGGCCATTGCGGAACTCGAGCAAACGGGCGACGACGCGTTTTCGCTGGATTTGCTGGCGCGGGCAAAGCGCGAAACGGGAGACGGCGCGGGCGCCGATGCCGCGATGCGACAGCTGCTGGGAATCCACGCTTCCACGATGGAGTCGGTACTGGTTGTGGAACCGGCGCGGACGAAAGTGCCGGTTACAGCCTCGCGAAACTAGCCTTAGTAAAAAACCAGCGTCTACCAGGAAGAATTTGAGTCCTCAGCCTTCCTTGAGCTTGAGCTTGCCTTCGGATTTTTGCTCTTCCAGGAATTTCTTCAACTCGTCAGCGGCGCCGAGCAAACGAATCCATTGTTCGTAATAGAGCGTGACCGGGAAACGGCCGAGGCCATAGACGCTGACGCCACCCTTTTCACCGACGCGAAAATCGAGAGAGCCGCTACGCTTTTGGCCGGATTGCTTTTGCAGCGCAGCAAGTTGTGCTTTCAGTTCTTCATAAGTTGGTTCAGACATAGATGCAATCCTCGTGGGCTTCGAATCTCCGACGATTATACGCAAGATGCGGATGCGCCGAGCGTGCGGACCTTATTTTCTGAGGATTTGGAGCAGGTTGCTGAAATCGTCGGTCCACAAACGCACCGGGCGCAGCGCCGAGAGGTCGCCGGAAGACTTCGGGAGTTCGCCATAAGAAAGCAACATCCACTCGGAGTCGCTGGAGATGCGGCCGTCGCCGGCGGAACGAATCCAGGCGAAATGGAGACCGTAATGTTGCGCCGCGGCAGCAGCGACCGGGCGCAGATCGAGATAGGTGTTGGTGATGTGGATCGCAAGAATACCCGTCGGGCTGCGTAGATGGCGGAGATAGACCGCAAAGGCTTCGCGCGTCAGCAGGTGAACGGGGACGGAATCGCCGCTGAAGGCATCGAGAACAAGCAAGTCGAAATTTTGCGAGTTGCCGGCATCGGCTTCGCGTTCAAGTGACAGGCGCCCATCGCCTGGCACGATCTGAATCTGCGCGGGACAATCCGTTAAATACGTGAAATATGCCGAGTTGGAAGCGACGGCGATAACCTGCGGATTGATTTCGTAAAAACGAATGGAATCCCCGGAGCGACCATACGCAGCTACGGTTCCGACGCCGAGTCCAACCGCGCCGATAACCACCCCCGTACGCTGTTCGGTGTGAGCAGTTGACGCGGCCAGTTGAAACGCCTGATCGAGCCCGCTGCCGGACGCATAGTAGGCCGTCGGCGTACGTTTGTATGCGGCGGCCCGCAATTGGAAACCGTGAGCAATACGACCATGCGCGAGGGTAAGGGCTGCGCTTTCTGCGTCGCCTTCGCGCGGAAGGACCGACAGCGTACCGTAAAAATTGCGGAATCGTGCGAGCGCCTTTTGGGAATGCGTGAACCCGGTTCCGCTGAGAACGATGGCGGTAACTGCTAAGGCGGCCACTGTGCAAATCGGCACAGCTTTACGTCGCGCGGCTTCGGGTGCGGCCCGTTTGCGGTCGAGGAGCACCAACAAGAAGAGAACCGCCGCGATGAACAAACAAAAGTGATCGGAGATGCGCTTGGCGGGCGATACAGCCAGCACGATCGCTTCCGGAAGCAAGGCAGCAGCCGCAAGAAGAAGAACCGGCGCGGGCGCCGGAGAGCGATAGAGCCACGACTCGCGATCAAGCGAAAGGATGAGCAGCAGCAAACTCACCGCGCAAAACGAACCGAGCTGGTATTCCCAAAAGCGCGTGAAAAAGCGTGGTGCCATTAAGCCGACGAAAATTCCGCCGAATGCGCCACCGGCCGCGATCGCGAGGTAAAAGGCAGTCAGATAACGAGGCTCAGGCTTGGAGCGGGCGAGTTCGCCGTGACAAACCATGCATAGGGAAAAAAGAACGGCCAGATAAATGAGAATTTGCATCGAGATGCTGCCAATAGCTCCGCCGTAGAGAACAAAACACGCCAAGCAGAGAGCCAGCGGGAATGTAGCGTGGAACCAGTTGCGCGCGTACCAGCGCGGGCGCTCAAAGCACAGAATGAATGAAAGTAGGTAAACCGTGAGAGGCAGAATCCATAGCAACGGGACGACCGCGATGTCCTGGCAAAGCTGGTTGGTGGTCGCGAGAAAGACGACTGACGCGGTTGCGGCGAGCGCGAACCACAGCGAGAAATGTCGCACGCTCGGTGAATCTGTAACTCCCGTCGACACTTCGGCCAGTGCCGGCGAACCCGTTGGCTGGTCGAGCGCTGCCGGCGCTTGGCTGGCAGCAGCGCGAAAAGCACAGAGACAGCAGCCGACGGCGAACAAAGCGTAGCCAATCGTCCAAAGACGGCCTTGAGCGTTGAGCGGCAGGCGGGGTTCAAGCAGCGCCGGAAACGCAAATAGCGCGAGGAACGAGCCGAGATTGGAAATAGCATAGAGACGATAAGGCGATTCGCCGTGCGAGGTTCGCCGATACCAAGCCTGCAGAAGGGGCCCGGTGGTGGACAACGTGAAGTAGGGTAAACCTACAGCAACGGCGAGAATGCCGAGGATTCGAAGCACCGGATCAGCATCGATGTTTGGCTTCCAGTTTGCACTTGGCGTAACCGGCGAGCTCCAAATTCCAGCTAAGTAGAGAAGCAGTGCCAGCGACACCAGCAGGATTACGGAATGAGTCAAAGCCTGCGCCCAGCCGCTCAAATGTTTCGAGAGGACGTGAGCGTACGTGTACCCAGCGAGCAGCAACAACTGAAAGAAGAGCATGCACGTAGTCCACACCGCGGGCGTACCGCCGAACCACGGCAAGATGAATTTTCCGAGAATGATCTGGGTCCAGAAGAGCAGGAAGGCGCTAAGAAAAACCGTAAGGGAAAACTGGACGCTCGCAAGTGGAAACCGAGGCTGTGCGGGCGCGCTCACCGCTGGCCATTATAGATTTTCTCGGCCCAAAGATACGAGCTAGTGACGTGGAGAACCTTCTTGCTCCAATTCGCGCTGCGCGGCATGAGCGCCGGCAAGACCACCGTTGCGCCGGTGATGCACAATCAGATGCACGAAGAACATCAGGACGAGAACGATGCCAAACGTGACGACGATGGTTGCGCCGGTCGGCGTATCCAGCAGGACGCTGAGATAACAGCCGAGCGCGGAAACGATAGTGCCCATGGTCCAACCGATGGCGAGGCGCGGGCCAATTCTGTCCGCGAAGAGCATGGCGCCGACGCTGGGCACGATCAGATAGCAGAAAACAAGCAGCACGCCTGCGATAGCTACCGATGACGTCACCACAAAGCCGAACGAAGCATAGAAGAGGAAATCCCAGAAACGGACGTTGAGGCCGAGCTGCGAGGCTTTCGCGTGGTTCATGGAAATGAGAAGGAACTTTTTTCGGAAAATGAAATGAAAAAGGCCGACGGCTGCGTAAAGTAGCGCGGTTTTCGTGACCTCGGGCCGCGACACCGCCAGAATATTGCCGACGAGCATGTCTTTCAGGTGTTCGGTTTCTCCAGTGGCCTTGCTCATGAACAGAATCGCCGTGGCGGAGGCAACCGCGTAGGCGATTCCGATGAAGGCCTCTTGCGGAATGTGGCCGCGGCTGGTGCGCGCAACAGCGAAAATTCCCGCACCGAGAAAGGTAAAGGCGAGGCTTATCCAATAAGCGGCGCGGCCATGGGGATCCATACCGGCGACGACGGCGACCGTGGCGCCGAGCGCCGCAATCTGCGCGAGCGCGAGGTCAACGAAGATGACTCCTCGCTCGACGACATGCACGCCCAGATACGCGTGGATGCCGGTCAGAATCAGACTGGCAATGAAAGGGAGTATAAGGAACGCCAGAATCTCCATGACTTTTCAGTTTCCCCCCGGGATGTTGTCGCAATTGCGATTCTGATTCCCGCATGGCCGCTCGAAATTCTATTTCGTCGTGTCAAACGTCTGCTTGAGCTTGGCGATATCGTAATCAAAGAGCTTGAAATAATCGGTGATTTCTTTTTCGCCGCCGACGCTGGGCATCAGGACAACTACGGTGCCGCCAGTTTCGCGAGCAATGCTATTGGGTGTCTTCAAATCGAAATAAGGCTCGACGACGATCACTTTCACGTTGTCGCGCTTCATCTGGCCAATCAGTTCCACGGTGTGCTGCGGGCTAGGGGGAATGCCGGGGCGGGGTTCGACGTAGCCAACCACGTTCAGGCCAAAGTGTTCCGCAAAGTTGGGCCAGGAGCGGTGGTAGGTGACGATTTTGCGTCCAGCGTATGGCTTCATCTGTGCCTGCCATTGCTGGTCCGATTGCTTGAGCTTTTGTTCGAACTCGGAATACCGCTGTGCGAAGTAACTGGCGTCGGCTGGGCGCATTTCGCTGAATTTGTCGGCGATAGCCTTGGCGATGCGCAAGCCATTTTCGGGATCGAGCCAGTAGTGCGGGTTGCCCTGCGGATGAACGTCTCCTTCCGCGCGGGTAACCGCGCCAGTCGGGATTTCCAAAATTTTCGCGAAGCGCGAGGCGTCGAAGTAGCCGGGCGCGCCGACCTGAATTTTGGGATTCGTAGATTGTGTGATCAGTGGCGGCAGCCAGCCGATTTCCAATTCCAGTCCGACCACGATTAACAGGTCCGCGCGCCGAAGCTTCAACAGAAAACTCGGCTTCGCCTCAACGAAATGGGGATCCTGATACCCCTTCGCTATGGATTCGACATCCACCTTGTCGCCGCCGATTTGTTGCGCCAGCGCAGCCAGGTCGGTGGTGGCGGTCATGACTTGCAACTTGCCGGCGGCGTTCGTGGGTGAAACACAAACGCAAAGCAAAAGAGCAAACGCGGTCAGAACCGATACAAAACGCGCAGACGATTTTGTGACTGACATACCGATCTCCTCTGAAAACTCAGAACGGATGGGCGCCGTGCGCGCCCATCACGAAAAGAAACTGAAACAGAAACTCGTTGGCGTTGTCGTAGCGCGAGGTGGCTGTCTCAAAGAGATGTCCGTAGCGATACTGGCCACGAATTTGGCTGAACTCACTAGGCCAGTACGTGAGAATACCCGAAAAGCCGGTGTCCGTGAGAGTTGCGTTATCTGCGCGACCGCTACGATCAAAACGCCCGCCCACGGTCCAGCGGCGGTTCAGGCGGTATTCCGCGTGGGTGTACATGCCAAAGGCATGCTGGGTTTGCAAAGCGTTCAGCGCCGAGAGCTGGTCGCGTGCGCTCCAGAAAAGTTCGGTGCGGAAGAGGAATGAATTGTAAATGGCTCGGCGCAGCGGCTTCCAGCGAAGTGTGGCGTCCGCACCGTAGAGATTGGTGAGGAAGGCCGAAGGATCGGAGGTAAGAGCGCCGGAGTTATTGTGGCCGCGCGCGTAAGAGAGGCCGAGATCAATGTTCGTGGATTCGTTCAGGTCGCGATAAGCGCGAAGGTGGCCGACGACGCTCAAATCCTGGCGCCGATTGGCCGTGAAGACGTCATCGGAATCGCCGCGGAATACCTGGGCGGTGCCTTCGGCAAACCAGTTTTTGGGGGCGGGTAGAAAGCGCGTTAAAGAGATGCCAGCGTCATCGATGCCATCTTCACCGCCGACGAGATTATTGGTGGCTAGCGGCCGATCGATGTACTGCAAAGCGTGGTTGTGAATGGTATTGACCTTGCCGAACTCCGCGCGCATCTTGCCGACCTTAAGAAGCAGTCCGGCGGGGAGCGAGGTAAATGTAATGTAGGCTTCCTCAACGTTGACGCCTTCTTCTCCAAAGGAGAGAAACGCATCGGCTCGTGCGTAAGGGTCGATGATGGCCTGCATTCCCACTTCAGATTCGTGCATCTCGAGGGATCTGCCTGGGGTGACATTGTTGTGTCCGGCGGCGCCTACAAAGTCGCCAATCAGGCTGATGTCGGGATTGAGCAGCTTGGCGTTGGACGTGGCTCCGCCATAGGTTTGCGTCTGCGCGACCTGAGGTGGCGGAGGCTCGACCGAAGCAGCGCTGGCACTGGGAGCGCTCGCAGCCGCAGCATCTTTGGGAGAAGGAGCAAGCGAGCCGGGTTCGATGCGGCTGCTGGCGAGCAAGAGGCGATCCGGTTGGCCGGGGCCTGGAGCTTTTGTCTGGTGAAGCGATTGCATTTCCGCCCGCAAAAGCGTGACTTGCTCCGTCAACGTTCGCACTTGTTCTTCAAGCACACGGATGCGCGAATCGGCTTGGGAGGATGCGTTGGCCGAATCAGGAGCCGGCTGCTGAGCGTAAAGTGGAACGGAAGCAGCGAGAACAGCTAGCAAGAACAAGCGTTTCATTTGACAGACCTCTTTTCACAAACTAAGCGAGAGTCGAAATCCCGTATACCGCCGCGTGCAATACTTGAATAGCGTTTCTGAAAACGAGCGGGGGCTAGAGAGCCGGGGGCGCGCGCGGTGAAGTCGAGCGGAAAACACCTTGTGCTGTCACAGCGGCGGAAAATGAATTGTTGGGACGACGTTGAAGAGGAAGGGAGCACAGGCGCGGGAGGGAAAGAAGGATCGCAAAACTGAGAAGCGAACAAACGGGACACCCGTGCGTCCTCAGCTGCCCCGAGTCCAGGTCGGACAGTAGGTGAAGCTGTGCTCCCAGAACCAACAGAAGGAGCACTAAGCCGATTCCGCGGCCAGTCGCGCGAGTTACAGCCATGTGCTTGTTAAAACTGAGCTTAGGCAAGAATCGTGGCCGGGTCAAGAAGGCAAAAGAGTTCGGCAATGCAACCGAACCGCGATTTGCCCCGTCAAAAAAAGGCAGGCGGGTTTATCCTAGCTGAAGATATGGCGGTCTTTTCTTTACCTTTGCGAGCGAAATCCTTCCGCAGCTGTGTCGCCGTTGCGGTTTGCTTGGCGCTCCTCTATTTCGCCGCAGGCGGCAACTTTCTGCACCAGCACGGGGCGGGACAGGATCCCGTTTGCCACGTCTGCCAGTCGCTGCATGCGCCAGCCCTGGCTACGGCTGGGCTCGCAGTGGCCGCGCCAGAAATTGCCGGATGGCACGATGCCCGTCCGATGCGAACAGCGGCGCCGAATGAAATCTCTCTCGATTATCCCGGCCGCGCCCCACCCATCGCGTAGCGTCTTGTTCTAAGTCTCCGTTTCGAGTTGTTGTTACTTCGCCTCGGTCGTCCCGAAGCGGCGCCGCTCCCTACAGCGGCTTTGTTCCACTCAAAGCACATCGCCCACGGGCTTGGAGAAAATTTCATGTTCAAGAGTTTACGCAGCTTTGCAGCTATTGCTCTTGCATTTTTGGCGCTTCTTCTGAGTTTCACTTTCGTTGCGGGCTCGGTGTCGGCGCAGTCTTCCGGCACGATTGAAGGTACGGTGAAAGATCCCTCTGGAGCGGCCATTGCCGGCGCAAGCGTCCAGATTTCGAATCCGGTCAGCAAATACGAACGAACCGTGGCAACAGATGCCGAGGGCAAGTTTCGATTCGCCAACGTTCCATTCAATCCTTACCACGTCGCAGTTAAGGCCGACGGCTTCGCAGATTTTTCGCAGGATGCGGAAGTCCGTTCGCTGGTTACCGTAAGCCTGAACATTGCTCTGAAGGTGGCTGGTGCTAATACAACCGTGACGGTCGAAGGCGAAGGCAGCGACCTGGTTGAAACCGAGTCTACCTTCCACACTGACGTCGACAAAAACCTGATCGACCGGTTGCCGGTGGAAAGCGCGTCGTCTTCCTTTACCGCAATTACTACGATGGTTTCCCCCGGAGTAGCGGCCGATTCAAACGGCTTGATGCATGGGCTCGGCGATCACGCATCGAATTCGATTTCGCTTGATGGACAGCCCATTACCGATCAGTTCAGCAAGGTTTTTTCAAATCAGCTTCCGTCCGATGCAATTCAGTCCATGGAAATCATTTCTGGCGCGCCTCCGGCAGAGTATGGCGACAAGACCAGCCTGGTGATCAAAGCGACGACGCGTTCCGGCCTGGGTGTAACTAAGCCAACGGGAAGCATCTCCGCAAGCTACGGCAGCTTCGGGACCTCTACCGCCGGTTTCGATGTGGCAATCGGAGGCAGCAAGTGGGGCAACTTTGTCGCGGTAAACGGTCTGCAGTCGGGACGCTTTTTGGATCCGCCGGAATTTACCGCCATGCACGCAAAGGGCAATGAACAAAGTTTCTTTGACCGCGTTGATTTGCAGACGTCGGATAAGGACGCGCTGCGCCTGAATCTCTCCTATACGCGCTCGTGGTTCCAGACGCCAGATTCCTTCGACGCGCAGAACGCCACAGCCTGGAATGGCCTGGTCGTTCCTAACAATGGCCTCGGGCCGAACGGCTTGCCAGTTGGCCCGCAGGATCAACGCTCGAAAATTGGCAGCTTCAACATCGCGCCGAGCTGGACGCGAGTCGTCAGCGCCAACACCGTGCTCACCGCGGGTGCCTTCGTCCGGCAGGATCAATACAACTACTACCCCAGCCGAAATCCGTTTGCCGACTTCACTCCCGATCTGCAAAGCGAAAGCGTCGCACAAAGCCGCCGCCTCACGAATGCCGGCGTCAGGGCAGACCTTTCCTATGTCAAAGGCATTCACAACATCAAAATCGGCGCCATCTACGATCAGACATTCCTCACCGAAAACGACCACTTCGGCATAGTGGACCCGACGTTCATGGGCTCGCTCACCGACAGCAATGGCGATCCCTGTGTGGACAGCTCCGGTACGCCGATCGCGGCGCCGTGCACTACGCTCGCGCCTTTCGATCTGACTACCGGTGGGAGCTATTACTTCTTCCGCGGGCACACCGACGTGAAAGAACTGGCTCTGTTTGCGCAGGACACTATCAGCTGGAAGAACTGGTCGTTCAACCTTGGTATACGCGGAGACATTTACCAGGGGATCACTCACGCGACGCAAGCCGAGCCGCGCTTAGGCATCGCCTACCACATCAAGCCCACTAACACCGTGCTGCGTGTTTCCTATGCGCGAACGCTGGAAACGCCGTTCAACGAGAATCTGATCCTGGCCAGCACGGGCTGCAACGACGTCGTTGTCAACGCCCTCATGTCTTCGTTGCAGGGCTATCCGTGCATTACAGATCCGCTCGCTCCCGGGTGGAGAAATGAATTTCACGCCGGGCTGCAGCAAGCGTTTGGGAAGCATCTGGTCGTCGACGCCGAATACATTTGGAAATACACGCACGGCGCTTACGACTTCAGCGTGCTCGGCAGCACACCGATCACATTCCCGATCGAATGGCAGCGCTCGAAAATTCCGGGATACGCCATTCGCGCCAGCGTGCCGGATTTTCACGGATTCACGGCGCTGGTGGTGATGTCCAGCGTGGCAGCCAGATTCTTCCAGCCGCAGCTAAGCGGCATCGGCACAACACCGACGGGACAGGGTGGAGATAGCGTCTTCCGTATCGACCACGATGAAGAATTCAACCAGACCACGCACTTGCAATATCAGCCCTGGAAGCGCGGCCCGTGGGTTGGCTTCAACTGGAGGTACGACAGCGGACTGGTAGCCGGAGCGGTTCCGTTCGGCGACGGCGTAAATCCCGTGGACGTTTCCGGGCTCACGCCCGATCAGCAGTTCCAGGCTGGGCTTTTCTGCGGCAGCGTGCACGCCACGCCCACGACTCCGATCAGTCCGACCGGTTTTTGCGACGCGTCATTGTTCGGTTCGACGCTGATCAACATTCCCACGGCGGGGACGGAAAACGACGACAAGAACCCGCCACGCATCGCGCCGCGCCACCTGTTCGATCTGGCGGTCGGCCACGACAATCTGTTCCGTGGCGACCGCTATCGCTGGAGCCTGCGGCTGACCGCCATCAACATCACCAACGAAAAAGCGCTGTACAACTTCCTTTCGACTTTTAGCGGAACCCACTACGTGACGCCGCGCTCGTATACGGCTGAGCTGGGCTTCCACTTCTAGCAGCTCCAAGTGGAGCGGTTTCCCGAAACTCTCGCGGACACCGACCCCGGTGCGCTGTGGGAGTGTGCCGATGGGCCGTTCCCGGCATCAAACTACCCTCGGGACATGTTCACTTGCTGGACAAAGACGCTCCGAGTGTCTTTATGCCGTACGCCGCCGGCGCGCGATAATTAGTAGTCATCTTTGAAGCCTGGAGATCATAGGTTTGATGCCTTTTTCGATTCGAAACACTCGCGCCGGTGCACCCGCATGGTTTACGCGGTTGCTGTTTGCTAGTTGCTTCCTCTTGATCGCTTTCGCGACGAGAGCTCAGACAGCTCCTGCTGGCCAGGAAAAATCGCCGGGAGGGACCATCCTGGGCACCCTTTCGACCGGACAGGCGGACTCCTCAGGGGGGCTGGCCGGCATTACAGTGCAGCTGAAAGCGAACCCTCCCGGCGATGTCGCGCTGACTGCGGATACCGACGACTCAGGCCACTTTGAATTCAAGGATTTGAAGCCTGGTTCGTACACGATCTCTGTCAACCAGTCAGGATTCAAGCCTTTCAGCAAGTCGCTGACGCTTGGCACCGGCGAGACGGCAACGGTCGACGGCCGTCTGCAGATCATGACGGTTGCTGAGCAAGTCGAGGTAACCGAAACCAATCAGACCATTGCCACTGAGGACGCCTCTATGCCCAGTGTGTCTCTCAGTCAGCGCCAGTTGATTTCACTCCCGACGGCGCAAGAGAAGATCCGCGAAGTGCTGCCGGTAACCCCGGGCGTAGTGAAAACGCTGGATGGAAAACTGGACTTTAAGGGTTCCGACGAGAATCACAGCCTGCTACTCGTGAATTCCGCTCGGACTACCGACCCAGTGAGCGGCAGTTTCGCCGTTCCTGTTCCAACTGACGCGGTGCAATCTTTCAACATCTACAAGACACCTTACAACGCCGGCTTGGGGAACTTCACCGGAGGACTGGTCGAAGTGGAAACAAAGCCGCCCGATGACGGATGGAACTACCGCATCAAGAGCTTCATTCCTTCGGTGCTTGGCAAGAACGGCAGCATGATCGGGCTGCAGGAAGCGACTCCTGGTGTCGATTTCAATGCTCCGCTGATCAAGCACAAGCTTTTGTTCTCGGAAATTTTCCAGTACGACATGAAAAAGCGCACGGTGCGGGGCTTGCCCTGGCCGTACGACATCAGCAAGAAGCAGGGCTTCAGCACGTTTTCGACGCTGGAGGCGATTCTTTCTGACAATCACTTGCTGACGCTGACGGTGAACGCCTACCCATTGCGCGTGCAACACGCCGACATCAATGCATTGGTCCCTCAACCTGCGTCGAATGATTTGAACCAGAAGGGCATAACGGTTGGTTTGACCGATCGCTATCAGTTCGAGTCGAGAGCCATCTTCAGTACGATTGCGCAGTACACGCGGTTTGACAGCAACGCGCATGGGCAAGGCCTCGCGGACATGCTGATCGACCCGGAAGGCTATGGCGGGAACTACTTCAATCAGTGGTCGCGCAGAGGCAAAGAGTTCCAGATCGTCTCCGCGTACCAATTTGCTCAGAGGGACTGGTGGGGTCACCACGAGATTCACGCCGGAATTGATGTGGACCATCGTTCTTACACCGGGACGAGTAATTCAAATCCGGTACAAGTCCTTCGCGAGGACGGAACGCTGGCCGAGCAGATTGACTTTCTGCCGGCAACGATTCAGGACGCGTCGGACACCGCAGTCGCGGAGTTTGT
>Ga0075425_100003013_pt1 | contig 16989 bp, 12 predicted proteins | sample SoiMethybrSBSTD4_FD_75300 | JGI IMG/M metagenome (GOLD analysis project Ga0075425, IMG submission 75300) | Bulk soil microbial communities from a Populus tree surrounding site in Tennessee, USA - Soil MetaG P. TD hybrid SBSTD4 | ecosystem: Environmental > Terrestrial > Soil > Tree plantation... | reverse complement strand
GTTTCGAGACTACGACGGGAAGATGTATCCCGTTGTGGCAGTGCGTTTCGTTCGCGCCTGTAAGAAAGGGCACCTGGGCGATATCGATTGGATTGCATATGTTCACGGTACTGAGAGGGGGTGCATACGCGATCTCTGGATGGAGGAGCGTGGGACAAGCGGCGATTTGGCCGAAATCTGGATTCTTTGCGAATGCAAGACAGAACGCCCGATGAGCCAGGCTGCCCGAATGGATTTGCGTGCGCTTGGATCGTGTAATGGGTCGCGACCATGGCTCGGCGCTGGGACGCGAGAGTCATGTGATCAGGCAAATCGCCTGTTGATTCGAAGCGCCAGCAATGCGTACTTCCCGCAACCAATGTCTGTGATCTCCATCCCGGACACGCGGCGCCCGGTCGATGACGCAGTGAACTCGCTGTGGGAGGATTTTCTGGTAGACGTGGAGACGCAGGAAGATCTTACCAAGGCCAGACGCAAGCCTACGGTCGCGGCCAAGCTTCAGGGAATGTCGGATGAAGATGTATTCGACGCCATAACTCGGAGAAGGACCGGCCAAGCAGGGACAGATAGACCCGTCAAAGAGGTCGAGTTCGAGGCACTCTCGGAAGCCAGAGATGAGCTGGGGTCAGACTCACCAGATGGGGACTTCTTTGCGCGTGCTCTGTCCGAGGTCACGTGGTCCGCGCCGTGGATGACCTCGATCGCGCGCGTTGTGCTCGTTCACCGCTTACGAGAAGTAATCGCTCAAGTTGGCTTCACTCGATTCGAGGCAGCCGGACCAGACATTCAGGGCGAGTTGGAACTGGATGTGGAGCGCGCTCCGTTGGCGATCGACGCATCATGGCTACCTGCGGTTGAGAATCGAGGCGAAGGCATCTTTCTTCAGTTCAAGCCCGAGACGATCAACGAGTGGCTGAAGAAGCCTGCGCTCGGCGAGCGAGGGATCAATCTTCTGCGCGGTTACAAACGGTGGTGCGAAGAGAAGCGCATCTCGCGCGACTTCCCTGGCTTGCCTTACTACCTACTGCACTCGCTTTCGCACCTGCTGTTGACAGTGATTTCACTCGACTGTGGGTATCCCGCGTCGTCACTCCGGGAACGAGTGTTTGCGGCGCCCGGTCGCTACGGGATTCTGATCTACACCGGGTCGGCAGACGCGGAGGGCACCTTGGGAGGCCTGGTTCAAGCAGGGCGCGAAATCAAACGGTATATGCTTCTGGCGCTCGAGCGTGGAATGCTTTGCTCCAATGACCCGATCTGCGCTCAACATGTCCCCGCCGAGATTGACCACCAGCCTCTACTCGGTAGTGCCTGTCACGGATGTCTGTTGATAGCGGAAACCAGTTGCGAGCAAGGTAACGCGTTTCTCGATCGTTCATTGGTGGTTCAGACTATTGAGGGGCTGGAAACTCAGTTTTTCGAGACCGTGCTCTGAATGCTGGAAATAATCCACAAACTCCCTTCTCAATCGCTTCATGCACTGGCAACTTCGCTTCGCGATGGTGCGCTCTCAACGGGAATTACCAGATTCGCCCTTCAACAGATTGCCGGTCCTCAAGCCGGCGACTTAGAAATGTGCTTGGAGCAACTATTTAGGGATGGGTTCACGTCTACGCAGACAGCGCTCTTGGTTGGTGCGATCGCGGAAGCTCGAAAAGCAAATCCCGAACCCACATCCCTGTTCGATCTAGTCTTATCGGGGCCGGACGTGCCGGGCATACCGACAGCGGACACGGCGGCAGTGATGCACACTCTGTTAGAACAAGCTGAGTCAGAGGTGCTTCTGGTTTGCTATTCGATTCACAACGGCAAGCGACTTTTTGAACGGCTGGCAGCCAGAATGGCCACGCTTCCATCTCTGCGAGTTGTGTTCTACCTCGATATTTCCCGCAAGTACACAGACACGTCGTTGACTGCTGAGATCGTCCGCCGTTTCGCAAAGGAGTTCAGAGAAAAGCATTGGCCCTGGCCGCAACTGCCGGCGCTGTACTACGACCCTCGCTCCCTTTCTGAATCGACTGAAAAACGATCGAGCCTGCACGCCAAGTGCGTCGTCGTAGACCGGCGAGTAGCTTTGGTGACCTCAGCCAACTTCACTGAGGCAGCACAACACCGCAACATCGAGGCTGGCGTCGTTGTGAGATATGGACCGTTTGTTGAGCGACTGATTACGTATTTCGACGGACTTCGAGATGCCGAGCAAGTTACAATTTGTCCCTTCGGGTGAGGTGGGTTTCGGACACGCGAAAGCTATTTAGTTACTGCGATCCGGCGACCGGCCGTAGGGCATTTTTGAGGTTGCTGGACGTAATTCCGACTTCTTTCAGCCACATGTTTGGCTTGATTGGACGGGGTCTTAATAGTCTAGTGTCTTCCAGACGTGAATCATCTAGACTGTGGTTTTCGTCTTGCCTAAATAGGGCCTCGAAGCCAGTTTCAAACTAAAGCCCAGTACATTTTAGAAGGACCAAAAGGTCACTAATTGCCAAAGATGCCGACAGCCACCCCCTCTAAGGGTTGCTAGAAGGAGACTTGGTCTATGTCGTTGGACAAGAGGTTCTACATTCATACAGGTAAGGATGGCATTCTGCAGGACACCAACGAGGCGGACGTCCGTACTCTGGTCGAAGAGCTTAAAAAATCGGCCAAGGTGGTAATTCACCTCCATGGGGGATTGGTGACCAAGGAACAAGCACTTGAAAAAGCTGAACGATTAAAACCGACCTATCTTCAGGCCGGTGCCCATCCCATCTTCATGATCTGGGAGTCAGGCTTCGTGGAAACCATCGGCAACAATTTGCAAGAGATAAACAAAGAAAAGATTTTTGCTCTTGTAGTGAAAAAACTCCTCAAGTACACAGTTGGCAAGCTGACGGACCTCAGCGGTGCAAAGGCCACGGGTCAGCTGCGTCTTCCAAACGATATCGAAGTAGCCACAGAGTTCAATAAGCGTCAGCAAAATGAAGTGCCATTCTCTGATGTTCGGCCTGTCCCCAATCTCAAAGGATTGATCGAGGCTGAGAGGAAGCGTTTCGAAGATGCGCTAGCGACAGACATTGATTTCCAGAATGAAGTCCAAGCAATCGTCAACGGCGCCAGGCCAGAAGCAGAGAGCAAGTCTACGACCACTAAGGGCATCACCGCGCTGCATCGGCGATCAACGCAAACGCTCATGTCTCCAAAAGTAGTGGATGACCTGGTTGCTGATGCCGCAGAAAAAGAGGGCAAGGGCATTTTCTCTACGGCCAAGCTCATTCTAATCGCGGGCACGATTCTCAAACGCATCATCGAGCGCTTTATCGCGAAGCGTGACCACGGGGTCTATGCCACGATCATCGAAGAGGTACTTCGCGAGTTTTATCTAGCGAATGTCGGAGCGATGATCTGGAATATGATGAAGAAGGATACAGCTGACACCTTCGAACAAATCAGCCAACACCCGACGCGCGCAGGTTGGTTCTTTGTGCAGGAATTGGCAAGAATGATCACCGGTGGCCATCAGCCCGAGATTTCAGTCGTCGCCCATTCTGCGGGCGCGATTTATGCCTGCCACTTACTCGAGCACCTAGACTGGGCACGCAACGCGCCGAATCACGCATTGCCTGAAGGTTTCAAGTTGAAGCACTTGATGTTTCTGGCGCCTGCCTGCGATTTCGCACTTTTTGATCGCGCGTTAACAAGTCATAGTAAAGCCGCTCTATTCGAAGACTTTCGAATGTTCGCCCTCAGCGACAGGCTCGAATCCGGCTACTGGGAGGTGCCAGCCATCTATCCGCGCTCACTCCTCTACTTCGTATCTGGCATCGTTGAAAAAGAGCACGATGAAAGCGCTTATGACTTACCCTTAGTCGGGATGGAGCGCTACTACAGGGAATCAGAGATCTATTCACAGCCAGAGATCGAGAGAGTTCGGCAATTCCTAATGCGGTCGACTGATCACCGCTCCGAGGTCTGGTCTGAGGACGATAGAGGCGCGGGGCTCGCTTCCGATGCGCTCCGCCACGGGGGCTTTGACAGTACTCAGGAGCGCTCCAAGACCATCGCCGCCGTAAACCAGATCCTTAAGGAGGGTTGGTAAGCATGAACCCATTGCACTACGGAGTAGTAGTAGGAATCAACCGCTACCCTGATTTGAATCCATTGAAGCGAGCAAAAGGCGATGCGGAAAGCTTCGGTGCCTGGTTGACCGATCCGCATGGCGGCGGCCTGCCGCCGCAGAACGTTGAACTGGTGGTGGTCGAGGACGCGCAAATGCCTGATGGCACACTCCGAGAGAATGCCGTTCCAACCCGTAACGAGGTCCTCAGCGCGCTACACAGGTTTCGCAAGACAGTTAACGACCATATTGATCAGCATCCGGATGAATGGAAGAATACGCGTTTATACTTCTACGTTTCGGGGCATGGAATCGCCCCCGGCCCTCGCGATGCCGCGCTGTTGATGGCAAACGCAAGCCCCGAGTGGGCGGGTGAGAACCTATCCTGCTCGCAGTTACTCTCCTTCTTCGGCGAGTCCCAAACATTCCATGAGCTGGTCATCTTCGCCGACTGCTGCCGAGAGCGACTTGCGAATGCACCGCTCAGCGGAGTGCCATGGCCACTGGATGCGCGCGACAACGGCTCTGTACTAACCGCACTGGGTTGCGCCACTCACTTTGGCGATATTGCGCTCGAACCTGATGAGGAGATGGAAGGTGAAACCGACCCAGACAAGCTGCGCGGCTACTTCACGAAGGCGCTTCTGGAAGGCCTCTGGGGCCAGGCGGTGGACGGCACCAACAATGGCGAAGTCAACTCCAATAGCCTTGCTCGCTACGTGCGTCAGCGGGTGTGTGATCTGACCAAACACAGACGTCATCAGCAAAGGCCCACGATGGACTCAGATCCGGCGGAGCCTATCATCTTCAGGCAAGATTTCCCTGGGGTGTCAGAAGTGAAGCACCAAGTACGGTTGCAATTCGTAACTCCATTTAGCGGTAAAGCGTTGCTCCTCAACGGCATTGGAGACGTGATTGCTGAACATCAAGTCCCCGGCGACGAGTGGGTCATCGCCCTGACCAATTCTATTTATCAAATCACACCCGAAAATGCGGGAGCGGAAGTGCACTTCCGCAACGATGGCTTTTTCAAAGTTTGGGGGGAGGAGCGCGATGTCCAGTTATAAGGCAAAGGATCAAGGCGAAGTGTACGTCAAATCAAAATTTGGTCGACCACTAGTGATTCAACTTCTCGACCATGGCCTGCGCAGCGTCGCCACCGGTTATGGAGAGCTGCAGGCCAAGGTGCCTACTGGCCTCTACCTGTTGCAATACAACGCCGGATCGGCGCAAGAACAAACGTACATTCGGGTCACGTCCGATAAGCCTTATCACAACTTCGAACTCGAATTGCCTATCCCATCTGCGGCTCCCATCGCTGGTGGCAGCACCACACATGAGTATCATGCTTACCCCGCATCGCAGTTGAGCCTTCACCCAAATCAAGTTTACGGCTTAGGCGGCTGCCTGATGATCTTCGCGAGCAGCGTTGATGGCGACGGCAGAGCGCCTGTCAAGCTCGACAGTCTTTCGATATGGAACTCCGACACACTCTTGATTTCTAACTTAGCAGAGACTGCCGAGCGAAGCGATCAAGAGGGCTGGGCTGGCCTGTGCTCTCTAGTTGCTCCGGGCGGCTACACTTTGCGGTGGCGTGCGGCAAGTTCGTCTCGCTGGTCGGGATCGAGGAGTGAACCGCAGGACATTGACCAATCGCTCTGGGTCGCTAGAGATTGGATCACCATTGTCTTTATCGCCCACGACTCAAGTCGTCAGGAGCTCAATCGCCAAGGTGCCTCAATTTACATGGCGGCGATAGGCGAGGGCTTTGTGCCTTTTACTGATCCGAATCAAGAGCGCGTAAATCAAGCGCTCGAACTTGCATTGAGCGGACTTCGCGCCGGCAACTCGGTAGTACCCGATGATCTGTTGCAGTTGCTGCTCGAGACCAAGTTCAATAATCCGATGCTAGGTATTATTGGAGCACATGCCCTGCTCCAGCGCCGCAAACCCGACTGGAAGCTATTCTATAGGGTCGTGCGCACCCTTGAGCGACTGATCCCTGGTCATCCTGATGTCATCGCTCTTCGGCTACTCGGCAAGTTAACCCGTAATGACGAGAGCAAGACCCGAGTGCCTTCCTTGAAATGGCCCCCGATGGTTTATGCGGCCTACCGTGGCCTAATAGCTCGTGATTGGCACGAGTGGAACCGTGTGGTAGAAGGCAGTGTGGCTGAGCGGGCAGCGGCACAGCTGTTGTCGCAGGGGCCATGGTCGTGCTGGATCGCTTTGAATGATCAGATCACTACAGGCAGAAGGCCTTCGGCGGTCCGCCCTCGTAATAAGTCGGTGATGAATCACCGCGTCGATTCTCAAAGCGAGCTGGACGTCGTCCTTCGGGAAATCGCCTCGCGGAGCTCTTCAACTCAGACCAAATCGATGCAACGCCAGGATGAACTCGCAGACCCTGCCGTCAAGCAAGTCAGTCGTTATTTGTATGGCCTTGGGCAGTTCGAAACAGACTTTGATCTCTCAACCCTCTCCTTTGATCAATTACGTCAAGTTGGCTTGCCAGTCGCCTCGGTCAGGCGCGCGATTGGCACACTGGCGCAGCCTACAGCGCCGAGAATAAAAGGAGAAGAGTAGCGTGTCCGGCGATTGAAGTAGTGTCCTCGACCGCAAACGCTCACCACCCAGCCGCATCATCAAGAGCCGTTCTTTCTCGGCTCCCGATCAGCTAGTCTATTCTTCAGCGCGCTACGACCTGCGAGTACGCCTTAAACAAAGCCGCTCCCTTCGAATTAACACGCACGCTTTTTTTCCTACTACTACTCCTTCTTCTTCTTCTCTCTCCTTTTCTCTCGACTTGCTCCCCTTTCTCGGACTTTCCTGCGGCACCCCATTCTGTCCTTTAAGGCCACAAGCAGGTAGGAAAGCTTTTCTTAACGGACAACTCCGCCTGATCGCGTTAGACCTGTTCAAGCCAATTTAAGATGAGAGGTACATCTCAGAGCCTCAATCGAAAAAAACAACCATTGTTCGCACTAGGCAGACTAGTTGCCACCCCCGAAGCTATGGAACTTCTAACGCTGGCGCAGCAGACACCCCTAGAATTTCTCGCTCGAGATTTGCGCGGAGACTGGAGCGAGTATTGCGCCGAGGACGCCACAGAGAATGACTTCTTCGTCAAAGCCAACTTTCCGAGTCTTCAGGCGGCTACCGCATACGCAATGGCGAAAAGCCTTGGGTCATTACCGAAGCCGACCGCACCGTAACTCACGCTGCCTTTGAGAAGCGAGTACTAAAACGACGAGAGGCAGCCGTTAACGCACAAATTGAAATCGATTTGTCGGTCACTGATCCAGACGTAATGTGGCTTAAGACTCCACACCAGCTTACAGCGCTTGGCAAAAGCTTTCGAAAAGTATTGGCAGCTTACTAGTAGAATCCCAAACTCCTCAGGGATATCTTTCTATGCTGGGGCCGACTGGCGGGCTATCGTAGGCGGGCAGCAGATCAATCCGCGAATGAATCCCGCTGTCGATCTATATGAATATTCACGCCAAGCCACGCCTCAGCATAGATAAGCCTTGACGCTGTTGTGAACGTTCCCGTCAAACGGAACAGATGACTTAATCTTTTGCGGCGAGCGATCTCTTCTCTGTCGGTAACAAATATTTTTGTCTCTAGAGCGGAGAAAAGCCGCATCTCACCGTCTATATGGGCAGTACGGATTTCGTGAGCTCTTGATGGGCTTGTCTGTGCGCGCTGAACACCATCGCCAGGTCTTTGTTGACGCCACTAATGTCTTCACGATAGCCTTGGCGAAAGTTAGGTTAGGGACCTCACCTCCCGAAAAATCGGAACCTCACCTATCCGAGCGCTTGATTGTCCTGGTCTCTGTGTTGCCTGGTTGACTAAACAGTTTGTGCCTGTCGGCAAATCATCGACGATCTTTCTTTCGAATCTCTGAGAGCACGCACTGCGGACAATGCAGTGTGCTGGTGTTTGTTGAGGTATATGCCCTCTAACGGATCAAATGACGCCATTCTGAGACCTTTCTTAATGGCACGGGAAGGAGCGGAATCGCACCGGGAGCTTCTGATCCTTCTGTCGGAACATGCGGAATCGCGCATGCGAGGCATCATCCTGTCGCGTCTCGGTTCCAACTTAGCCAGCAATGGACGCTTCGCTGACTATGAAGACCTGTGCAGCGAGGTAAGAACGCGGCTGGTCATCTATCTGGAAGAGCTTAAGGCTAACTTGAGAGTTTCTTCCTGCAGAGACTTCTGCGGTTATGTCTCCGCAGTAGCACATAATGCTTGCCACGATTATTTTCGACAGCTCTATCCTGCTCGCGCGCGCCTTCAGAAACGAATTCGAGATCTTCTCCACACACATCCGAATTTCGCCATTTGGAAATCCAACGAGGATGTCGCCGCTGACTGGTTGTGCGGATTCGAATACTGGATTGGCCGACCAATCTCATCAAACCCACCTGTGTGGATGGCGTGGTTCTACAAGAATCGCGAGCAAGCTATTGAGTCAATCGCAGATGGCGGTGACATTCAAAGTATCGAAATCGAGCATTTGGTCGGATCTCTCTTAACACATCTCAGAGAGCCAATAAGGTTTACGGACCTCGTAGATCTTATTGCCGAAATCAGAGGCGTCAGGGATCTACCCGTCACTCATCTTGAAGGCGAAGCCGGCGTAGGTGACAGCCTGAGGGATTCGCAACTTGGCATAGATTCATTGCTAGAGCTCCGCGGGTATCTAACGAGCGCCTGGAAGGTGCTTCGCGAGATGCCCCGCGCCGACTTCAAGGCGTATGTACTTAACGCACGTGACGCTTCAGGCGAGAACTTGATCAACTTGTTTCTTCACGTCGAGGTCACGACCGAGGAGGAAGTTGCCCAGTTGCTGGATGTCTCACTGGAAGTGCTTACAGATCTCCGGTTGCATAGGTTGCCACTCGATAACCGAGAGCTCGCCAAGGAATTGGGGACCACACTCGACCACCTCTATAAGCGGCGATATCGGGCAGGGAGGCGTTTGAAGGCGGTATTATTTGAGATGTCGAAAAAAGAAGTAGCACCGAGGCAGAAACACTCACCGTCACCGTCTCATGTTATAGAGCCAGAGAAACTGGTTGGCAGAGGTAGAGGCTTCTATGAACACACATCTGTCGGCGGAAGAGATCAAGAACTATCTTGCTCGGACAATGATGCGCGGCGACTACGTAAGAGTCGGAAAACATGTACATGAATGTAGGATCTGCTATCAGAACTTTCTCGCCGAAATGGACACCCGGTTTCCTATCACCATAGACCTGGACGAACTTGCCGGCTTACGCGATTGGCATCCTGGAACGGAAGAGTTAGCCGCCTACCTTGACGGCGTTTCGGACGAGCTTGATTCTGACTGCGTTGGTCTACACCTCGAAGAGTGCACGCCATGCCGGGATACGCTGCAGAATACAAGTCGTCAGCGTGAGTATTCCTGGTCACAATGCAACGCGGTGGATGATCAAACTTCATTATGGAAGAAATATCATCCGGCCATTCAGCGCATCGGGGCTGATCGTTTCTGGATAGCCGGAATGGCTGCGCTGATACTGCTCGCCGTTATGACTCTATGGTTTGTGCTGAGTCCAAATCGACACACACCCAAACTCGCTGAAGTTCCGCCCTCGCCAGAAACCGCTCCCGCACCGGGGCCATCAGAACATCCGGCTCCAGTTCCACTGGGGGGTTCCAAGAAAGATCCTTCCCGAGGACGGTCCTCGGCTCCGAAAATCGCCGGCATTCCCAAGCGAGGAGAACATCAACCTGAACGCCAACGCGACGAAGTTGAAAGCGCGCTCATTGCGAGGGAGCTTGTTATGCCGTCCTCGATCGAGCGCCTCGACAGGACTCCGGCGGTGGTAATTCGCGGCAATCGTGTGGCCACCGAATCGTTTTCAATTGTTTCCCCATTCGCGACCCTAGTCGGCACGAACCGACCGACTCTCCGCTGGACGGTTTTGACCGGGGCCGAGGGCTACCGCGTAACTGTATTCGATGAAGCGCTTCACCTCGTTAGCACAAGTGGACCCCTTACTGAGACTGAGTGGGTGATCCCCGAAGCGCTAAAGCCCGGTCAGGTTTACACGTGGACAGTAACCGCCGTGAAAAACGGCAACGAGATTACTGCTCCTCCAGTTCCGGCGCGCGCAGAGTTTGAGGTGCTCGCGAAGTCAGAGCTTGCCAAGCTGAGCAGCCGCGTCAAAGTAGAGGACTCGAAAGCCGTTCGTGGTATTGCATATGCAAAGGCCGGCTTGCTGGACGAGGCTGAGGCAGAATTTCAGTCCCATCTTCTAAATCATCCTGATGATCTGCGCGTAAGAGCATTGCTTCGGAGTGTTAGATCCTGGCGCGGAATACAACCCTAAGATTCCATGTTGAATCAATGCCTGATACGACCCAGCGGGACGCAAAATGTTGAAACAAGCACTAACTAAGAACGGATTTCTAAGTAACCTGCAAGGCGTGTGGCCGCTTCTGCGACGTGTAACTCGCTAGTTCGGCGAAGTTTCAAATAAGACGAGATCAGAGGTTGAAATTGAATGTGATCGTGCCAATGACTCTGACTGGAATCTTTGAAAGTGCAGTCGGCGAGAACTCCCACTGGTTGGCAGCTTCCTCTGCCGCTCGACGCAGCTCTACGGGCCCTGAAATCGTCCTTACGCTCACTACTTTGCCCGCTTCGTCAGTACTCACCTCCACCAAGACGGAGCCGCTCACTCGCTTGTCTTTGGCCTCCTCCGGGTAAGCTGGTGCTACTCGCTTAGTTGCAGATTGTTGAAGAACTCCTCCAGACTTGCGAACAATGAGAGGAGGGCAGGGCGAGAGCTCAGCAAACTCAGAGCTATTACGAGCCGACGTTCGATCATTTCCGTCTTCGGCCGCGTATTCGATCACTCGGTAAGCGATTCTTCCACCTTGATCGACCTTCTTGCCATTGATGATTGCTGAAAACGAACCGACACGCTTGACCCAATTACCTCGCGAATCTACGTCGTATGTGAATGTGTGAATGGTCTTGTCGGAGAAACCAGCAGACTTTCGTTCACAGGTCTCTTCAGCGACCAACCCTTCCGCATTGTATTTAAGAAGGCACGTTGATTGGCCCGACACTATCGTGCTTACTCTACTTTTCTCATCATACTTATAGCTCGTCTCTGACTGAAGCTTGCCGGATGCGTCGTAATCATCCATCTGAGTCCGTCTTCCCAATTCATCGTGGACAAACCTCTGCTGGTATCGCAGGCTCTCGCGAAGGACACCGGCAGCGCTGTCCGCCAGCCCCGCGCCCCAGAGGATGGTCTCAGTTCTCTTCCCGCTCTCGTCGTAACTGTAAGTACGCTTGGCCCTGATGCACATTGCCCGATAGTTACCGAACTCGATTTGCTCCTTCATTCGTCCTATCGAATCGTACGTGACGATCTTTTCGAGCTGCCGCTCTGGCTTCGAACCCTTGGGCCGTTCTTCAGGCAGGCGCTCGTCCTCAATCCGAACTACAAGTACGGGACCCGTCAGTTCGTCATAATCGCGGTCGGGCCGTTGCACGGGTGTACGATGAGGCAAGGGAAAGTTCATCAGTATAGTGATAAGAATCATCAACTGTATTGGTTCAGCCGAAATCAACTGACTCATTCCGGGACTCCGTTTTAAGACTCGACTCGCAATTCGAGTTCAGTTATTCATTCTAACCAGGATTCTAGGTTCACCTGTGCTGGTTGATCTTCTCGAGTAGACGCTCGGCCATGAAGGGCTTAATACCTTTAAGAATCCTATACTCGGTCATGGCTGACTCCTTGTCACCGAGCTTTAGATAGATCTCCCCCAGTTCGATGTGCGCTTCGAGAGAATCTGGCTTTATCTTCGCAGCTTGCTTCAGCGACTGTACCGCTTCCTGATAGCGACTCAATTCGGCATACGAACGGCCCATCCCGACGTATGCCATTAACATTTGATTGTCGCGCTTGACCGCCCGGTTGAAGGCCTCTACAGCTTCGCTGTGCCGATCTTCTCTCCAGTAAAGCATTCCGAGATAGAAGTCCGCTTCGGCATACTCGGGATCGACTCGGGCTCCCTGCTTGTAGGCCTCAATCGCCAGCTCTATTTTGTCAATTCTCGAATACGCATGGCCGAGACCTACGTACGCCTTCGCGAGTTTAGGATCAAGATCAATCGCATGTTTGAAAGGTTCTATTGCCTTGTCTGGTTCACCTTTCTCCAAGTACTGCAGGCCCAGCTGATAACGCAAGTCAGCCGAACTTAGATCATCAGCAATTCTCTTGTTAAGTAATTCGATCTCTTTGGAGTGATCGCTGCCGAAGGTAAACGTGAGCGTGCTGATCACCTTAACGGAACGACCATTTTGTGTTGACGGCGTAAATTTCCACTGACGCGCGGCCGCCAGCGCCGCATCCTTAAGCAGCGGATGCCCTGATAAGGCTCGGGCAGCGATGACATTGCCTTCTTCGTCGATCGTTACCTCGACTTCGACTGAACCTTCGACGCGCGCCGCCTTAGCCAACGGTGGATAGCTGGGTTGAACCTTCTTAGTAGCGGAGCCTTCAAGGGCGGCCCCTGGCCGGCTTACTTGCGTCGCCTTCGATAAGCAGAAGGCTTGTGGGTGGACGGTTGTTAGAGAAAGAACGACTATGGTGAAAGAGGCAAGGACAATCTTCCTCAGCGACATTTCCAGGCTCCAAATCAGGGATGGCAGCGGACAGTAGCCTTCTAGCGGAAGAAACAAATCACCAACTCATTCGAAGGCACGGTAGAAATTAGCATGGTGATTTACAAATGAAAACGAAAACGCGGGAACACTGGCGCTAACAGCCAGGCGGAAGGTAAAAAAAATAGTCACTTTTGAGGGCCGAGTTGTCGGCGGGCCTCAATGGAGGAATGCTCTTTCTGCGCTTCTTTTTTTCTGCGCAAACCACCAGATGTCGTTCAGTTCCCCCCATCGCCTATCACGACGAACCCCGCCCAGTAATAAGGCTTAGTTCGATACCGCGGATCCTTGATCATTGATAGTGCCGCCTGGCGCCATGCCTGAGCGTTTGACATCGTTAGGCCCGATCCAGGGCCCAGCCGGGTTTTGTGAAAGTTAATCATTAGCTTCGTCGTGCTCTCTGATGGAACCTCCCATTGTGAGGCTATCGTAGCTGGCACGCCGGCGACGAAGAGAGCCCACGTCAGTCCGATCAGGCCTTCGCCATCCCCAACTCGACCGCCGCCAGTGTCGCACGCAGATAACACGACGAGTTCAGCTTTGAGATCCATTTCCATCAGTTCCCATGCTTCGAGAAAACCATCCTCTTTCGAACCGCTGCTCGGCGCTAGGACAATGCACGAATAGAGCGGATTGCGATTATTGAGTACACCGTGTGTCGCGAAATGAAGGACCCGGTACTTCGCCATTTCGCGCTTCACGGTGTCTTCGCTGGCAGCGGTTCCGACGTGAACGACGCTTTCTGTCGGTCCATAAACTTCACTTGCGAGCGTCCGTACCTCTTTCTCTGTTTCGGGGAGTGGAACAAAGGAAGCATTTCTCAGGCTCAGTGGCGACTGCGTTGTTTCCCCACCAAAAGCAGGATTGCCAACAGCATATAGCGCTTTACTTGACTGGGTGACATTCTGAGTGCGTCTTCCAACCGGCAAGGCTTTGAGATTCTCGGATCGCTTCCTCATCTCGCGCAGAACCTGCAGCGAGGGCGAATAATATATTGCGTATAGCTCAAGAATATATTGATCACGGTCGGTCTGTAGGGCTTGAAAAGGTAAGTTCCATAATGGGCCATCGGGAATTATGCAAACGGTGCTTTTGCCTTTCAGGTATGTCTCCGCCGGCTTGATGAGGACGTCGTAAAGATCGCGACCAGGCTGACGAAAGCCCGGATTATTCGTGGAGAGTAGCTCGCGAAACTTCTCCGCTTTTGACGCTAGCTCCTTTCGTTTCACGTCTATCGACCACGCCCTGACACTGACCCCTCCAAGCCGCGATGAATCCCTCGCCAAAAGGAACAGGAACGCCCGCTCGTCTGTCACGACATATTCCAGTACAGCGGTCCCAATATCTGGAATAGCAGCTTCCAGATCCTGCGTTCCAAATGAGGGAAAGACGCCACGCCTAGCCTTCAATTCCGGGTGCTCTGCATACAATGAGCTCTGGAATGTCTCATACTCGTTGCGAGCCTTGCCTAGCACTTCTTCCAGTGCAGCTATGCGGCTTTCATTTACCGGCTCGCGCATTCTTTCAGCGCGAATCTGCGAATTGAGCGAGACCATTTCTGCATACAGCCTCCGCTCTTCCGATCGTTCGTCTGGACGCAAGGAACTATTGATGTGTACCCGACCGCCGCGCAGCACATCGAGCAGCACGCGTCCTTTAGCGTGCTCAGCATAGCCCAGTGCCTCCCCTGGTCGTTGCTGCTCAACTAGCATTGATACCATCTCGTGGTACGGCGAGATTCTCTTTTCGAAGAACAGTTGTTGTTCCTTCTCGCTTCCTGCAATCTGGTCGCGCATGCGCTCAACGGAGTCGATAGCTCCAATAAAAGATCTGGCGGCCTCGGCATCGTTTTTCAGCGCTCGATAAGATTGTCCCTTTAAGGTTAGAGCGAAGTAAGTCATCAGCGGCGAACGCAGTTGTTTTGCAAGATCAGCTGCACTATTTGCGGCCGCACACGATCTTTCGAAATCGCATTGTGAATACAACACCTGGCCTTTTCGCCAACGAAGCTCAGTCAGCCTTACCTTATCGCCTACCGCTTCAGCGAGCTCCGAGGCCTTCACAAACGATTCCAATGCCAAAGAGTAGTTGCCCTGCGCCTGGTACACCGACCCCAGACCTTCCTGCGCAGCAATCTTTATTTCCACAGATTCTGCCTGCTGAGCCCTCCTTAGACTTTCTTGAAATCCTTTTGAGGCGGCTTCGTAGTTCCCCTGCCTTTGGGCCAGCACCGCCAGATTGAGGAGATTCCTGGCGATTTCTCGCTTGTTGTTCATACGAGTAAATATCCGCAAACTTTCCTCGAGAGATTCAGAGGCTTTCCTATAATCACTTTGTTCCAAGTACACAACGCCTATGTCATTGAGAACCGCTGCCATTCTGGTTTGAGGGAACAGAATCTTCGCGACTTCCTTCGCCTGCGTCAGATAGTTCAGCGCCTGAACGTGATCGCCCAGCGCCTGGTAGACGTGTGCTATGTCGCAGAACGCGTCAGCCACGTTGCCTACGTACGAGACAATGGTGTCTGGCAGCATTCTCCACAACGCAAGAGCCTTATTGAAATCGTCGAGCGCAGTTTCGTAGTCGCCTTTCCACTGAGCTACCTTTCCAAGATTCGACCAGGCAAACGCAATCCCGTATTCATCAGGCATCAGACCCGTAATGTCTTTGCTGTTTTTCAACGAGTCCGCGAGCGCAAGGCTCTCTCGAGAGTATTGCTCTGCTTTAAGATAATCGGCAGCGTAAATATTAATTGTGCCGAGCTCACTCAGGATATAAATCAGATCTCTACGTGCGCCCGCTTCCTCGAGCGTTGACTTGCTTTGGATGTATTCTTGCATCGCAAGGGCAATGTTATCTTGCTCAAAATCGGCCCTCGCCTTTTGATAAATGACGCGTCCCAGTAGCGCCTTATCCTGCAACTGCACCGCGGCTGCTTTCGCAAGCTCAAACAGAAACATTGATCTGGCCGAATTGTGAAACGCCGTCGACAACCTTATGGCCTGCAATAGTGAGTCGCCGAGATGTGGAGTGACGAGCTGTCGATGATTGGTAAGTAAAGCTAGCGCGGCTTCTTGGTCGCTTGGCTTCAAGGACAGAAGCGTCGAGAGCAGCTCCGATTCCGTTGCAATAGAATGAGTAGCTGTGGACTGCGATTGAGAGAAAGCGGGGAAAAGAAGCAGCAGGGCAAGGATAGACAGTCTAGGCAGCAGTCTGGGTGACATGATCGATCATTAGCCCTATGGAAGAGGCAACAAAAGGTGAATTCAGGGGAAAGCGAACAACAAGGCTCTCCCCTTAAAGAGGACGATCATTAAGTCCAACGCCCGATCACCAGAGCCCCCTAGTGGCGACGAGTAAGGCTGCTAACTGTGCAAGTGTGAGCCCTGAGCCTCCACTTGATTGTGAGTTAGAGGTATTCTGCGGCCCACCAGAAGGGTCGGCTCGGACAGTCATCGGTCCCGCTCCAAGACAGAGAGCCAACACAATTGTCAGGCTCACCAGAATTGATTTCAATTTCTTCATGAGAGTCTCCTAATTGATGATGTTGGAGCCGACTTGCTCGGCGTCCGTTAGGTTGAAATTCTCTCGGCGACCCTGAGTCAGCGGGCCACCTGATGTTGTAGGTGCGTGTGAGGAGTTACTAACGTTGTCGTTCGAGATTTTAAGGTAAACTCAATCCGGAGAAACGAGTGCTTCTCAACATGAACTTTTCGTTTCAGACGACTACATCAGCTAACCAATTCACGGAGCCTGCTTGAGCAGGTGTTCCTGTATGAACATCGATTTCGCATAAAGCCGAAAGTCGCGATTCGTCTTCTTGCTCCAATCGTGACCTTCATCTTTTGCCAAGAGATACCAAACGGGGGTCCCGTTCTTTTTCACTGCGGCAAGCATCTGTTGCGCTTCTATCGCCGGCACCCGGGGGTCGTTCTGTCCTTGAATGATGAAAAGTGGTTTCTTGATTTTGTCGGCGTTATTCAAGGGTGCCGTTTGTTGAAGGAACTCTTTCGTCTTCGCGTCGCGTTCATCACCGAACTCCAGGCGCTGCAAGTCACGTCGCCAACCGGCGGTATTCACCAGGAAAGTCACTAAGTTTGAAGGTCCCGAATCGGAGACTGCGCATCGAATGCGATCACTGTAGTTCGCAGCCACTGCCAGCGCCA
>Ga0075425_100003012_pt1 | contig 16989 bp, 16 predicted proteins | sample SoiMethybrSBSTD4_FD_75300 | JGI IMG/M metagenome (GOLD analysis project Ga0075425, IMG submission 75300) | Bulk soil microbial communities from a Populus tree surrounding site in Tennessee, USA - Soil MetaG P. TD hybrid SBSTD4 | ecosystem: Environmental > Terrestrial > Soil > Tree plantation... | reverse complement strand
TTTGGAGTGCGGCAGCCGCAGCTGCCGCTTTGCCTTGCCGCGACCGCAGTCGCGGCAGCTGCGGCTGCCGCAAGGCAAAGCGGCGACTGCGGTCGCCGCACTCCAAATCACTTCCGCGCATGCCACGTCATGCGATCGCGGCCGAGGCCGCGCAGCAGCGGATGACCGCCCTGTGCTTTCATCTTCATCGCGCGGGCGATGCGTCGCGCGAATGACGACCGCCACACGCACTCGATGCGCGTGAAGCCGACGGCGCGCAGCATGCCTTCGACCGCTTTGCGATTCGGTCCGAACCAGTTCGAGGGATCGTTGTTCAGCTCCGTCGCGGGATAGAAGGCGAGGCTCGGCCAGGGGACGAGCATGTTGTCGACTTCGGTCTCGAGAATGAGCAGGTCTTTCGTCACGCTGGCGATGCGCTCGAGCGCGAGCATCGGATGGCGCATGTGGTAGAGGACGCCGAGGAAGAAGACGACGTCGAACGTGCCGCCGACGGCGTCCGGCGACAGATCGAGTGGATCGATGAGTTGCGATGCGACGCGCGAATTCAGCGTGCGATGCGCGTAGTCGAATCCGCGCTTATCGGACCAGTTGCGGCCGTCCCACGCGAACGAGTCCGTGGCGAGAACGAAGTCCGCGCCGCGGCGCTCGGCTTCGAACGAGAAGAAGCCGTCCCATGCGCCGACGTCGAGCACGCGCTTCCCGCGAAGATCGGCGGGAAGGCGCATGCGCGATAGCCGCTGCGGCGAGTTGTCGGCGCCGGGCGTGACGACGCCGTTGCCGAGGTCGATCGTATGGAACCAGCGGATCTCGTTCACGCCGGCATTATTGGCCGATTCCCAGCGGCGTCCGTTCTCCCGTTTTCGGGTTCCAGAAAGCGAAGTGCCGGCCCTCGCGCACAATGAGCGGACGTCCGGTGTCGATCGGCAGCGGACGCGGATCGACCGGGCTCCATGTGACCAGAGGCCCCTGCATGTGCGCGTACGTGCGCTCGATGACGCCGGTCCGCGCGTCGATGATGAGGATCGATCCGCCGTGCTGGACGGCGATCTTTCCCGGCGCGACCTCGCCGCGAATGTACGCGGATCCTTTGCCGGGCAGGGCGACGTCGATCGCCGAGTCCGGGCGTTGGATCGCAATCGTCGTTTTTTTCTGCACGACGACCGTTCCGTCGCGCAGGATCGCCGGCCACATCCCGATGTCTCCGTAGCGCGCGATCGTCGCGCCGGTGCGTCCGTCGACGAGCAGACCGTTGCGACTGAACAGCAGTCGCGACCCGTCCGGCGACGCCACGCACAGCGATGTGCGCACCGGCTCCACGGTTCCGGTGTTCGTGACCGTCCGTCGCGCGACATCGACCTCGGTGATGACCGGCGTGACTCGTTCGTCACGGCCCGCCCGTGTCTGCCACGGCGCATGAATCACGCGGACGAGGTTCGGCGAAACGAAGAACATGTTGCCGTGATGGCTGACCTCGAAGAGGCGCGCGGAAAAGAGGAGACGCTTCGCTCCGAGATCATGGATCGAGAGCGTGTGTCCGTCGTCGATCGCGATGCGACGGCCGTCGTCGCTGAGCACGAACTCTCCGAACGGGAGGCGGATCCCGGTCGCAACCGGCCTCGCATCGTCGCGGGTGAGGTCGCGCGTGTAAATCTCCATCTCGCGCGGCCGAAGCGGATTCACCGGCTCGGCCCAGGCCACGGACCCGCCGTCGCGCGAGAACGCCGCACTCCACCACATCGGACCGGTGCGGTGAATTCCGCCCTTCGGATCGATGAGGAACGACGCCTGGTAGTCGGCGCGATGCAGTGCACGACCGCTGATGAACGTCCAGCCCGTGGCAGGCGTCTGGGCGACGACGATCTGGCCCGAGAGATCGTCCGGCGTCGCCGAGACGACCCATCCGACGAATGCGGCGCCGGCGAGCAGCACGATCGCGACGCCCGGCCAGAGCGCTTTCGAAAGCGCGGCGTGGCTCCTGCGGCGATCGGTGCGTCCGAATGCGAGCTGGAACGCGGGAGCGATCGCGAGCACGAGGACGAAGCCGATGCCGAGAATCAGTCCGAGGATCGACAGAAGGCGCGTCGCGCCCGAGAACGCGAATGGCCGCAGCATGATGAAAATCGCGCCGACGGTCGCGGCGGCGAGCAGGAAGTCGATCGCCAGCAGCGCCGAGCGCGAGCGGACCATCGTCGATGCCGCGTGCATCACGAAGAAGACGACCAGCGATCCAAGGAGCGTCGACGTCATGATCGGGCTCCACGTCTGCGACCATTCACCGCGCGCGTAGAGCCACGACGGAAGCGCGACGATTGCGAAGCTCGCCGCGGTCGCGATCAGCGCCGCGGTCGCCTTTCCGATCCAGATCGACGCGGGTGCGATCGGCTTCGAGAAATAAAACGAGAGCCGGCCGTCGGAAAGCGGTCGTCCGATCGTCGTCGCGCCGAGGATTACGGAGGTGCCGACGCCCAGCGAGAACGCGAGGATCCCGGCGATGGTCACGACGAGGTTCGGATCGCCCTTCTGCCGCAGCATCGGCATGACCGACGCGATGAACGGCAGGATCGCAAGCGCGAGTGCCGTCAGGAAGAGTCGTGTTTTGTCGCGCAGCTCGCGCGTGGCAATGAGGATCGCGGCGTTCATGACTGGACTCCGTTCTCGCCGGACACGGCGATGAAGATTTCCTCGAGGCTCATCGAGGAGACCTCGACGCGCTCGAGCTGCGCTTCGCTTCGGAAGCGCTCGAATGCGAGGTCGTCGAAGTTCGTGACGACGGCCTCCGTTCCGTTGCCCCAGCGCCGCACGTTCGCGGTCGTGAGCGTCCCGCGATCGAGCACGACCGGCTCCTTCGCGAAGCGGATCCTGCGGAAGCGCTCCTTCATCGTTTCGACGTCCTCGTCGAGCACGAGACGGCCGTCGCGCAGGATTCCGACGCGATCGGCGATCGCTTCGATGGAGCCGAGGTCGTGCGTCGTGATCAGAACCGTGATGCCGCGATCGGCCATGTCCGCGATCACTTCCTCGAACAGCGATTTCTTCGCGACGACGTCGAGGCCGAGCGTCGGATCGTCGAGGATCACGAGGTCGGGCGACGTCGCGAGGGCGAGCGCGAGCATGACCTGCTTCTTCTGGCCCTTCGACAGCTCGCCGAATCGCACGCGCGGCTCGATGCCGAAGCGCGCGATGCGCTCGTCGAACGCGCTCTGCTGCCAGCGCGAGAACAATTTCGCGTTGAAGGCGCCGAGGTCGCGCACGCGCATCTCCGGCGGCGCATCCGCCTCCTCGGGCACCACGCCGACGCGATCCATGAGCGTGGCGCGCCGCGTCCAGACGTCCTCGCCGAAGATCGCGACGCGGCCGTGATCGGGGCGGAGATGTCCGAGGATCGCGCGGACAAGCGAGGACTTCCCGGCGCCGTTGCGGCCGAGCAGCGCGTAAACCGTTGCTGACTGGATGCTGAGCGTTACGTCGTCGACTGCCGTGCGCCGTCCGTAGCGGACGGTCACGCGATCGGCGTGAATCGCCATCTCGCTGCTCATGATTTCCTCCTGTGCTCGCGCATGAGGCGGTCGTAGCTGTTTTCGAGCTCGGATTCCGCTTCGTCGAGCGAGGCGCCGACGGAGAGCGCGGTGCCCGCGTATCGCGCGGCTGCATCGCGCAGCGTTTCGTTCCGTTCAGATTTCTTCAGCCGGGCCGGCTCCTCGGCCACGAACGTTCCCTCGCCGCGGCGCACCGCGAACACGCCGCCGTCGGTGAGGCGCTGATACGCGCGGGCGACGGTGTTCGGGTTGACGCGCAGGGATTTCGCCAGATCGCGAACGGAAGGAACGGAGTCGCCCGGCCGGAGCGACCCGAGGGCGATCATGCGCCGCATCCCTTCCTCGATCTGCCGCCAGATCGGAGCCGCGTTGGATGGATTGATCTCGAACATTAGTGTATTAACACGTTAATACACTGAGGCGCGAGAGTCAAGTGACAGTCTCACAGCAGGACAGTCGCACAGTCGCACAGGGGCTCTGAGACTGTGAGACTTTGAGACTGTGAGACTTTGAGACTCTGAGACTGTGAGACTGTGAGACTGCGGCGCTATCCGTCCGCTTTGATCTTCCCGATGATCTCGGCGATGGTCGCCTCGGCGGAGGCCAGCGGCAGCTGACACGTTCCCGCGCCGCGATGGCCGCCGCCGCCGTACTGGTCCATGAGGCGGCCGACGTCGGTGCGCGAGGTGCGGTTGAAGATGCTGTGGCCGACGGCGCAGACGACGAATTCGCCTTTGCGTCCGTCGAACACGCGCACCTGGATGTTCGCGTCGGGGAACATCGTGTAGACGAGGAAGCGATTGCCGGTCGGAAGCTCGCTGAGGCCGCGGAGGTCGGTGACGATGACGTTGCCGTCGACGCGGGAGTGCTCGCGCGTGATGCGCTCGAACTCGCGCTGCTGCTCGAAGTAGCGATCGACGCGCTGCTTCACGTCGGGATCGCCGAGCACCGCCTCCGGCTCGTCGGGATGCTGCGCGATGAGGTCGATCATCTTCGTCATCAGCTCGCGATTGCTGATGCGGTAGCCGTGGTGATACGCGAGTCCGGTGCGCGGATCCATCACGTACGACAGCAGGATCCAGCCCTTCGGGTTCGTGACCTCTTCCTTCGTGAGCTGCGCGGCGTCGGAGCGATCGACCGACTCGAGGAGCCGATCGTACTGCTTCATGTTGCGTCCCTCGTAGTGGTTGTAGACGACGCGCGCGGCGGACGGCGCGATCTCGAACCGGCCGCGGTAATTCACGGTGTCCTCGTTGCGCACGATCTCGCTGGAGTGGTGATCGAACCAGAGGCCGACGCCGCGGACGAACGGCAGGTTCGTGAGGATGTCGTCGGACTTGACGCTGATCTTGCCGTCCTGCACGTCCTTCGGATGGACGAACTCGACCGCATCGATCGTCTCGACGTTCTTCAGAAGCACCGCGCAGACGAGACCGTCGAAGTCGGAACGGGTGATCAAACGCATGAAGGTTTCTCCTCGATTGTTGGGACCGGATTTCGGGCGATTTTAGATCCGAACGGTTGTCGGTTGTCGGTTGTCAGTTGTCGGTGGTCCGTGGGTTCAGGCGCGACTGCCCTGACAACCAACAACTGACAACTGACAACACGTCACTGCGGTGGTGTGGGTGGCTCGTTCATCTTCGACTGCAGGAGCTGCGCGAACTCCTGCAGGTTCGTCGGTTTGAATGGCATCCGCACGGCGTTCGTGAATTGCGCGTTCGCCTGCTCGGCATCGATGTTCATCGCCGTCTGCACGCTCATCAGCGCGAGATCGAGGCGGCCGGTGTTCGCGTTGAGCAGCGCGAGGTAGACGTGCGGCTCCGGCGATCCGGGACGCACCGCCGCGGCGGCCGTGAACTCGTCGCGCGCGTCGCCGTTGCGTCCGAGTCGCGAGAGAAGCGCGCCGGCGTTCATGTGCGCGTCGTACAGGCCGGGGGCGAGACGAATCGCCTCGCGATACTGCGCGAGCGCTGCGTCGTTGCGCTCCGCGCGCGCGAGCGCGGCGGCGTAGTCGTTGCGGAGCGATGCGGACGCGGGATCGGCGGCAACGGCTTTCGCGTATTGCGTGATGGCGTTCGCGTTGTCGCCGCGCGCGGTCGCGAGCAGCGCCAGCGTTTCGGGAGTCGGCTCCGCTTTTCGCAGATGCGCGAGCGCGGCGTCGTTCGTTCCGAGCTGCATTTCGACGCGGGCCAGCTTCACCAGCGCATCGCTCGACGTCGGATCGGCCGCAACCGCGGCCTCGAGCTGGCGCAGCGCGCCGTTCGGATCGCCGGCGTCCTGCAGAGCGCTGCCGAGGTTCACGTGGGCGATGGAGTTGTTCTGCGTGACCGCGATCGCGCGCGCGAAGAGCGAAATGCTGTCGTGCCAGAACGCGACCTGCTTGCGGGCGACGAATGCGAAGACCGCGATGATCACCGCCGCGACGACGGCGAGCAGTTGTCGCGTGTCGGTCGTCACGGCATCCGACACGAGCCAGACGATCGCGATGAAGAGGCCGATGTGCGGGAGATACGTGTAGCGATCCGCCATCGATTGCGAGCCGATCTGCACGAGACCGATGACCGGCACGAGCATCCCGACGAACCAGAACCATCCCGTGAACAGCGCGCGCTGCTTCTCGCGGTAGATGAACACCGCGACTGAGATCGCGACGAGCGCGATCGCCGCGACCACGACGTACAGCGGCGGTTCGATCGTCCGCCACGGATACGGAATCGCCAGTCCTGACGGCCAGACCGTCTTCCAGAGATAGGCGCAATAGGAAACGACCGCGTTCGCGATGCGCTCCGTCAAAGGATGGATCGTCGCGACGGCGCCCGCGCGCTGCTGTGCGATCAGCGAGATCGCGATCGACGGAACGATGAGGAGGAAGAACGGGATCTTCTCGACGAGCGCACGGCGCTGCAGCGGCCAGAAGTCGATCAGCAGCAGCACGAACGGCAGCGTGACGAGCATCTGCTTCGCCATCAGACCGAGGGCGAAGAAGAGCAGCGCGAGCGCATAACGCGCCTTCGATTTCGTGCGCGCGTAGTCGGTGTAGAACCAGAGCGTCAGCAGCATCATCAGCGCGCTGACCATGTCCTTGCGCTCGGCGAGCCATGCGACCGACTCGACGTGCAGCGGATGGACCGCCCATAACGCCGCGACGAATCCGCTGCGCATTTCGTTGCCGGTCAGCTTTCGCAGCAGGAAGAAAAGAAGAATCGTGTTCGCGAGGTGGAAGACGACGTTGATCAGCAGATGCGCCGCATCGCTCACGCCGAACAGCTCGACCGCGAGCATGTGCGTGAGCCACGTGACCGGATGCCATGCGCCGCCCGTCGAGAGCGACGTGAAGGCCCACCGGATCGATTCGCCGCTGAGTCCCGCGAGCACGTGCGGATTCGCGGTGACGTAAATCGGATCGTCGAAATTGAGGAAACGATGCGTGCGCACTTCGCTGTACACGACGACGACGAGCACGGCCAGAATCGCGGCGATGGCGAAGTGAAGGCGCGACGGCTTTTCGGCGGGGCGACGGGTCATGCGGCGCGTAGTGTAATGCTGCATACAATGCGCTTCCCATGACCACCGCGCCTCCCGTTCGCCCAATTCTTCTGGAAGACATCCTCGCCGCGCGCGAGCGCATTCGCGGCGTGATCACGCGGACGCCGCTCATCCGTCTGCGTCACAACATCACCGGCGTGCCCGAGATCTGGCTGAAGCTCGAAAGCCTGCAGCCGATCAACGCGTTCAAACTGCGCGGCGCGGCGAATGCCGTGGCGTTGCTGTCGCCTGAAGCGCGGGAGAAGGGCGTGTGGACGATCAGTGCGGGAAATGCGGGACAGGGAGTCGCGTACGCCGCGCGTGAGGCAGGCATCAAGTGCACGGTGCTCGTCATCGACAAGGCCCCCGAGACGAAAATCGAGCGCATGCGCGACCTAGGCGCGCATCTGATCAAGGCGCCGTTCGACGCCTGCTGGCAGGCGATGGATGATCGCGCCTATCCCGGCATCGAGGGAACGTTCGTCCATCCGTTCGACGATCACGATTTCCAGGCCGGCAACGCGACGATCGCGCTCGAGGTCATGGAAGACCTGCCGCACGTGAAGACCGTCCTCGCGGCGATCGGGGGCGGAGGCCTCATCGGCGGCATCGGCGCGGGCATGCGTCACGTCGCGCCGCACGTGAAAGTGTTCGGCGCGGAGCCGGAGACCGCGGCGCCGGGCGCGGCATCGTTCGCGGCGAATGCGCCGCTGGAGTTTCCGCAATGGCAGGCGTCCTTCGTCGACGGCGCCGGCGGCAAGTCGATTTTTCCGCGCATGTGGGAGCGGCTGAAGGACACCGTCGACGGTTCGATCGTCGTCACGCTCGACGAAGTGCGCCGCGCGATGCGCATCATGGCGGAGAAGGTGCGCGTGATCGCGGAAGGCGCGGGTGCGCTCGGCGTCGCCGCGGCGCTTCAGGGCAACGTAGAAGGGCCGGTCGTCTGCGTCGTGTCCGGCGGAAATATCGATCTGAAAAAATTCTGCGAATTGGTAGTTGGTGGTTAGGCTCGGATTTTGGAGTGCGGCGACCGCAGTCGCCGCTTTGCCTTGCGGCAGCCGCAGCTGCCGCGACTGCGGTCGCGGCACGGCAAAGCGGCAGCTGCGGCTGCCGCACTCCAAAATTACTTGACCGTCGCGACGGGTCTGAATCCGCCGGGATTCGGATAATCGCGGCGATCGGTGAGCTGCGACAGCGGCGTCTCGACGATCGGCACGCGAATGCCCGCGATGGTCGCGAATTTTCCGGTCGGTTTCACCGTGTCGCCGTGGCCGGGCACGCGGATGCGGATGAGCTTCGGATCGAGGACCTTCGCGCCGCCGTTCACGAGGATGATCTGCGGAATCAGCACGTCCGCATTGCCCGGCACGTTCTCGAGCACGACCTTCGAGTTCTCGGCGCCCGGTGCGGAAAAGCCGATCGTCGACGTGCCGGGAGGCACGTCGAGCACGATGAACGAGCCGTTCTCGGCGACGCCGCCCGACGCATACTGACTCTTCTCGACCCACACCGAGGTCTGGGCGAACATCGTCTGCCGCCGGGCGATCTCGAGGTCGACGACGGACTCGTGTTTCGCGCCGGCGACGTCCTCGACCCATCCGCGCACGCTCACCGGATTGCTGCTGATCTCTTCCGACGCGTCCTTCGATCCCTTGCAGGCGAAGAGCAGCGCGAGCGCGACGACGACCGCTGTTTTCCTCATGACGCGCCGGAGGTTACCACGCGGGTCCGCATGCGATAATCCGCGCGCCGCGACGCGCATCTCTCGTCGCGAAGACAGCTCAATGAAACGACTTCTCTCTCTCGGGCTTCTCGCCGTTCTCACCGTCGCCTCGATCGTTCTCGCGCAATCATCGAGTCAGGGCACGCTTCGCACGCCATCGGGTGATCACCCCGTCACGTTCGTCGTTCAGAACGGCCAGACCTATCTCTCCGCCACGGAAATCATCACCGCCCTCGGCGGCACGATCACGCCCGACTCGAGCGGCTACAAGATCTCCTACAACAACGTCCTCGCCGCGTTCGGCCCCGACAGCCGTTTCGGCGTCGTGCGCGAGGACCTCATCGAGATGCCGGTTCCTCCGATCGCCATCGAAGGGAAGCCGTTCGTTCCGTGGCAGTTCTTCCAGGGCTTCCTCGCCTCGGCGGCAACCCTCGACGCGACGTGGGATCCGGCGACGCGCGTCCTTCTGGTCCGGCCGCAGCAGCAAAACGCGATCGCGGTGCAGGTCTCGGTCGCGAACGTGCAGGGCATTTCGAAAATCGTCCTCACGCTCAGCGCGCATGCCGAGTACTCGATCATCAGGGAGCAGGGCGCGTACACGATCCGTTTCAAAACGCCGATCCGCGCGCCGTTCTCGGAACAGACGTACGACGATCCGCACGTCACGAAGCTGACCTTCGCCGGTAACGATCTGCGCATCGCGCTCACCGCGGCGGACGTCGTCGCCGACGCGTACGAGCTCGAGAATCCGTGGCGCGTCGTGCTCGATCTGCGCAAGGCCGCAGCGCCGGTTCCGGGCGCGCTGCCGCCGCCTCCCGGAATCTCGCACACGTACGATGCCCCGGGCATCCGCACGATCGTGATCGATCCGGGTCACGGCGGAAAAGAAGTCGGCGCGATCGGACCGAGCGGATTGATGGAGAAGGACGTCAACCTCGCCGTCGCGAAGAAGCTCGCGGTCTCGCTCGCGGCGAAGACCGGTGCGCGCGTCGTGCTCACGCGCGAGGACGACAGCCTCGTGTCGCTCGATCAGCGCACCGGCATCGCCAATCAGTACCACGCCGATCTATTTCTCTCCGTGCACATGAACTCCGCGGTCGTGAAGGATGCGAAGGGATCGGAGACGTACTTCCTCTCGCTCGAAGCGTCCGACGAGTTGGCGAAGAAAGCGGCGGAGACGGAGAACGCCTCCGCGACGCAGCCCACGCCGGCCGCGGATCTGAATCTGATTCTGTGGGACCTCGCGCAGCAGCAGTACCTCCAGGAGTCGAGCCGCTTCGCGTCCGCGATTCAGTCGGAGCTGAATGCGGCGACCAGCGTGCAGAACCGCGGCGTGAAGCAGGCGCCGTTCAAGGTGCTCGTCGGCGCGACGATGCCAGCGGCGCTCGTCGAAGTCGGATTCATTTCGAATCCGAAGGAAGAGGAGAAGCTGAAGAGCGATGACTTCCAGGCGACGATGGTCGACGCGCTGACGTCCGCGGTCGTGAAATACAAGACCGACTACGAGACGCGCATCGGTCTGATCCATCCCACCCCGTCACCCACCCTCGGCACCGCGCCCGCGCCGGCAACTCCACCCGCACAACCGCCGGCGACGACGACGACAACGGCGACAACAGCGACGACGACGGCGGCGAGGACGGGAACGTAGTGAAGCTGGCTGTCTCTCGTCGTCACCCTGAGTCGCGAAGACGACGAAGGGCCTCCGGTGCGCGACAGTTGCGTGGAAGAGGTCCTTCGCCGTCTGCGCGGCTCAGGATGACGGCAGTAGCGATCGCCATCGCACTCCTCCTCCTCGCCGGCGCGTGCAGGAAGAAGGAAAACGTCGCTGCGAACGTGAACGCGCAGAACCGCATCGCGATGCGCGCCGTGCGGCTCTACTACGAATCGCCGTCGATGCTTCTCGCTTCGGAAACGCGCAACGTTCCGTTGCCCGAGAATCCCGCGGCCGCGGTTCCGGTCGTCGTGCGCGAGATGATGAAGGGACCGACGCAGCCCGAACGGCTGCGCATCTTTCCGCTCGACACCGTCGTGCGCGGAACGTATCTGCTGCCCGAAGGAACGGTGATCGTCGACCTCGGCGGCGCGACGATCACGCAGGGGTGGGGGATCGGGACCCACGACGAGCTGATGGCCATCGAATCGCTGGTCTGGACCGTGACTTCCAATTTTGGTGAGGCGAAAAGGGTCCGGGTTCTGGTCAACGGCTCCCCTGCGGAGACTCTCGCCGGGCACATCGCGCTGTCCCGGTCGCTGACGCCGAAGCCGGATCTCCTCGATCCGCAGTCTCCCTGAATCACCATTCAACTTCCGCGTTCTCAGTGATTTCCGAATACCGACCGACTGGTCGGCATAGACCGAACGTTTGTTTTGTCTGTCTCTCCGTACCTTACGTTTTCGACCGATATCTCTCGACGAATCAATGGATTGTCACAACGCGGTTACATTGAGAAATTTTTCACAAAGTGTGCGATAATCGCCGCCAACGATGACACTGAGTTTACTGGATGGGCAGGCGGGAACCGCTTTCTGTTGCACCACCCCGCCAGTTTTTTGCCTCGCTTTTGTACGCTTCCTTGAACCCTCCCGACTTTACTAGCTCACCCCCGAGCGCTCACGTCGGCTCCATCCAGTAGAAGTAAACGGCCCCGGTGGCAACACCGGGGCCGTTTGTTTTTGAAACCGATTTCATGGGCGCTTCGCGCCCGTTGTCGGTTGGTCGGTTGGTCGGTTGTCGGTTGTCGGTGAGCGTTTGCGCTGAGGCTCACTGACAACCGAGAACCGACAACTGACAACCGTTCAGGCGATCAACCCCGCAACAACCTGTTCCACCAGCAATCGCGCATCCGCGTTCACGCCGAGCCAGCGGATGCCGTTCATTGCCGTGTCGGCAGCTGCGAGGAGGCGTTCGCGCGGGATGTGCTCGCCGATCTCGGCGAGCTTCGCCGTTGCGCTTTCTTCGGCGACCGCTTCGCAGAGGATCGCGCCGAGGAGGGCGATGGCGTCTTTGACGTCGTCGCGACTCGCGACGAGCGAGGCGAGCGCGAGCAGCGCCGCGCTTTCGCCGCGCGTCGCGAAGTGATGCAGCGCGTCGATGATGTCCGACGCGAGCTCGCGTCCGCCGTCCTCGATCATCGCCACCTGCGCCGCGTGCGGCACGTTGCGTGCGCTGCTGCCGACGAAGATGTGCTGCGTGCGCGACTTGATCGTCGGCAGCAGCAGATCCGGCGTGCGCGTCAGCAGGATGAAGTGCGTGTCGCGCGGCGGTTCCTCGAGCGTCTTCAGCAGCGAGTTCGATCCGCTGACGCTCAGCGCGTCGGCGGGATCGATGATGAACACCTTGGTGCGCGCCTCGTACGGGCGCAGCGTCGCGTTCTCGACGATCTCGCGAATCTGTTCGACGGCGATCAGTTTTTTGTCGCCGGCGACTTCGATGAAGTGCACGTCGGGATGGATGCGCTTTTCGATGCGCTGGCACGACGCGCAGTCGTCGCCGGTCGTTCGCTCGAGGCAGTTGAGCGTCTTCGCGACGCGCATCGCGAGATCGCGCAGCGCGGCCATCGACGGTCCCCAGAGAATGATCGCGTGATGCAGCTCGCCGCGGCGCGCCGTTTCGAGAATGCGTGAGGTAGCTGTGGTCATATCCGTGATTTCACGACTTCGAGCGTGCGCGCGAACACCTCGTCGACGGTTCCGTGCGCGTCGATGACGACGAAGCGTTTCGGCTCCGCGATCGCCATCGCCAGATACCCCTCGCGCACGCGACGATGAAAGCGAAGGTCTTCCGCTTCGAATCGCCCCTCGTCGACGTCCATCGTCGCGTTGCGCCGGTGCGCGCGCGCCAGGCCCGCTTCCTCATCGATGTCGTACAGCAGCGTGAGATCCGGCATCACCCCCTCGGTCGCCCACGCGTTGAGCATCTCCAGGCGATCGAGCGCGATCAGACGACCGTAGCCCTGATACGCGATCGTGGCGTCGGTGTAGCGATCGCACAGAACGATCTCGCCGCGATCGAGCGCCGGACGAATCTTCTCGACGACGTGCTGCCGCCGCGATGCCGAGTAGAGCAGCACTTCGGCCCACGCATCCATCCCCGCCGACGCGCTGTCGAGCACGATCGCGCGGATGCGATCGCTGATCGCGGTGCCGCCGGGCTCCTTCGTCACGACGCAGTCGCGGCCCGACTCGCGAAACCACGCGCCGAGCTTCCCGATCTGCGTCGACTTGCCCGACCCTTCCGGGCCTTCAAACGTGATGAACATGATTTTGAACGATGAACGATGAGCGATGAGCGGTGAACGGTCAATCGTCATCCTGAGCGAAGCGAAGGAACTCGTCGTCGCCGAGGGCGGCGCAGGCGAGGTCCTTCGCTTCGCTCAGGATGACGCTGCCAGTCCATCCCGCAACCCGCGCAGGTAGTGCTCGCGCATCAGCGTCTCGAAGACTTTCGGTTGCGCGAGAAAGCGGAATCGCTCGCCGAGGCGGGCCTTGCGGCGCAGGCGCGCGAGTGCCGCTTCGTCCGCGAGCGTGCGCGTCTCGAGCTCGTGGACGCCGAGGAAGTGGCCGAGCTCGGGATGCTTGCGATAGAAGATCGCGCCCGACTTGCCGACCGTGTACTGCCGCCGCGAGAACGAATCGATGGTCATCGGATGGTAGTGACGCGTGACCGCCTTCGCGTTGTAGCGGATCTTCAGCCCCTTCGCGTCGAGGCGATAGGCGAGCTCGATGTCTTCCCACGCCGCGGAGGGGAAGGTCGTGTCGAACGGATGCGCGGCGAGCAACTCGCGATCGATGGAGATGTTCGACGTGTAGAAAAAGTTGTACGGCACGACCTCGCCGTCCCTGATCAGCTTGTAGCCGAACTGCAGGCCGTAGTCGTTGATGTAGTCCATGAACGCGGTCACGCGCTCTTTCGCCGGCCATCCGGTGAAGCCGAGGCAGGCGACGTTCGGGTCGTCGTTCGATTCGCGATGCACACGCGCATGCTCGGCGAGGAACTGCGGCTCGGGAACGGTGTCGTCGCCGATGAAGATCACGAACTTGCCGCGCGCGAGCGTCACGCCGTGATTGCGTGCGCGGCCCGGACCGCCGTTCGGCTGCGTGCGAAACGTGATCCCACCGATGCGCGAGACGATCAGCCCCGTGTTGTCGCTCGAGCCGTCGTCGATGACGATCGTCTCGAACGGCGGCGCATCGACCTGACGTCCGAGCGCATCGAGGACGCGAAGGAGCATGTCGAGACGGTTGTACGTGGGGATGACGACGGAAAAATAGATGGCGGAGGGCAGAGGGCGGATGGCAGAGGATGAGTCCTCCCGAGCTTCTGCCATCTGCCCTCCGCCATCTGCCATCTGCTTCATGCGCTTGCGCCGCCATCAATCGCGAGGACCTGTCCGGTCATTCCGCTGGAGGCGTCGGAGAGGAGAAATGCGATCGCTGAGGCGACTTCGTCCGCGCGGATGGCGCGGCGCATCGGGATCTGGCGGATCATTTCGCGTTTCACGTCGGGGTCGAGTCCGCTGATCATGTCCGTTTCGACGAGTCCCGGCGCGACGCAGTTCACTCGGATGCCGCTGCGCGCGACCTCGCGCGCGAGGGAGCGCGTCATCGCGATCAGCGCGCCCTTCGCCGCGGAGTAGTTCGTCTGGCCGACGACGCCGTGCATGCCCGAGAGCGACGCCACGTTCACGATCGCGCCGCGGCGCTGCTGCATCATCAGCGGCAGAACGGCCTTCGTCATCGACCACGCGCCGCGCAGATTCGTGTCGACGACTTCATCCCACTGCTCCGCGGTCATGTTGTAGAGGAGCGCGTCGCGCCGCACGCCGGCGTTGTTCACGAGCGCATCGATCTCGCCGAATCGCGCCGTCACTTCACGGACGAGATCCGCCGCACGCATCTCATCGCGCACGTCGGCCTCGTACGCGACAGCCATACCCTTCGATTCGGTCTCGAACGCGAGCGCCGCATCCTTCGACTGGCTGTACGTGAACGCGACGGACCACCCGTCGATCAACAGATGCATCGCGGTGACGCGGCCGATGCCCCTGCTTCCTCCTGTGATCAACGCTGTCGGCATTTTTTCTCGTCAACCCTGAGCGAAGCGAAGGGTCAGCGGAGCAACGCTCGAGGGTGTGCTTCGTGCGTTTCTCATCGCGGACCTTTCGGCGGTTGCTCCATGGACGCTTCGCTTCGCTCAGCGTTGGGGTTTACGACTCCTCCTCATACTTCTCCTTCAAGCTCGCCACGACGGTCGGATCCGCGAGTGTCGTCACGTCGCCGAGGGCGCGGCCTTCGGCGATGTCGCGCAGGAGGCGGCGCATGATCTTGCCCGAGCGCGTTTTCGGGAGGTCGCTCGTGACGAGGATCTTCTCCGGTTTCGCGATCGCGCCGATTTTTTCCGCGACGTGGGCCTTCAGCTCCCGCTCGAATGCCTCCGGATCTTCGCTCGCGTGTGCCTTCTCCGATTCCTTCACGATCACGAACGCGGCGATGCCCGTCCCTTTGATCTCGTGATGGATGCCGACCACCGCGGCCTCGGCGATCGATCGATGATCGACGAGCGCCGATTCGACTTCCATCGTGCCGATGCGATGGCCCGCGACGTTCATCACGTCGTCGACGCGGCCGAGGAGCCAGAAGTAGCCGTCCTCGTCACGCTTCGCGCCGTCGCCGGTGAAGTAGATGCCGTCCCACTTCGCCCAGTACTGTTTCTGAAAACGTTCGGGATCGCCCCAGATGCCGCGCAGCATCGACGGCCACGGCGACGTGATCGCGAGATAGCCGCCGCCGACTTCGACGCGATTGCCGCTCTGATCGAGGATCTGCGCGTCGATGCCGGGAAACGGCTTCGTCGCGGAGCCGGGCTTCGTTGCGACGAGGCCCGGCAGCGGCGAGATCATGATCGCGCCGGTCTCCGTCTGCCACCACGTGTCGACGATCGGGCAGCGGTCGCCGCCGATGTTCTTCTGGTACCACATCCACGCCTCGGGATTGATCGGCTCGCCGACCGTTCCGAGAAGACGCAGCGAGGACATGTCGTGCGCCTTCGGGAAATCCTCGCCCCACTTCATGAACGCGCGGATCGCGGTCGGCGCGGTGTAAAAGATCGTGACCTTGTGGCGTTCGATGATGTCCCAGAAGCGATCCTTCTTCGGCCAGTCGGGTGCGCCCTCGTACACCATCACCGTCGCGCCGCAGGACAGCGGACCGTAGACGACGTACGAGTGACCGGTGACCCATCCGATGTCGGCGGTGCACCAGTAAACGTCGTCTTCCTTCAGGTCGAAGATCCACTTGCACGTCGCGTAGCACTGCGTGAGATAGCCGCCGGTCGTGTGCACGATGCCCTTCGGCTTTCCGGTGCTGCCGGACGTGTAGAGCATGTAGAGCATGTGCTCGGAATCGACCCAGACCGGATCGCATTGCGCGGCGGCGCTGGCCATCAGGTCGTGGTACCAGACGTCGCGGCCGTCCTTCATCTCCGTCTGATCGCTTGCGTTGCGCTGCACGACGACGACGTTCGTGATCGAAGGGCATTCCGCGACGGCGGCGTCGGTGGTCTTCTTCAGCGGGACGAGCGTGCCGCGGCGATAACCGGTCGTCGCGGTGATGACGAGCTTCGCCTCCGCGTCCTGAATGCGATCCTTCAGCGCGTCGGATGAGAATCCGCCGAAGACGACCGAGTGCGCCGCGCCGATGCGCGCGCAGGCGAGCATCGCCACGACGGCCTCGGGGATCATCGGCATGTAGATCGCGATCCGATCGCCGGCGACGATGCCGAGGGATTTCAGAGCGTTCGCGAATTTCGAAACGTCGGCGTGGAGCTCGCGGTAGGTGATCTTCCGGACTTCACCCGGCTCGCCTTCGAAGATCAGCGCGATCTTGTCGCCGCGCTTTTCGAGATGGCGGTCGAGACAGTTGTACGACGCGTTGAGCTTTCCGCCGGCGAACCACCTCGCGTACGGCGGATTCCATTCGAGCACGCGGTCCCATTTCGTCTGCCAGTCGAGCTGCTCCGCCCATCCGGCCCAGAATCCCTCGCGATCCGCGTCGGCCTTCGACCAGATGTCGGGATCATGGACGTTCGCGTTTTTGCGAAAATCGTCGGACGGAGGGAACTCGCGGGTTTCCTGCAGCAATGCGTCGATTTCGTTCGCCATCTGAGTCTCCGGCGGGCGATTCTAATGTCATATGAAAAAAGCG
>Ga0075425_100003011_pt1 | contig 16994 bp, 19 predicted proteins | sample SoiMethybrSBSTD4_FD_75300 | JGI IMG/M metagenome (GOLD analysis project Ga0075425, IMG submission 75300) | Bulk soil microbial communities from a Populus tree surrounding site in Tennessee, USA - Soil MetaG P. TD hybrid SBSTD4 | ecosystem: Environmental > Terrestrial > Soil > Tree plantation... | reverse complement strand
CCTTACATCAGCCATCGGCCTTACCAAAGAGCAGGCCGAAGCAGCCAGCTGTTGATGCTTCTGTCCTCGCAACTCATTTGGCGCGACACCTCGATCTGTCGCGCCAGCGCGTTCAGCAGCTTGTCGATGAAAATGTAATCGTACAGCAGCCCAACGGCCGTTTTGACCAGGATCAATGCAGGGTGCGCTACTTGCGCTGGCTGCGTGATCCTGAGCGACGCTCCGCACGGTCACAGGCCGATGCGGATTTTGTCAGAGCGAAGACCGAGCTAATTGCCATACGTGTACGAGAAAAAAACGCGAGCTAATAGAGTTCGACGAGGCGAAGGCGGTTACAGAAAAAGCTATCGGTATTGTGTTAACGGCGATGAGCGGCATGGCGGCAGTGATCTGCAATTGCGCCGCAAGATTGATCAGGTCGTTGCAACCGCGTCATTAGTTCTCAATTGCGCCCGCCTCGGGATGTAGACGGCCTGTCCGCCGCTTGAAGCCAGCTGCCCCCGGCGCATAATCATGCTTCAGGCAAATGCTCGCGTATTTTAGCAAGTAGTTGACGTGGACTGAATGGTTTAGCGACGTAAGCGTCGCAACCTGCGGCTCGCGCCTTCATTTCGTCACCGCTCAAAGCATAAGAGGTGACTGCAATGATGGGGATGGACCTGAGCGCGGCATTGGACTTTATGCGGCGTGTTGCTTCATACCCGTCTATGAGGGGCAATTGAACGTCCATGACAATCAGGTCGGGCCGTTTGCTTTCTGCCAGGGCAACCCCCTCCTCACCGTCTGTAGCTTCTATCAAGTCGTAACCCGCATTGCTGAGGAGATCGCGCAAAATGGCGCGGTTATCCGCTTGGTCTTCGACAATCAAAACGCGCTGGTTCATGCCGGATCTCCACGTTGTTCCGTACGAACAGGTAATTCGAACCGGAATATTGAACCCTTTCCTAATTCGGATTCCACCCAAATCCGACCACCGTGCAGCTCCACAATGCGCTTGGCAATTGCGAGGCCAAGGCCGGTGCCACCTTTCTTCTTGGTATTGGAACTGTCGACTTGATAAAACTCGTGGAACAGCCGCGCTTGCTCCACTTTCGCAATGCCTGGCCCCGTATCGATCACGGCAACCGAGAAGGTCCCATTGGCGGTTCGAGCGGCAATACAGACTTCACCTGCGTCCGTAAACTTGATCGCGTTGCCGACAAGATTGAGGAGAACCTGAGCAATCCGACGCTCGTCACCCTGGCCGAGCGGCAGGTCGTTAGAGACTTCGCTTCTGAGAAGAAGCTTCTTAGCTCCGGCGAGAGACTCCGTTGCCAGCACTACCAATTCGACGACATTCTGCATCGAATAGTCATCAATACTGAGCACGAGTTGGCCTGCTTCGATCTTCGACAGGTCGAGGACATCATTGATGAGCCTGAGCAGGTGTGTGCCGTTTGCCTGGACTCGCGCGATCACCTCTTTCATCTTGGCAGGCACCTCGCCATAGAGGCCATCGTGCATAAGTTCACTATAGCCAAGGATGGCATTGAGTGGCGTTCTCAGCTCATGGCTCATGTTAGCGAGGAACTGCGACTTGTGCTGGCTGGCGACTTCAAGGAGCCTAGATTTGTCCTCAAGCTCCTGAAAGAGACGCGCATTCTGGATCGCGAGGGCTGACTGGGAAGCGAATGGCTGCATAAGGTCAACAATAGCTTGCTCGAACGGACCGGGGTGCGCGCGCCTCAATATCAGTGTGCCGATAATGCGCTCATCCCGCAGCAAGGGTACAGCCAACAGCGCACGCACATCCGCCTTCAGGAGGGCCTCGCGCAATAACGTGGTGGGCTCGGCTTCGAGATCAGTTAACTGGATCACCGAGCGCGTCAGCGCACTTCGGCTGACTGGACTATTGTTGTGGAGACTGACGCGCGCCTGCTCTATCGTCTCAATGAGTTGGGGACTCATGCCGTGCGCGGTTGCCAGGGAGAATTCCTCCGTCTGTTCGTCGAATGTGTAGATAGCGCCGCCGGTGGCATTAGCGAGGTGGGAGGCGTGGGCGAGAATTCCTGCGAGCACGGCTTTCAATTCCAAGGTGGAATTGATCGTCTGACCTACGCCGACGAGTGCACGCAACTGGTCAAGAGCTTGTGAGAGCTCACGCGTGCGATCAGTGACCTTCTGTTCCAGAGTCGCATAGGAGTCTTTGAGCTGGGCGCCCATCTCATTGAAACTATCGGCCAAGGTTTGCACCTCGTCGCCCGAATGCATTTCGATACGATGATCGAGATCGCCACTGCCGATACGCGCGGCTCCTTTGGCCAAGGCGCGAATGGGTACGACCATACGCTGCGCCAGCCAGATGCCTGCCAGGACTGCCAGCCCCAAACCGAGCGCGAGGATAATAATGGTCCGCCGTAGCGAGTCGTAGACCGGCTGCAAGGCCTCGCTGAGTGGCAAGTCAACGAAGACCAGCCAACCGAGTGTGCCGATCGGGGCGGATGCTGTAAGGATTTCGCGTCCTAGATGGTCGCGGGAAACGGTCGGAACAGCGACACTCGCATCCCGCAGCTTTTTAAGTGCCAAAGCGACATGGGGCTGCTGGCTTAGGTCGGTCTTTCGCAGCACAAGCCCAATATCCGGATGGGCAATGAGCAACCCGCGTTCATCCACCACGTAGGCGACGCCGGCTGTGCCAACGTGAATTCGGGAGACCACGTCCCAGATGAATTTTAAGTTGACCTCCGCGACAGTTACCCCTGCGCTGCGACCAATCCCGGTGATAGCCAACGTAAGATAAGGCTCTGACTCCTTACGGAAATAAACCTGGCCCAAGTAACGTTTGTTGGCTTTGGCACTGACAAACTTCGGTTCGTTGCTGAAATCCGCGCCACTCGCCAGCGTGTCCATTGCCAAACGTGACGTCTTGATTTGCTCCCGCCCATCAGCATCGAGATAGCTTACTTCAGTGATGGCTGGAGCCTGACGCAGGAGCCGAAGGAAGTCGAGCCGCCGCTGTTCCAGTCCACTTCCCGAGGGCAAAAAGCCGGTTGCCCAGCCCACTTGCCCCTCAATCTCTTTTACAAACTGTTCGATGACGGTGGCAGCGCCAAGGGCCTTTTCGCGTTGCACAGCGTTGAGGGCTTGGCGAGTTTCACCGTACGAATAGTACATCTCGACAAACGCGTTGATAAGCAGAGATCCGCCGACCAGGGCAACCAAAAAGGCAGCATATTTGCGGAAGAGCCCGCCAGTTTGCCGCGACTTTCCTGGCGCAGCGGGTTTACGCCAAACCTTATAAAAATCGCGGGTCAATTCCCGCCACTTCGGGCGACGCAAGGGGAAAAAAGTTGCTAACTTTCGGCATGTCGCGCCCAACACGGCGAAAGCAATTAAGGCTACCGATTGCACGCGCGCTACGAGTGCTGTCATTCGATCACCTCGTCGGCGCGTGCAAGCAATGCGGGTGGGATAGTTATGTTGAGTGCCTTGGCCGTCTTGAGATTGATTACTAGTCGATAGGTGGTCGGCTGCTGAACTGGTAAGTCTCCTGGCATCTCGCCCCGCAGGATGCGATCAACATACGACGCGGCTCGCTGCCACAGCTCGATGATATCGGTGCCGTAGGACATGAGCCCACCGCTTTCGGCGATCGCAGCACTTCCATAGATCGCTGGCAGCCGATGGCGTGCAACCAGCGCGGTAATAAACTCGCGGTGGATCGAGACCGTCACGTCCGGCAGAAATAATAGCGCCCCGTTTGGCTCACGCACAAATGACTCGACGGCAAGTTCAATCTCGGCCGGCGCACGAACGGGAGCGAGCGTTGCTCGAAGGGAGAGAGCTGCCGCTGCCGCTTCAAACCAACGGGTGATCACAACAGAAGTGGGATTTTCGGGATTGAAGATGAGCGCGGCCCGGTTCATGCCGGGCGTGATCTGCTTTAGGATCTCCAGCATCTTGCCGACCACAGAGTTTTCCCAGATCATAAAACCAGTGAGATTGCCTGCTGGCCTCGCAAGGTTGGTGACCAGGCCGGTTTCAATCGGATCGCTAACCGCGACGAATACTACCGGAGTGGACCTAGTTTGTTGATGAAGAACCGAAGTGGCCCGATGGCTCCAGACCACGATCACGTCGGGCCTGAGGGCCAGGAGCTGCGCAGCACCGTCCCGAACGCGGTCCATATTGTCCGTGGTCCACCGCTCGTCGAACTGCACGTTCGAGCCAGCGGTCCAGCCTAGTCTTGCCAGCTCTTCCCGCAACGAGCGAACATACCTTTGATATTGTTGATCGTGTTCGGGGTACGGTATCAAAATTCCAACGCGCCGCATCGGCCCTGCCTGCTGCGTACGCGCCGCAAGAGGCCACGCAGGGACGCTGCCAATTAGAGCAATGAACTCCCGCCGCTTCATTCGATCACCTCATCGGCGCGGGCGAGCAGCACTGGCGGAATGGTTCGGTCGAGCTCCTTCGCGGTCTTAAGATTGATGACCAGCTCGAATTTGTTTGGCGCTTGGACGGGAAGTTCGGCTGGATTCTCGCCCCTAAGAATGCGATCGACGTAGGCCGCCACCTGTCGGAAGAGTTCGGGTACATCAACCCCGTACGACATTAGGCCGCCTTTCTCGGTAAACAACCGGAAAGGGTACAAGGCTAGTAGGCGGTGCCGGTTCACTAACCTGACGATGAGGGCGCTGTGAACTGCGGCCAGGCCGTCCGGCAAAACGATGATCGCGCTGTCGGGCCGTTTTGCTGCGGCACCGATTTCGGCTTCGATCTCAGCAGCGTTGCGAACCAATGCGGTGCTGACATCTAGTGCCACAGTGCGACCAGCAGCTTCGATAAATCGGGAGAATGGAATAGCAATCGGATTTCCGGGATTAGCGAGCAAAGTCACATGATCTATGCGGGGCTCCGTCTCCCAAAGGAGCTCTAACCATTTTCCACCAATCGGAAACTCGAAATTGGTGAAGCCGGTCGCGTGTCCACCAGGACGCGCAAGACTATCGACCAGGCCTTGCCTGATTGGATCAGCCACCAGCGCAAAGACTACAGGCAAGGTGCGCGTATGTTGCCTAACCGCAGTTAGGCCGGGAGTACCCGTTGCAACAATCACATCCACAGTCTGAGAGATCAATTCGTGCGCATCTTCCGCCAGTTGCTTGTAATCTCCGTCCGTGGTGCGCAAGTCGATCCGGACATTCGAGCCTTCAGTCCATCCGAGTTCCTTGAGTCTCTGGCGGAATGACATCATCGGCCGCCGCATTTCAGCATCAGAGAAACCGGTAAGCACGGCGACCAGTCGCACCCTCTCAGCCAGCTGCGCTCGCGCACCGAGCGGCCAGGCCGCCGTACCACAAACAAGCCTAACGAAGTCCCGCCGCCTCACTTGCGCTCCGCTGTCGTCTCGCCGACGCGACGGGGGTCAGGATATCAATTCCCGCAGGGAGCGTAACGAGAATGTTGCGTTGCAACGGCCGCGGCCAAACGCCGAGTTGCGCCAATGGCGGCTATTGGCAGTGCGCCCTGAAGGCGCGAATCATCTGTGGAGGAGGGATCCACCCGGATAATTGTCGATAGGTCCGGAAGCTAACGAGCGATTTCGCTGGGTAACTGGCAGGATCGAAGCCTCGTGACAAAGGCCACCTTGGGTGGCTGAGCGATCCGACGGACACGTCGGAAGGGTGGTTCGTGGTTGTAAGGGGAGACCCGTTGTGGGCGAGGGTAGCGGCCTCAACGCTGCTTTAGGTGGCGGCCACGGCGGGAGTCGGACAGGGTCGTTGGAGCGTTGAGGCCGGGTAACGCCGGAAGAGCAAAGGACCCTGACTTCTGGTGCGCTTTCAAAGATGGTGAGGGGATGGTGATTGGCGATGAGCCCGGTAACACCAGATAAGATCCGGACCCTTCAGAGGAAGCTGTATTGCAAGGCGAAGGCGGACCCTGCTTTTCGCTTCTACGTGCTCTACGACAAAATCTGTCGCGAAGACATCCTGTTGCACGCCTACAGGCTCGCCCGCGCCAACGCGGGGGCACCCGGTGTGGATGGGGTGACCTTTGAACAGATCGAGGAGCAGGGCCTGGAAGGGTGGTTGGCAGGCTTGCGCGAGGAATTGGTCTCGAAAACGTACCGGCCCGATCCGGTGCGGCGGGTGATGATCCCGAAACCGAATGGCGAAGGCGAGCGTGTCGGGAGCTCGACGGGCAACTCAGATGGTTTGGCACCCTTAAGTATCTTGTCAACGTAACGCGCTTTCCGTGCGAAATGTTGACAGAAGTTTATCCCGTAAGACATCAATCCGCCCCCATCAACAAATCGTCTGGTCTGGAACATAGTTGGCAGTCTCTTCGTCGCCGCTAGGCCGAGGATCTTATCGCTATTGGCCAATGTCACGGTATCGACGAGCACAATGAGACCGATTGAGCGCGAAGGTCTGAGCGAGCTAAGCGCTTCGAAATTGCGTGCGTTCAGCGCCTCGATGGTGACTCCAGCACGGGCTGCGATCGTGTTCAGTTCGTTGATCTCACCCGACTTGGCCTGATTCGTCGGATCATGCAGGACGACGACGCGAGTAATATCAGGTAGGCCCTCCTTCAATAGTTCCAAGAGCTTTCCCGTGGTGGCAAGCTGAAAGTTGGAAACACCAGTGATGTTGCCGCCGCCGGGGCGAGCTAGACTTGCGACAATCCCTGCCCCCACTGGATCAGTGACACCGCCGATTACAACTGGAATCTCTGACGTTGCGTGTTGCATGGCTTGCGATGCTTGGGTGCTACCCACCGCAATCAAATCGAGCTTGAGACTTACGAGCTCCGCAGCAATTCTTGGAAAGCGTTCTGGACGCCCGTCCGCATGTCGATACTCGAACCTGATGTTCCGACCTTCTATCCACCCTAGTTGCTCAAGCTCTTTCGCGAAGCAAGCAAAGAAATCGTTTTGTTGCCTCTCTCGCGTCGAAGCGAGCCGCGCCACTATCGCGGCAACAGCAAGTACGATGAACTCCCGCCGCTTCATTCGATCACCTCATCGGCGCGGGTCAGCAGCGACGGTGGCGCTGTGAGCCCTAGCGCCTTGGCAGTCTTGAGGTTGATCAGAAGCTCAAATTTCGTCGCTTGCTGAACTGGTAAATCGCCGAGCTTATCGCCATTGAGGATGCGAGCGACATATGATGCGGCGTGCCGAAGATTTTCGCGATATATGCCCGCATCCAGGTTGAACATCGCCGCCACCCGTTTCAGGGACGGCGCCATCTCCTGCAAGACTTGCAGCCATTTACCCGGAAGATTGAGGTCCCAAAACGTGAACCCCGTCATGTTGCCTTCTGGGCGAGCCAGACTGTTGACGCACGGAGCAGCAGGGGCGAACGCGAGCACCTGGCTGCATCGGGGGAGAGCGACCGCGTCATCCCGCCCAACTCAGCCGCCTGCCGGGCCAATCTCCCAGCCTCCGCTCAAGCAGATGACCGAGGATTTCTTGCTTGCCTAAAAGACGACGGTCGATTTCTGGGGCGAAAATCTTAAAATGCAGCCACGTCACGGTCGAGGTGAAGGAAGTGTCGGCGAAACAGCCCCGCGGCGATCTTCGAGCATAATCGCTCTCACGCGAGCCGGAGCGTCCGGGTCACCGTCTCGCTGTTGAAGCACTCCCTCATGGGCGCATAACTCGTTTCCGAGCGACGTGAAAAATAGCAGCATAGGCAACGGCAATCAAAGCAAGGACAGTTCTGTGCCACCAACCCGGCTCCCGCAGACAGCCCTCGCGCTTCATTGCGGTGACAAATGGGTCGAAATCATCAGCAGAAACGAAGCTTTCGATCACCAACGCACAGAATCCGAGCATCAGCAGTACCGCGACAACAGCAGTCATAACATCGGTCCAGGCTCTTCGGGAGGAAAGCAGTAGTAATGGACCCAATAGGACAGCTAGTGCGAACACCTTGCCCAACAACGGGTTCTCGAACAAGTCGCCCTTGTCGCACACTTCCGCTGCCGCGCTGGTTGACGCAACGGTAATCAGCAGACCTGTCCGGCATATCTGTGCCCGGAGGTTGATGTGCCGACCATCATACGAAGGTTGATCAGGATGAGGGCCCACCATGGAAGACCAGCTGTCCTTCCTGCACATTGCGGTATTGGTTTGCATGTGTGTGCTCTTCGTGAGCTTCTTCGCAACCCTGTACGCAACCTTCCTCGTGATCACTAGAACCGAAGCACTTGCCAATCAAGCAGAAGAGCGGCTGCTCAGCTGGGGCGAGCGGGCCGGGCGCGCAAACAGTCGCTTCGGCAGGTTCTTGATCGCCGATGAATTCAGGTCGCTTCGCAGGCTATACTTCGGTGCCTGGATAGCCACGATTGGATCGTTCGGTCTTAGCCTCCTTTTGCTGTTTATCGCAGAGCGGAGCTGATGAGTGCCGCTCACTCTGACACCTCAGTGCCCTTCATGCTGCCAGTGGTCACAACGGGTCTTTGAGATCCTGAGTAGATGTCATCCGGGTCAAGAAGAGCTGTGCCGATGGCCTCGCAGGTACGGCAGAAGCCCCGCATATACCTGACGTGATCGCTGCGGCGCCGAACACTTCTTCCTTGTTGCCAGATTCTGACTCATGCACTGCACCAAGACGTAGCTTTACTCGATGAGTTCGTCGGCGCGGGCGAGCAAAGAGGGCGGGATCGTGATCCCGAGTGCCTTCGCTGTCTTGAGGTTGATCACAAGCTCATAATTTGTTGGTCTCTGCACGGGAAGGTCAGCGGGCTTTTCACCCTTGAGAATGCGATCGACGTAGTCGGCCGCCTGGCGAAACTGACCGTTCAGGTTCGCGCCGTACGATAGGAGGCCTCCTACCTCGATGTTCTCCCGGCGTTCAAACACGGTAGGCAACCGCGTCTTCCTCGCTAGCTCCGCGATCCTCTCTGCATGTTCGATAAGGGACGGGGCAGGGAGCAGCACGACGCCGTTGACGCCCAGCGTGCTCAGTCGTGTGAATGCACTCTCGAAATTCTCCGCGGCCCTGGCATCGACTACCACGAGCTGCAAACCCAAGGCGCGGATAGCTCTCTCAGTCTCTCGGAGCACGTTCATCACGTTCGGATTGTTGGAATCGCTCACGACACCTACATGCGTCATGCCGGGTACGATTTCGACAAGCAGTTCGACCAGCTTGCCACTAAGTTCGGGTGAAATGTTAGTCACGCCTGTGGTATTGCCGCCCGGTCGCGCCAGACTGGTGACGAACCCCAAACCCACTGGATCCCCGACGCTCACCATGACGATGGGGATCGTCGATGTTGCGCTACGTGCAGCCATGACTGCCGGCGTGGCCCATGCCACGATGATGTCAACATTAGCGTGAACGAGCGCCGCTGCGACGCCAGGGGCTTGCTCGATGGCTCCTTGGGGCCAGCGGACCATGATGGACAGGTTTCGCCCTTCTACATAGCCGCGCTCGCTTAGACCGGCACGAAACACGTTCAACATGACTGGTGGCGGAGGTACTGCCGTGAGGAACCCGATGTGCCAGACCTTATCCGACCGCTGCGCACCCGTTGCGAGCGGCCACGCGACAGCCACGCCGCCGAGAATGGTGAGAAATCGCGGCGCCTCACTCTATTCGATCACCTCGTCGGCGCGGAGCAGCAGCCCGGGCGGGATCGTCAGCCCTAGCGACTTTGCCGTTTTGAGGTTGATGCTGAGGTGGAACTTGGTCGGCTGCTCGACCGGCAGCTCCCTGGGCTTGGCGCCCTTGAGGATCTTGTCGATGAAAACGGCTGCGTGGCGGTGCATCTCGACGATGCTCGCGCCAAATGCCATCAACCCTCCGGCTTCGCCGAACTCCAGGAAGCCGATCGAGGGAATGCGCTGCCTGGCGACCATATCCACGATTGCTGGCGCATTGCCGACGAGCACTGGGTCCTCGTTCACGACCAGGGCGTCAATGCCATTGTCCGCCAACGACGCGAAGGCGCCATCGAACTCCGGTGGCCCTCGCACGGCAATTTCTTGAAGCTCTATCGCCAGCGATTTGGCGGCCGACCCCATGGCATTCTCCGATATCGCCGTTCGGGCAATGCCGACAGGATTGAGGAGGATGCCGACACGCTTGACTTGAGGAAACGCTTCTTTGAGCAGGCCCAAGCGTTTGGAGGCGAGTTCCGGTACGAAGAAGCTCGATCCTGTGACGTTGCCGCCAGGGCGGGAGATGCTCCTCAACTAGGCCCGTTGCGGCGGCGTCGCCCACGGCCGCAATGACAATGGGTATCGTTGTGGTTGCCTGTTTAGCGGCGCGCACGCCGGGCGTCGCCTGCGTGACTAGGACATCGGACGTTTTGACCCACCAATTCTTGCGCCAGTGCGGGCAACCGCTCGTACTTGCCCTCCGCCCAGCGAAACTCGATGATAACGTTCTTGCCTTCCACGTAGCCGAGGTCCCGAAGACCTGCCCGCAGTGCTTCTACCTTGCTTGCCCACTCCAAGGGGGAAGCAACCCCAAGAAAACCTATTCGAGCGACTTTCGCGGTCGGCTGAGCGCGGCCCGCGATTGGCCACGCCGCCAGGCCGCTGGCAAGTCCAATGAACTCCCGCCGCTTCATTCGACGGCCTATCAAAGTTCGAGGAAGCACGGACAGAATATCAGGTCGCGATGCTCATGGCATGCAGTTGCTGCGTCGCAACGGAGCACCTGGACCAGGACGGGTATGGGTCATTCGCACCGGTTTGCGGCTCACGAATGTTGAATCCCTCCCAAGAGTGGGTTCCCCAATGAGCGACGAGCCAATCCCGCTCTAACCAATAACCAGTTTGTCGGTACGCTTCGAGAAAGTGCAGACGCGCCTAGTTCGGCGTCTGTTCCAAGCCGCGTTCCAACCCCTTCATGGGTGCCAAGTACCACTTCCGGAACGGGAATTAGGGCATGAAAATTTAAGACGCCGTCGTCGACCTGGAGGCATTCACAAAACGCCCGAACGTCCTCTTCCGGCCCTTCGATCTCAAGAAGGTTTTCGCAATAGTTCGTCATCGAAGATTGCTCATTGTACCTCTCTGAGATGAGCCATACTGCCAGTCACTTGTGCCGCTGCAAGCGGCGACTGCCGTCAGGGTCAGTCGCGACGCGCGCCAGTCATCCGAGGGAAGATGTCATCGGGAAGGAGACGTAGTGTCGAGCTCGAACGCCATCCACCGAAGCGAAGATCGAAATCTTACCAGCAACCCGTCGTGACGACACGATACCCCTCTGAGCGGACATGGTCGGTGGCGACCTACCTGTCACTAATCTCGGTTAGGTCGAGGACCGCTTTTGTATAACCTTGACCGAACCACATTCGGCCAAGTCGGCCCTGTTCTGGGCCGCACTCGGGGTGGTTTGCTCCGCTCTCGCTAGGCGTCGACAGTTGGGCGTCGACCCTTCGATGGGCCGGGGGTGTTCCGAAGTGTCGACGCTGAAGTGTCGACGACCAATCGTGGTGAGCGTAAGGGGCGCCTATGCGTGCGAGAAAGCTGCCCGGCGGCTGGCCGAGATGGCGTTACGAGGTCCTTCAGCGCCGACAAAGCCTCAACCGATCCTAATGAGGTTCTGGTTCGGTAGTGGGCCACCGGGAAATTGCGCAAGTCTGCCTCCAACCTCGAGCGTCCCGAGATCAATGCCGGCGAAGCCAAGCCTTTCGATGAGCGCTGCTATCTCGCCCTTCGCCGCCGTGTCATTGCTGGAATAGAACAGCACGCGGTGTCCGCCGTCTGAACTTGGATCAGCGGCGAGCACCTCTGCGCGAAGGTGATTGAAGGCCTTCACGACGCGGGCCCCCGGCACGAGATCAGAAAACACCGCGCTCGATACGCGGTCTCCGAGGTCGGCTGGCTTAAACAGCGGCGCCTCGATCGGATTATTGGCATCGATAACGATGCGCCCATTCCAGTCGGGCAGGTTCGCCATCGCCGCGCGGAGTTTCGTCCAGTTCACGGCCACGAAGACGATGTCGGCGCGTGCCGCTTCCTCGCGGGTGCCTGCCTTGATTGATGGCCCAAGCTCACGGACCAGATCCTTGAGGGACTCCGGGCCGCGGCTGTTTGAGATGGTAGCCTCGACACCCGCCCGGCTCAGTGTCCGGGCAAAGGCGGTGCCGATGGCGCCCGAACCAATGATACCAATGATCATCTGATGTTCCTTTCAGGGTCGGGGGTCTGGATGGAGCGAGGCCGACAAACCCGCATGCGATATCCTCAAGATCGATTTTGAATTGCTGGTAAGGCACCGAGCTGCTGCATCAGGGAGAAGAGATTGGCGACGCCCCAATGCTCGGCGATCTTTCCGTCGCGCACGCGCATTACGTCGACGGTCTCGAATTCAATTTTCCGACCTGTTGGCGCGATACCAAAAAGGTCTCCCAGGTGCGTCCCGTGATAAGTCTTGTAGGTCGTCACCCGGTCACCATCGGCAAGCTGCCAGTGGATTTCGGCGTGGAAGTCGGGGAAAGCGGCACGGAGGACCTTATAGAGGTCGCGCGCGCCGGCCTTGTCGGGCGTTCGGCCCGGTTGCGGCGTGTGATCGAGGAAGTCGTCGGCAAAGAGTTCATCGAACACGGCGAAATTGCCGCCTCCCTGCACTTCCTCGGTATTGCGGCGAACGACTGCCTTTGCGGCTTCACTTGCGTTGATGGTGGTCATGACATGCTCCGTTGGGTTGGGGTTTCTTTGCTCTGTTTACGCGCGACGACCGCTCATGCTCCGCCGCCCGCCTTCTGACCAAGCAGCTGCAGCTCCCAGGCGAGCGTGATGCCGGTGCCGCCGCCATGGTCGAGGAACATCTCGCCGCTCTTCTTGGCCGTCTCTTCGCGGGCCCAGTCGCGCTGCAACTCACCGGCCACTGCCATCCACGTGATGGGAACAACGCCGGCCATCGCCATGCGGCGCACAGCCATGTCGTGCGCTTCCGCGCTGACGCCACCGGATGCATCGGTGACCGCGTAAACCTCGTAGCCTTCTCCCGCGGCCTGGATGGCCGGCATGGCGAGACAGATCTCCGACCAGAGCGCCGCCATGATGATCTTTTTGCGCCCGGTCTTCTTGACGGCGTCGACAACACGCGCATCCTCCCAGGTGTTGATGAAGGTGCGATCGATCGGCTTCTGGCCGGGGAAAACGTCCTGCAGGCCTTTGATGAGCTTGCCGCCGCGGTCCTCAAGGACCGTGGTCAGTATGGTCGGCACTCCGAAAATCTTGGCCGTCTTGGCCAACGCGATGACGTTGTTCATGATCATCGTCGGCTCGTGGCTGTGCAGATTGGCGAATTGGAACGGCTGGTGATCGATTAGCACCAGAACGGCTTCTTCCGGGGTAAGCAGGGCCTTGAGGCCGTTCTTGGGGGCGTTCGACTGGGTAGCCATGGCGTTGTCTCCGGTTGGCACTGCGCATCTGCCCTAGCTATCGCCCTTTTATTGGCCTAGGATTAGTATGTAATCATTGGTAATTCTTACAAGCATCACTTGAAGAAAAGCCCATGGAGACTCTGGCCAACCTTGAATCCTTTGTCCGCAGCGCAGAAGCCAATAGCTTTTCGGTCGCGGCGCGAAGGCTTTCCCTGACCCCGGCGGCGGTCAGCCGCAACGTGGCGATGCTGGAGCGCAATCTCGGTATCCGGCTGTTTCAGCGAACGACACGCAAGTTGACGTTGACCGAGGCGGGCGAGCGCTTCCTGCTGGCAATGCAGGATCATATGGAGGGGTTGCAGGCGGCGATCGCAGAGGCTGGCACCGATCGCGGTGAGCCCGCCGGCGTACTCAAGGTCAGTATGGGGCTGACGTTTGGCGCAGACTACATCCTGCCTCTGCTGCCCGCCTTCCTCGCGCGCTATCCCAATATTCGGCCGGACTGGCGGTTCGAGAGCCGGCAAGTCGATCTGATAGCGGAAGGGTATGACGCGGCGATCGGTGGCGGCATCGAGTTGGCGCCAGGTTTGGTGACACGCACACTTGCCCCATTGCACATCATCGCGGTTGCTGCGCCAGCCTATCTGAGAGGCAGGAAGCGGCCTGTCGACCCTTCGGGGCTAGCCGTCCTTGACGGTATTGTCATGCGCTCCACGCGGACGGGACGAATCCGCGAGCGCACCATGCGCAACGCCGCTGGCGCGGAGATCCCTGCAACACTGAAGGAGACGATCGTACTCAACGACCCGGAAGCGATGTGCCGGGCAGCTTTGCTCGGGCTCGGCGTGACGCTCATCGCCGTGCCGCACGCTCTGCCGCATCTCGAAAAGCGCGCCCTCGTACGATTGCTGCCACAGTGGTACGCCGATAGCGGGCCGATCTCGATCTACTACCCCACCCGAACCTTGCTCCCCGCCAAGACGCGGGTCTTCGTCGACTTTGTCGCCGATGGCTTCCGCCGTGATCGCCTGGCGGAACGCTTCGCGGGAAGCCTTGGCTAGGCTTGAGCCCAGACAGCTTGCTCCGTCGATGTTGGAACGCGCGATGAAGGAATTGCAGCGATCTGGCAACGCTTCCCAAGCGGGTATAACACGCCTCGCCCGAGTTGATGCTCGCATGTAGGCTAGGTACAGCCAGCCGCGTTTGGTGGAGCAGAGTTCGTTCCTGGTGCGCCGAACTTGTTGTCCGTTTCCAGGGCCAACGAGCCATAGGCCGACCAGCTCACCGGCGAAGAGTGCACAGAGCGGGACATGAGTTGTCGGCGCTTGCAGAGCGACTCGAATACCGCTTCACGAGTTTGGCAATTCCATTCTGATTGAGTACCAAGCCGATCCACCACGCGCAGTGTCCGCTGCATAGCGATCGATACCGTGCTGGCACTTAGTTCCGTGAAGTTGGGTGGGGATTGGACACCTCGCTAGGTGGCGGACATCACCTGCACCCGGCAGCATCAACAAGTTTCGTGGACAATGATCGATGGGGCGAACCTCATGGCCGGCGCCGTATTGACGTCCGCCATTTCCTTTCTACGGACGCTAGCGTGTGTCAGGAATGTGATCGAGTAGGCGAGATGCCAATTCAGGCACCGGCCCCCATCAAGCATCAACGGTCAACTCCGGAATTGGGATAAGGCCTCGGCGCTCCGACAGGTCGTCGCAGAAGAGCGCTGATATTGGCTCCGCGATGCCCTGGGTCACGACCCGTCGACCGCACTACGGACACCACCACCTGAGCAGCTTGAGCAGCCGTGGTGAGAACATCGTCACCTTGGCAGATTGGGATTGAATGGTCCTGTCGACGGGTCCTGGCCCCACTGATTGGTCAACAAGGCAACCCTCTCGAATAGACCTATGGCGGTTTGCTCGTCCCCGGCCTGACAGGCATCATAAGCGCGCAGAGCCAGGCGGTTCACGTCTGCGAGTTGTTGATCCGAGATTTTCGCATACTCCCCACCCTTGAGCTTGTCCCAGACGCCCTTGTACGCCTTACCGCAATCCATCCTGCTCTGCGCAGAAGCCCCGCCGACTATCAGGGCGAGCGCCGCAATGCCGATAAGAGTAATCCTCAACATGCCAATTCCTCCGCTTTACCTCTTGAGCATTGGTAGGAGATACGGCGCAGGTCTCCTCGAGCTCAGGGTCCTTCATTGATGGCGCAAAGATCCAATGGAGGTAAGCCGGGTGATCGCGCATTGCTTTTGAAACGATCAGGAAAAATTGTGATAACCGCCGAACCATGAGCGCGGACAAGTCAGACGGCCAGTGCTTCCAGGACCAGGTTTGTGATCGCATCGGGATGTGAGATCAGCGCCAAGTGGCTTGCCTCGATCTCGATTGTCTTCGCGCCCATTCGCTTGGCCATGAAGCGCTGCAAGTCGGGATTAATCGTCCGGTCTTGCGTGGACACGGCGTAGAATGTCGGCTTGGACCGCCATGCGGCATTCGTGGTCTTTTCCGTTGTCAGCGATTTCTTGAATGGCTGCTGAACGGCGTAGTAGACGCGCGCCTCGTGGGGCGGCAGGTCGCCGGCGAAGTCGTACAGGAAAGCCTCCTCTGACAACTGGCCCCAATCGTCGTGGAAGACAATGCCAGTTGTGGCTGGGGGTGTCGGATACTTCTTTGCCAGCGCCGTATAGTCCTCACCCGCATCAGGGGCTCGCGCAGCGACGTAGACGAGGGCGGTGACCTTCGGGTCCCCCCCAACCTCCGAGACGATCATTCCGGAGAAGGAGTGGCCGACGAGCACCGTCGGGCCCGACTGCGCCGCGATCGCACGCCGCGCGGCCTCGGATGCCTCATGTAGAGAGGTGAGGGGGTTCTGCACGCTGGTGCAGTTGACGCCGATTTGCTGGAGGCGGGAAATGACCTTCGACCAACAGGATCCGTCCGCGAAAAGTCCGTGCACGAAGACGACATTTCTCGTCTTGGGCGGTGTCTGGGCCTTGGCTACTCGGCTGACTAAGGGAAGCGTGGCACAAGCAGCGACAGCACCGATCAATGTGCGGCGGTTCATCATAGTATCCTAATGCACTACTGACCCTTCCGGTCCGTGGCGCTGGTTGCTCGTCAAAAAGAGAGGGAAGCACCCGTAGCAGTGGGCATTTTCGTGCGCTAGCTGCGAGAGAAGCAGGCTCCGGCCCCCACACCAATAGGAAGCCCGAAAGGATCCGACATATAGATATAGCGACGCGCTCAATGGCGATGCCACAGCGCGGAGGTGCCTCTCATCGCGCCGTCCCAAGCCGTCCAGTCATCCTTAGCCGAGTAGGCGGCGAGCTCGGGTATCCAAGAGCGCATCCCTGCTTGGTATCTGTGCGACCTTTGCATCTGCGGCATCAGGTCCTGGGACGTTGGGAGCCCGAGGGCGTGGGTGATCGATCCTGCGCTCAACACTGCTGCGATCGCCATACCCGCACTCTTACTGCGAACTGTCATTGTCTTCTCCTGAACTGGAAGAACTATCAGGCCGAACGTCGGCCGACTGTCACGGGGCCCGCTCTCCTGGGGGAGGGCGAGCCATTTGTGCGTTGTGGTAATCGTCAACGCACCGTGCCTAGCTGAGCTAGAGATTTGCGGCCACTACTAGCCTGGAGGAGCGAA
>Ga0075425_100003010_pt1 | contig 16995 bp, 10 predicted proteins | sample SoiMethybrSBSTD4_FD_75300 | JGI IMG/M metagenome (GOLD analysis project Ga0075425, IMG submission 75300) | Bulk soil microbial communities from a Populus tree surrounding site in Tennessee, USA - Soil MetaG P. TD hybrid SBSTD4 | ecosystem: Environmental > Terrestrial > Soil > Tree plantation... | reverse complement strand
GGGTGTCCACCCAGATCCCGTGAGGTTCCTTGAGCAGGCCGGGATCGGAACCGCGGCCGCCGAACGTGTTCAGGTACTCTCCGCGGCTGTTGTAGTGATTGATGTAATACGAGCCGTATCCATCGGCCACATACAGGTCGCCGTTGGGCGCAATCGCGAGGTTGGTCGGGTTGTAGAGGGGAAGGGCCGGCGGCGCACCCGCGGGGATCCGATACGCGGCGATGTCGGGCGGGCCTTCAATCTTGTAGACGATTTCTCCCTTGAGGGTGGTCTTGACCACCGTGGCCGGCAGCGCCGGCGGAGGCTGCATGCGCGGGTTGGCGGCGTTGACCGTCAGGTAGAGAAACTCCTCCTTGCCCTCCCGGTGGAGCCACATGCCGTGCGCGGCGCCGCGGAATTCCCGGCCCCACGAGCGGACGAACTTTCCCCGGCGATCGAACACGACCATCGAGTCGGGGCTTTCGCTCGCCGCGTTCACCGTGTGGTGAATGTAGATGTGGCCCTCCGCGTCCTCGGCGACGGTGTGGGTATTTCCCCATTTGATTCGCGATGGAAGCTCGCCCCAGTCGTGAATCGCCTCGTACCTGAAGTCACCGTTGCCGAGGATCGGCGCCTTCAGCCCGGCCTTGTCCTGCATCCCGAGAAGGATGGGGCCGGCCGCCGGCGCGGCGACGGCGGCGGCGAGAAACTCACGTCGCGTGGCCTTCATGCGAACAGCTCCATCGCCGGCTTGCCCTTGCCGTCCTTCGTCACGTAGACCGGCCGCTTCTCGGCGATGTACGCCGTGTCGGGCGGGATGCCCAGCGCATGGTAGATGGTGGCGTGCAGATCCTCGACCGGCATCGGCCTGTCGATCGTCGTGCAGGGCCGCTCGTCGGCGGTCCGGCCGTAGACGACGCCTCGTTTGACGCCGCCGCCGAACATGAGAATCGACCCCGCCGCCGTGAAGTGGCGATGCATGCCGTAATGCCTCGGCTCCTGCATGACGTCCGGAATGTTGATCGCCTGGTCTTTTACTTCCTTGCCGACCTTGCCCTCGGTCACGGCATCGCGGCTGAATTCGCTGGCGAGGACGACCAGCGTACGATCGAGCAGCCCGCGATCATCGAGATCGCGAATCAGCTGCGCCACCGGAGCGTCGATCAGCTTCTTCATGTCAGCGGCGCGCTGATGGCCGTGCTCGTGGGTGTCCCAGTAGACGAAGGGGATGTATTCCGACGTGACTTCGACGTAGCGTGCGCCGCCTTCGATCAGCCTCCGCGCCAGCAGGCAGCCCTGCCCGAAGCGTCCCGTGTTGTAGGCGTCGAACGACGGTTTCGGCTCCAGTGACAGATCGAACGCCTTCGCCGAGGGCGAGCGGAGCAGCCGGTCGGCCGCCTCGAGGGAGCGCACCACGGCTTCGCGCTGGAACGCGCCGCCGTACCGGTAGACCGGTTCCTGCGCGAGCAGCTGCTCGAAGAGCTGCCGGCGGCTCTGGAAGCGCGCGGCGCCGAGCCCTTTCGGCGGACGAACGGCCGACGCGGCGTCCTGCGGATCGACGATCAGAAACGGTCCGACGTCGGTGCCGAGGAAGCCGGCGGTGTGGAACGCCTTGAGCGTGGCGATCTCGCCGTTGCCCTCGACGGTCTGGCCGATCGCCACGAACGGCGGCATGTCCGGGTGCCCGGGCCCGAGCGTCTTCGCAATCACCGCCCCGATGTGCGGGACGGCCATCGGCTGTGGCGGGATGTAGCCGGTGTGCCAGTGATATTGATGGCGCGAGTGCAGGATGAAACCGAGATCCGCGCCCACGAACGACCGGATGACCGCCCCTTTGTCGATCACCTGGGCGATCCGTTCGAGTCCCTGCGAGAACTTGACGTGGTCCACCGCCGTGTCGATCGGCGGAAACGTGCTGAGCACGTCCTTGATCGCCACGCCCGGCGCGAACGGGGTATATCGCTTCGGATCGAAGGTCTCGGTGCTGGCCATGCCGCCGGCCATCCACAGCACGATGACCGCGTCGGCGGTCGCGCGCGGCCGCGGTCCCCTGGGCGTACCATCCTGGCGCGGCGCCGCGCTCAACCGCACGGGCTCGCGTCCGAACAGCGAGCCGAGCGTGGCCGCGGCCGTCACGCCCACGAAGCCGCGCCGCGTCAGGCGTGAATAGACGTGCCGCTCTTCCTGCGTCAACTGCTCCGGCTGCTGGTCGGCATCCATGGCGTTTCTCAGAAGATCAACTGGAATTCCGGCTTCATCAGCACCGCCCAGAGCAGATCCGCGACCGCATCGGGCTCAGGCCGCTGCGCGCGGCCGCGATCGGCAATGGCCGCTTCTGCCGCCTGGCGTTCGAGGGGAGATGGCGCCCGGCCGAGCGCGGTCCAGAAGATTCTCTCGACCACGGCGCGAACCGACGTCACTGGTGCGGGGACCGGCAGCGCGGGGTCCGCCGCGGGCGGCAGCAGACGCTCCATGTTCGGTTCCGCATCGAAGACGAAGAAGCGGACGGAGGGATTGAGGGTGGATCCGATATCCGCGCGATCGTTGTCGAGATCGAACGTGCCCCGGAACCGCGTGAAGCCCCGGCCCGAGATGTCGTAGACCAGTCGCGACGAGTTCTTCAACGCGATCCGGTCGGAGGCGGGACTGGCTGCCGCGCGCAGACCCGAGGCGTCGATCGGCGTCAGCGAGCCCAGCGGCACGGCGCCGCCAGGACCGGCGAGCTCGGCGTGCACGAACACCGGCAGCACGCGCTCGGGCGCGTTGGATCCGGTATCGGAGACGATCACCCACAGCCTCGACGCGCGCGAAATGTCGGCGTCGAACATCCGCCCCGTGGCGTTGCGCCCGCCCGTCGACCCATTGAAGAGACTCCGGGGCTCGGGCGCCAGCTCACCGATCATGCGGCGCGCGCCACGCATCAGCCACTGCGTGAGGATCTCGCCATTCACCAGCTCGAGCGCCTGCGGCGTGGTGAAGTCGGCGGCGCGCACCGACGTGACCTGATCCCTGATCGGGCGCCCCAGCGCCCGCGCCAGCTGCGACGAGTTCGCCTTGTAGTCGCGAACGTAGGTGCCGAAGGTCGCCGGATCGGAGTCCGTGCGCGGGCCTCCGCCGGGACGGCGCCCAGTGTCGCCGGTGCCGACACCCATCTGCCCGCCGGCCAGCACGTTCCATTCGCCGGTGATCTCGCCGATTGCGTCGGCAAACTGTTCGGCGGTCAGCCGCCGCACTTCAGGGCCGGTGAACACGTAGGCGACGGCCGCGGGCTCCGAGGCGCGCGAGACCGCCGGCAACTGGTAGGCGCGCGACGTCAGGATCGTCGCGATCAGATGTTTCACGTCGTAGCCGTGCGCGACGAAGTCGGCGGCCAGCCAGTCGAGCAGCTCGGGACTCCAGGGCCGTCCGTCCATTTCATCGGGGTTCGCGACGATGCCGTGGCCGAGCAGCCGCTGCCAGATCCGGTTGACGATCGTCCGGGGCAGGCGTCCATTCCGGGGATCGGTGAAGAGCGCGGCCGCCGTCGCGCGGCGATCCGCGAGCGACGGGGTGGCAGCCTCACGATTCAGCTGCGGATACAGGAACGCCGGCCCGGCGAACTGGTTCTGCGCCACGTCGCAGCGGTACAACTGCAGCCTCGGATCCGGCGAGAAGTACGCCGCCAGCCCGTACGCGTCCTTCAGCTTCCACTGGTTGACGAAGCTGTTGTGGCACGAGGTGCACTTCAGGTTGATGCCGAGGAACACCTGGGCGGTGTTCTGCGACGCCTGCATCCACGGCGTCACCGCCGCGCTCGTTTCGCCGCGCCAGTTCACGCCGATCAGGAACCCTTCCGGTCCGCCCGCAGGAGGATTCAGGAGATCCCTGACGAAGCGATCGTAGGGGAGGTTGGTCCGAAGTGCGGAGTGCAGCCACGGCGTGATGCTGCGGCGGCCGTTCTGCTCCGAGTAGTAGGAGACGTTGTCTTCGTTGCGGAGCAGGTCGTTCCAGAAGGAAATCCAGTGGTCGGCATATCGGCCGCCGTCGGCCAGCAGCCGCGTCACGAGCGCTTCACGCTTGCCGGGCGACCGGTCGGCCGTAAACGCGGTCACCTCGTCCCGCGACGGCAGCAGTCCCCAGACGTCGAGATACGCGCGGCGGACGAACAGCGCGTCCGAGACCAGGTCGGGTCTGGCCACCCGGTGGTCGCGCAAGTACGTGGCAGCGAGGCGATCGATCGGCGATATCCAGCCGGGCCAGATCTGCGGCGGCAGGGCCGGCGGCGTCAGCGCGAGCGGCGCCTCCCAGGGCGGTGGCGCAGCCGGTGACGCGGGCGTCGCGCGCGCGCCCTCGTCGATCCACCGGCGTACGATCGCGATCTCCTGATCGCTCAGCGGGTCCGCATCCTTCGGCATCCGCTCGTCGACCTGGCCCATCAGCCGCTGGATCATCAGGCTGCCGGCGCCGTTGCCGGGGCGGATGACCGGCCCGTCCTTTCCGCCGTCCAGCATGTCGGGATACGTGGCCAGCGACAGTCCGCCCTTGCGCGCGTCCTGGCTGTGACATTCGAGACAGTGTTTCGCCACGATCGGCCGGACGGCGGTCTCGAAGTCGATGCGCGCCGCCGCATCACCGGCTGCCGGCGCGGGTCGCTGCGAAGCGGCAAACATCGCCGATCCCCAGAGCACGACCGCGAGCGCGCCGATGGCGCGGCAGACGCGTTTCATCGATTCATCCCGGCTCATGGTAATCCCGCGCAAGGCTCCTGAACTATTCGAAGATCCGGCAACTGCTCAAGTTGGAGGTCTTCGACACAGGCGGGATCGAAGTCGCCTCGAAATGCTGTCTGTCATCCACCCCGTAATCGTCCGTCCTGGCGCTCCTGATACCGGCCGTCAGGTTCAAAAGTCCCGCGACTTCGCTACCCATCGGGTCGGCGATGTGACTCGCCGAAACCGATCGACGGAGTCCCTCTCGGGATCGAGCGGCTCGTCCAGTTCGATTGTCGCCACGGGACGAACGTAATAGTACCCGCCGAGCATAAAGGGAACTCGGCTTTCCGTATGTGGGAAGGCGCACATCCTGCAAGCGGAGCCGCGATTCAGCCCTGACCGGCCAACTCACGGTCATTCGCGCTTTTTTCTGCCGTCCGCGGGCTCACACCCGCCGCAGGAGAGGCCTTCGTGGGCCCGAACGCCAACTCGGCAGCAGTATGGGATCTGTCGCGCTGTTTGCAGGCGCGTCGGGATCAGTGCCCGTACCCCAGGGGTGCGCGTCACGATCGGCAAGCTGAGGAGGGCGGGTGACGCGAACGAGCTGCGCCCAGGTGGCAAGCGCCCATTGTCTTGCGGGACCGACGATCGGCGCCCATTTTCGTCAGTGCGGCTGCCGCGGAGAATCACTCCCGTCGCCTGTCGGTGTCCCGATGCGCGTGATTCTCGAGCCGGGCAGCTACACACTGCAGAATTCCGGCGATGTCGCGATGCTGCAGGTCGCCTACCGCCGCGCGCGGTGCCTGTGGCCACAGGCCACCATTCAGGTCGTGACCGAAGCGCCGCAGCGACTCGCGGAATTCTGCCCGGGTGCGGTGCCGCTGCTCGCGCCGCAGGATCGCAGCGCCCTGATCCGTCCCAACTTTCTCGGCCGCGCCACGGCCGCCTTGTCGGCGACGGCCCGGGATCGATTGATGTCGGCGCAGGAAGCAATCGCCTCACGGTGGCCGCAACCGGTCTTGCGGTTGCTTTCTCTCAAAGGCGACCTGCGAACCCGCGACCAGGTGCTCGCGGCGTTTGCGGATGCGTTGTCCCGCGCAGACCTCGTCGCGGTGACCGGGAGCGGGATGATCACGGATGCGTTCCGCAGACGTGCGAGCGCGTTTTTGACGACGCTCCAGGTCGCGAGGGCCCGGGGCGCCGGGACGGTCATGTATTCGCAAGGGCTCGGCCCGGTGCGGGACGACCAGCTGCGCGCACGCGTGCAGGCCGTTCTCCCGCACGTGGACTTCATTTCGGTGCGCGACGCGGAGTACAGCCCGGCCTTCCTCGATGACCTCGGCATGCCTCCAGCGCGGGTCATGGTCGCGGGAGACGATGCCATCGAGCTGGCGTACGAAGCGCGGCCGGCCGCGCCCGGTCGTGCGCTCGGCATCAACCTCCGGGTCGCCAGGTACGCCGAGCTGGATCTGGACTTCGTGAGTGCGCTGCGGCCCGTCGTTCGCGAAGCTTCCGAGCGGACCCGGGCGCCGCTGTTGCCGGTGCCGATCTCTCATCGCGGCAGCGCTGATGCGAACGCCATTCGGCACCTGCTCGCGGGCTGGGCCGCTGATGGCGACGGCGGCGAGATGCTCGATAGTCCGGCCAAGGTGATCGAGCAGGTTGGACGGTGCCGCGTGGTCGTCACAGGCAGTTATCACGCCGCCGTATTCGCCCTCGCCCAGGGCATTCCCGTTGTGGCTCTCGCCAAATCCACCTATTACTACAATAAGTTCGCGGGGTTAGCCGAGCAGTTTGGCGTCGGCTGCGAGATCGCGCGCCTCGACGACGGCTTCGCCGAGACCCTCAGCGCCACGATCGCGAGACTGTGGAACGACGCGCCTGGCCTGCGAGGGCCGTTGCTGCGCGCGGCGGAGCGCCAGGTGGCGCTGAGCCAGGCTGCGTATCGGCGAACTGCGGAGCTGATGTCGGACCGAGCGGCCGCGCGAACATCAACCGCGTCCGCGCCGGCGCACGATCGTTCGGCCCGGTCCATCTCTACGAGACATGGCTGCGCACTTCGGGTACGCGAATTGAACCGCGTGAGCCCATCAATGACCGACCCCGCGCGGGTTTCCGTCGTCGCCGACGAACCGGTCCTCGCCGAGGGTACCGAATCATTCTGGACGGATCGGGAGCCGGCATCGGTGTTCGCCCGTAACGTCCTGTCGCAGTACGTCGTTCTGAGCGTCAATCTGGGCCTCGGGCTGGTGATGCTGCCGTTCAACGTCGCCCATCTTGGACAGTCCGCTTACGGGCTGTGGGTGCTCGTGACGTCGCTGACGACATATTTTGATGTGCTCGAGCTGGGCTACGGCTCGGCACAGGTGAAGTTCACGGCCCAATACCGGGCTCGCCGCGACCCGGGCGCGTTGAACGAGGTCACCAGCACCCTGTTCTTCCTGTTCACTGGCATCGCCCTCATCAAATACGCGGCGGCGATCATCCTGGCGTACAACATCGGCACCTGGCTGCATCTCGACGCCTCTCAGGCGCGAGTCGGCCAACAGGTGCTGCTGATCGTGAGCGTCTACATCGCCACCAGCCTCCCGTTCAGCGTGTTCGGCAGCGTGACGAACGGGTTCCAGCGCTATCACCTCAACAACGCGATCTTCATTGTCACCTCACTGGTGACGGCAGGCGTCAACATCGTCGTCCTGCTGCTCGGCTATGGCGTGGTCGGGCTCGTGACGGCCACGACATCGGTGCGGATCCTCAGTCTGCTGGTCTACCGGCGCAGCGCCTACAGGGCGTTTCCGTTGCTGCGCGTTCGGTGGGCGTACGTGCGCGCGGCGCGGCTGCGGGAAGTCACATCGCTGAGCGCGTTTCTCTTGATCGTCGACATCGCAAACAAGGTGAGCTACACGGCCGACACGGTTGTCATCACCGCCATATTGGGAACCGCTCCGGTCGCGATTTATTCGGTGGGACAGCGGCTGGCAATGACGGTCGGGCGGCTGACGCGAGTGCTCAGCGAAAAGCTGTTTCCGACGATCGTGGACACGGCGGCGCTCGCCCGACGCGATCGTCTGCAGTTGCTTCTCATCCAGGGCACGCGGCTGTCGCTGGCGATGGTGATTCCGATGTGCGCTGTCGTCGGCCTGCTGGCGCAGCCCATCGTCATGGCATGGATGGGCCCGAGGTTCTCCGGCAGTATCCCGATCCTGCAGATACTCGCCATCGTTGTGGCCGTGAAGGTGGGAACGATGACGTCGCAGTCGATGCTCAAGGGGACGGAAAACCACCGGTTTCTCGCGGCTTCGACGATGACCATGTCGCTTGCGAACCTGGCGATCAGCATCGTGCTGGCGCGGCGGTTCGGGCTCGTCGGCGTGGCGCTGGGCACTTTGATTTCGGCGTCGGCCGTGCTGATCTTGGTGGTATTTCCGAAAGCGTGCCGCGTCGTCGGTCTCTCGTTGCGCGACGCAGTGTCGGCCGCCGTATGGCCGGCCTTGTGGCCGGCGATTCCCTGCGCAGTGCTTCTTGCGGTCTGCCGCCCGTGGATCGATGCCACCGCGGCGCATGCTGTCGCCGCCGCGGCCTGCGGGGGAGTGCTGTACGCCGCGATATTCGTCCTGCTCGCCGTGCCCCTTCAGGAGCGCCTGTGGTACGGCCGCAAGATTTCCTCGCTGCTGAACCGCAGGACGGCACTCTTCGGCTAGACCGCGTTACACCTTCCGGAATCTCTCCATGTGCGCTTTGCGCGCCCCGGGGAAATGCAACAGGCGCGCGTCCCCGGCCCGATCCCAGTCGCGGTGGACGATCGCCGCTGCCGGCCAGAGAGCGATGGGGACGGTTCTTCGCAGCAGCAGCAGGTTGAGAAAGCTCTGATCTGCCTGTCTGGGTATCGGCCGGCCGGAGTACTCCCGGATCACGCTCGCCCAGGCGCCGAAGTTGCGGTGCCACGTCGCCGAGGCGGAGCCGACGACGCATGCGGAGGCGCCCCCTTCGTGCATGCGCCAGCCCGTAATCCGATGCAGGCCGCGCCGCCATCGCGGCAGGAGTTCCCAGGTATGCCGCCGATCGAGCATGCGAAGGTTCGACGGCGCCGCCCAGAGCCGCTCGTCGGACGGAAACAGCGGCGCGATGTCATCGACGGCGAGAATGTCGAGATCCATTTGAATCGCGACGTCGTAATCGCGGACCGGCACGTCTTCGAATGCCAGCACCCGATTCAGGAAGGCGTGGCCGGGATCGTGGAGAGCATCGCGGATGGGCCGTACCGTCACGTCTCGGATGGGGACGTCAGCCGCATTCGTGAAGAGCAGAACGTCTCCGTTGAACCGTCCCGGCCCCCTGAGGTGGTCGTACCACAACGTGAGCATCGAGCGCAGTGCGGCTCGCCGCTCCGGCGTGGTAGCCGGCAGCTCGTACAAATGTGAGTAGACCAGCGCCCTCATAACCGTGGACGATGATCGCCTCCCTTGATCAATTGATCAATCGACGGATCCCGGAGCGGTCTGCGGCGCTGGTGTGCGCCATTCGGGCGCGTCGTCCGTCATCGAGTCACAGCTTTTCCTTCCAGCCGCACGCCTTGGCCGAGCGCTCGATCAACGATGCGAGGCCGGCCACATGAAAACGCGCCACCACCGGACTGAAGTTGTGAGGCGTGTAGCTGAACTGCAGGGTGTTCGCATGGAGGAGGCGCTGCGCGAAGGCGGCGCCATCCGGTGCGAAGAGCGCGACCCGGTCGTCGGCATCCGTCCATCGCTCGGTGCTCGCCTCCTCGTTGTCGACGGTCACCGTGACGGTTTTCCCATCCGTGTGTGGCTCGATCATCATCGGCGAGCCGGTGTAGACGATCGTGTCCGTGGTTCGCGACATGCAGCGGACGACGAGCACGGGACGGCTCGGACCGAACCAGGTCTGGACGACATTCTCTGCGGGGAGTTCCCACGCGGCGCCCCGCTCGTCGCCGAGCCAGCGCGCCTTGTTCCCGGTGCTCCACGATTGCGTCGGGGCCGGCGCGGGTGCGGCTGTTGGGGACTTTCGTACGGGCGAAGGGGAGGCGCTTGCCGGAGCAGCGGAGACGATGGCCGAGGGGACTCGCCGCGCGAGCATGAACGCGATGATGAACAGCGCGGCGGCTGCGACACCCGCTGAGGCGATGAGGATGTGTCGCCGAGCGCCGGCAGCCGGGGCGGGACGCGCCGGCGGCTCGCTGTCGGTGCTCACCGGATCGGGCCGGTTCGGCGACTCCACCAGCGCCGCCGCCCACGCATCACAGGCATCGCAGGTCGTGGCGGCATCTTGTAGTTCACGCCCACATGTCTCGCACCGTTTCAACTGGCAGCTCCTCCGGGCGCGGTCTCGCGACACACGACACCGCTGGCAAGCGCGGGCAACTGTCGTGCCAGTTGGACAGTTCGCGTCTGTCGAAGGCTGCGTAACAGTGATCGCCTGGAAGAGCGCGCCGCGCTGACGGAGTTGTGGCAAGGATGCCAAAAATGGCGTGGCAGACACGCCTCGGCGCAGCGGCGTGCGGCGCTCGATATCTGAGCGATGACCAAAGACGCGGAACGCAGATTCTGTCGCAGCGACTTAGAGCAAGATAAATATCTTGTCAGCATTGGGACACAGCGGATTTCACAGCGACCAAACTAAGGTCCCGCCAAGATATCGCCGAAGTACGCACGAGCGACGTGGTGAGCGAACCGTCCAGCACGCCAGCGTCGACGCGGTGCCCTCCGGAATGCGCCTTGCGTCGCACGTGTACCGAGGCGCTGTCAGTCGATTTGTTGGAAAAGGGAGGGTAAGTATGGGCAGAGTGTCACCGGCCTTCTTACCCGTCGGCTTCCTCGTCGCGTGGGTTTCTGGCGCGGCTCGCGCCCACGCCGACCCGATCCGTGTGACATCCGGCCAGTTCAACGCCTTCGCCTTTCTCGGCGAGGCGGTACCCGGCGGCGATTCCATATTTGCACCGGACCTTTCGGGCCGAGCCCTCGCTACAGCGTCCACGCTGTCGTTCGCCGCGTCGCCGACACAGGTGGTTTGTCACGACAACGCGTTCAGGGGGATTGTCTGCGGAGGTGTCGCGCCCTTTACGTTCAATGCGAGCCTGATGTTCGGTGGCGGTCCGACCACGGTTGACCTCATCGGTGCGGGGACCGTCGAGTCAGAGTTCTTCGGTAATGGGGTCAGGCTCAACTACGTCTTCGAAGCAAGGCCGACACCGGAACCCGCGACCGTGTCGCTGCTCACCACCGGTCTCATCATGGGCGGAGCTGGAATCCTGCGGAGGCGACGTGCGGGCGGCGCGAGGACGTAGCACAGCGCAATCGGTGAATGGCGTCCAACATGTCAATCACCTGGACTGTTGATGCGGCTAAACGCCGGGCGCACATCACCGTGACGGGACCGGTTACGCGCGATGACGCCGGGACTGCCATCAACACGATCTCGTCACAACCCGGATTCGAGTCGACCTTTGCGGTTCTCATCGAGGCCATCGGCGACTCTGGTCCAGAGTTCGTCCGCGACGTCATGTACTTCCTTTCAACACACAGGGCGAAACTTCAAGGGGCTCGTGTCGCCATCGTGCTGGGCCTTGCGGCGATGCAGACGCCCCGGGCGCGGCTGTCCGAAATCACCGCGCAATGGGCGGGTCTGCCGATCGCTGTTCGCACGTTTGTGACGCCGATGAATGCCGAACGGTGGTTGTCCAATCGGTGGCCATAATCCTCAGGGGGAGCGTCCTGGGCCATAATCGGCCGCAGCCACGCGCGTGTGCGGACATCGGAGGAGCCCGGGTTGTCACCTGCATCAGAACCAGGCCGCGAATCACGCGCGTTACCGGTGTTGTTCCTCGTCGACGCCGACGCTGAGGCTCGCGAACGCATTGCCACCGCGCTGACGCGGCGCTTCGGCGCCGATTACGAGGTCCGCGCTGCAGGGACTGAGTCTGAGGGGCTCGCGATCCTCGACCAGCTCAAGAGCGACGATGTGCGCGTCGCCCTGATCGCGGTGGACCTGGCCTTGACCGGCGACGAAGGCGGCATCGCGTTTCTCGAGCGCGCTCATGTGATCCATCCCGATGCCAGCCGTGTGCTGCTCGTCGCGATGGACCGGCACGGCACTCGCATTCCGTTCGACTCGCTCGCGGCCTTGCGGCGCGCCACCGCGCTCAACCGGATCGACGTCTGGGTCGTGAAGGGAGGCTTCTCGCCGGAGGAATGGCTGTACCTGCGGGTCCAGGAGGCGCTCAGCACGTGGACGCGCCTCCACGGTACGCATCATGAGGTGTTGCGCATCGTCGGCGAACAATGGTCGCCGCGCAGCCACGAGCTCCGCGACACGATGTCCCGCAACACCATCCCCTATGGCTTCTACCCGTCGGACTCCGAGCGTGGGCGCGAGCTGATCGCCGCGCATCGCGTTGACGAGGCGCGATTGCCGGCGGCGATCCTCCACGACGGCTCCGTGGTCCACCAGCCCACCACCCGCGATCTCGCGCACGCGCTTGGCGTCAACACGCGGCCGTCGCCAGAGGTCCACGACCTGGTCATCGTGGGAGCCGGGCCGGCGGGCCTGGCCGCCGCCTTGTACGGCGCGTCGGAGGGGCTGCGCACGGCGGTTGTCGAGGATCGCGCCATCGGCGGGCAGGCCGGGACCAGCTCCATGATCCGCAACTACCTGGGATTCCCGCGTGGCATCAGCGGGGGGGACCTCGTGTTCCGCGCGTGGGAGCAGGCGCTGCTGTTCGGCGCGGAGTTCGTCTTCACGCATCGCGCGACCGCGCTCGCGTCACGCAATGGCGTGAACGCGGTCACCTTGTCCGGTGGAGATGAAGTGCTCGGGCGTGCGGTGATCCTCGCGTCGGGCGTCGAGTACCGGAGACTCGGCGTTCCGTCGCTCGATCGGTGGACCGGCGCGGGCCTGTTCTACGGGGCCGCCGCGAGCGTCGGCGCCGCTCTCGCCGGCGAGCGGGTGTGCGTCGTCGGGGGCGCCAACTCCGCGGGGCAGGCGGCCATCCACCTGTCGCAGTTCGCGAGCCATGTCACGTTGATCGTGCGCGGCGCGGCGCTCGAAGCGGGGATGTCCGATTATCTCGTGCGTCAGATCCAGGCGACCCCGAACGTCGACGTGCGGCTGAAAAGCCGCATCGCCGAAGGCCATGGAGAGGGGCGCCTCGCCGCGCTCGAGATCGAGCATGCGGAGGGCCGGCGTGAAACCATCCCGTCAACCGCCGTGTTCGTGATGATCGGAGCGGAAGCGCGCACGGACTGGCTCGGCCCGTCGATCCGCCGCGACGATCACGGCTTCGTGCTCACGGGTCGCGACCTGCCGCCCGATGCGTGGGCGAGCGACCGGCCACCCTTGCCGTTCGAAACCAGCATGGCCGGCGTGTTCGCCGTGGGTGACGTGCGCCACGGCTCGATCAAGCGTGTCGCCGAAGCGGTGGGCGAGGGCTCGGTCGCGGTGGGATCCGTGCACCAGCATCTCGCTCGACGTCAGCCGGGCGGAGAAACCGCCAGGCCCAAAGGCCGAGCAAGGTAGGCGTTCGACCTGGCCGTCGCGGACATCGGACTGTCGGGTCGATACCGCCAGGAGCACATTCGTAGCGGTTCGCGATTGGCAGTAAGGCGAACCCCCTGTTGACAGCGCGGCGGCTAGAATCGAAGCATGCTCGCTGCGACCCGCGTGCTACGGACGTCTCCCGGTGGCATGGCCGCATTCGCGGTGTTCGTGATCACGCTTTGCGCACTGACGGCGCCGCGGGCACAGGTTCTCGGATCGTTGACCGGAACCGTGACCGACAGCCAGAAGGCACCTCTGCCTGGCGTCAAAGTCACCCTCGTCACGACCAATATGGAACGGACCGCAGTGACGGGGCTTGACGGCAGCTATCAGTTTCCCAGACTTCCGCCCGGGTCGTATACGGCCAAGGCAGAATTAGCGGGTTTCGAGACTGCGGTCGAAGACCGCGTTGTCGTCGAGCCGGGCGTCGCGACGGCCTTGCACTTCGCTCTCGAGATGGGCTGTCTCCAGGAAGCGGTCCGAGTGGACATGGGGTTCGCACGGTCGCTTCGGGACGCCGCCGCAGTCGTTCACATCCGGATCACGAGTTCCGGATCGGCCGGTCGTTGTCCCGTCACAGGCTTTTGCGTCTGCACCGAGCATGCGGCTCATGTGATCCAGGTCGTGAAGGCGGGCCAGCGTGCGCTCGCGGGCACGACGATACGATTCCTTCAGGAGGGAGCCGGCCGCATCGCGGAGACTGGCCAGGCCGGCGCAGAGACACCCTACCCGCCCGGTCAGGAGTACGTCGCGTTTTTGCGATGGGACTCGGCGACGGATCGATTCCTGAGATTCAACGGACACATCTACATGTTTCCGGTTCGCGACAACCGCGTCGAGTTCCGCCGGACCGATGCGGCGGGTCTTTCGGACGGGATGCGCATCGACACATTCATTCCCGTGTTGCGGACGCTGGCGTCGGCGACTCGTTGACCGGCACCTGAGCCCTGACGGCCGTCAGCGCGCGTTCACCATGCTCCCCTTGAAATCCGATGGAAGACCGGCTATGCTCCCCTTGAATGTCGATGGGAACAGACGCCAGCCAGCCGCAGGACATCCTGCGCGGGACGCTCGACCTGCTGATCCTCAAGGCGCTCGGCTGGGGGCCGCGTCACGGCTATGCCGTTGCCCGGTGGATCGAAGGCGCCACCGGCGATGCGCTGGCGGTAGGGGAAGGCTCGCTCTATCCCGCCCTGCATCGCCTCGAGGAACGCGGCTGGATCGCGGCGACGTGGGGCGCGTCGGAGAACAACCGTCAGGCGAAATTCTACGCGCTGACCCGCCGCGGACGGACGCAGCTGCAGGTCGAAGCGGCGAGCTGGCGCCGCTACGCCGCGGCGGTCTTTGCCGCGCTCGAGGCGCCGAAGCAGTAGCGGAGCCGGTCGTGAAGCAGTGGCGCCCATTCCGGCGGTTGTTCGGGCCGGAGCCGGCCGCGGACGTCGAGGCCGAACTCGGCTTCCACCTGGAGATGCGCATCCGCGAACTGGTCGAGCGCGGCGAGACGCCGGAGCGTGCCCGCGAGCTGACGCTGCGCCGCTTCGGCGATTACGAGAGCTCGCGGCGCGCCTGTGTGGAAATCGATGAAAGAAGGGGACGAACGATGATCCGTTCGGAACACGTGAAGGAACTGCGGCAGGACATGGGCTACGCGTTGCGGACGCTGGCCCGCGCGCCCGGATTCACCGCCGTGGCCTTGCTGACGCTGGCGCTGGGCATTGGCGCGAACAGCGCCCTCTTCAGCGTCGTCTACGGCGTGCTGCTGCGCGGCCTGCCGTTCCGTGATGCCGAGCGTCTGTATCGCGTGCAGATGCTGTATCCCGACGGCACCGCCTATTCTTCGCTGTCGGCGCCTGACTTCATGAGCGTCCGTCAGGACACGCGCGCGTTCGAGCAGGTGGAAGCGTACTCGTCTGGACTGTTCACGCTGCTCGGCTCCAGTGAACCGAGGGAGGTTCGCGGCTCGAACGTCAGTGACGGCCTCTTCTCGATGCTCGGCCTGCAGATGGCCGTCGGGCGCGGGTTCCTCCCGGAGGAGCATCAGCCCGGACGCGGTCGGGCAGCGGTGCTCGACTATGGTTTCTGGCAACGCGAGTTCGGCGGGGACCGCAGCGTGATCGGGCGGGTGGTGAAGGTCGGCGGCAATCCGTACACCATCGTCGGTGCGCTGGCGCCGGGCGCCCGACTGACGGCGGAGGCCGATATCTACGCGCCGCTCGAGTACGGCCCGACGTTCAGCGCCTCGACCGCCACGGCGCGGCGCAGCGAGTACCTCGCCGTGATCGGGCGTGCGCGGCCGGGCATCGCGCTGCCGCAGGTGGTCGGGGATGTGCAGCGCGTCGGCCGTCAATTGCAGGCGGCCTTCCCCCAGACCAACGGCACCCTGACGTTGACGTCGATCGGCCTCAACGACTACGTGGTCGGCGACGTGCGCCGGCCGCTGTTCATCCTTCTTGGCGCGGTAGGGTTCGTCCTGCTCGTCGCCTGCGCCAACATCGCCAACCTGCTGCTGGCGCGGGCCTCCGTGCGCCAGCAGGAATTCGCGGTCCGTACCGCGCTCGGGGCGACGCGTGCGAGACTGCTCCGGCAGCTGCTGACGGAAGCGCTCGTGCTCGGTCTGGCCGGCGCGGCGATCGGCCTGGTGATCGCGTACTGGGCGACGCGCACGCTGCTGCTCGCGCAACCGGCCGATCTCCCGCTGCTCCGGCAGGTCGATGTCAACGGCTTCGTCGTCGCCTACACGATCGCGATTGCGGTGCTGACGAGCATCGCCTTCGGGCTGCTGCCTGCTCTTCAGGCCACCGGTGCGCGCCTCACCGAGGGCCTGCGCGAGGGTGCGCGCGGCGGCGGCGCCACGATCCGCGGACAGCGGATGCGGGCGGCGCTGGTCGTCGCCGAGATGGCGCTGGCGGTCGTGCTGCTGACCGGCGCCGGCCTCCTCATCCGCAGCTTCGCGGCGATGATGAGGGTGAACCCCGGCTTCACGACGGAGCACGCGATCGCGTTCCGGCTGGCGCTGCAAGGGGAGAGCTACCAGCGCCCCGAGCAGATCCGGAGCCGCGTCAGCGAGCTCGAGGAGCGCCTGCGGGCGCTGCCTGGCGTCACCGCCGTCGCGGCCACGACCGTGCTGCCGATGAGCGGCCAGGGCTCGATCCTGGATTTCATTGTCGACGGCGCTCCGCCGCCTCCGCCGGACGTCAACCAGGAGATCGCGGTGGCCAGCATTACGCCCGATTACTTCACCGCGATTGGTACGCCGTTGAAGCGCGGCCGCTTCTTCGATCGCCGCGACGTGGACGGCGCACCGCGGGTCGTCATCATGAACGAGGCCGCCGTCCGGCGCTGGCTGCCCGAGCGCGATCCGATCGGTCGCCACGTCAGTACCGGCGGCAATTCGTACGAAGTCATCGGCGTCGTCGGAGACATCCTGCAGCGCGATCCCGGGCAGCCCGCGATGCCGCAGATGTTCACGTCTTACGCACAGCGCACGTCCAGGTCCCCCCGATTCGTCGTCCGGGCGGCGGACGATGCCGCGGCGCTGGCGTCGACGATTCGTGAGACCGTTCGCACGCTGGATCCAAATCTCGCGATTGCGCAGTTCACTCCACTGGACACGCTCGTGGCCACCGCAGTCGCGCGGCCCAAGTTCTATACCGCGCTGCTGACGCTGTTTGCCGCGGTCGCGCTGGCGCTCGCCGGGACCGGCATCTTCGGCGTGATGAGTTATGCCGTCGCTCAACGGGCCCGAGAAATCAGCATTCGCATGGCCCTC
>Ga0075425_100003009_pt1 | contig 17000 bp, 22 predicted proteins | sample SoiMethybrSBSTD4_FD_75300 | JGI IMG/M metagenome (GOLD analysis project Ga0075425, IMG submission 75300) | Bulk soil microbial communities from a Populus tree surrounding site in Tennessee, USA - Soil MetaG P. TD hybrid SBSTD4 | ecosystem: Environmental > Terrestrial > Soil > Tree plantation... | reverse complement strand
CGATCACCAAGAAGCCCGCCGAGACCCGGATGGGAAAAGGCAAGGGAAATCCGGAAGGCTGGGTGGCGGTCGTGAAGCCGGGCCGGATCATGTTCGAGCTGGAAGGCATCTCGGAGTCGGAAGCGCGCGCCGCGCTCGCGCTCGCGTCGGCCAAGCTGCCGATCAAGTCGAAGTTCGTGAAGCGGGAGGAGCGGTAAATGGCAAAGCAGCGCGAACACCGGCCTGAGGGACTGCGCGAGCTCAAGACGGAAGAGCTGACGCAGAAGCTCGCGGTGCTGACTGAGGAGCGTTTCCGCCTGGAGTTCCGCCGGGCGACCGAGTCGCTTCCGAATCCGCTCCAGCTGCGCACGATCCGCCGCGATATCGCGCGGATTCAGACCATTCTGAAGGAACGGGCACAACAGGGAGCTTCGGCATGACGGAGGCGCAGGGGGGGGAGCAGGTCCAACGCGGGCGCCGCAAAGTCCGGACGGGTGTCGTGGTGAGCGACAAAATGCAGAAGACGGTCACCGTCTCGATGCAGCGTCGCTTTGCGCACGGGTTTTACGGCAAGCAGGTCAATCGGACGAAGACCGTCGCCGCGCACGATGAGCATGGCGCCAAGCTGGGTGACACGGTCCGCATCGTCGAGACGCGGCCGCTGTCCAAGCGCAAGCGCTGGCGCGTGGTCGAAATCATCGAACGCGCGAAGTAAGCGGAGAGACCTATGGTGCAGCAAGAATCGCAAATCAAGATCGCGGACAATTCGGGCGCGCGCCGCGCGCTCGTGATTCGCGTGCTCGGCGGCTCGAAACGCCGCTACGCCGGGCTGGGCGACGTCGTGGTCGTGACCATCAAGGACGCGATCCCCACGGGCCAGATCAAGAAGGGCGAAGTGGCGAAAGCGGTGATCGTACGGACGGCCAAGGAGACGAAGCGCAAGGATGGCTCCTACATCCGCTTCGACGAGAACGCCGCCGTGCTGATCAACGACGAAGGCGAGCCGCGCGCGACCCGCATCTTCGGCCCGGTGGGCCGCGAGCTGCGCGAGAAGAAGTTCATGAAGATCGTGTCGCTCGCGCCGGAGGTGATCTGATATGAAGCCGCTCGTCTACAAGAAGTCGCGGCGTGACCGGACGCAGCCGGTGCCGGAGCGGCACAAGCTGCACGTCGCCAAGGGCGACATCGTCCGCGTGATCAGCGGCGAGCACCGCGGCAAGGAAGGCAAGATCCTCCACGTGCATCCGAAGAAGTTCCGCGTGGTGGTGGAGGGCGTGAACGTCGTGAAGAAGCACAAGCGCGCGACCACGCCGCAGGGCGAGAGCGGGATCATCGAGTTCGCCGCGCCGATCGCGGCCTCCAACGTGATGCTGCTCGACCCGAAATCGGGTGAGCCGACGCGGGTGCGGCGGCGCCACGATAAAGAAGGAAAGCTCGAACGGATCGCGGTGAAATCGGGTCAGCCGATTCCGCGGGTGAGGTAAGTATGGCGGACGAAAAAGAGAAACAAGAAAAGAAACAGAAGCCGCAGCAACAGCCCAAGCAGCCCAAGCAGGAGAAGAAGGGCAAGCAGCAGGCGGAGGCCGCGGCGGAAAAGGCCCCTGAGCCCGCGGAGCCGGTCGAGCCGGCACCGCCTGCCAGGCTGAGAGAGTTCTATGATCAGCAGGTGCGCGGCAAGCTGCAGCAGCAGTTCGCCTTCAAGAACCCGCACCAGATTCCGCGGCTCAAGAAGATCGTGCTGAACGTGGGCATGGGCGACGCGTCCAAGAACCCCAAGGGGCTGGATGCGGCGGTGGCGGAGTTGGCGGCGATCAGCGGCCAGCATCCGGTGGTGACGCGCGCGAAGAAGGCCATCGCGAACTTCAACCTGCGCGAAGGCCAGGCCATCGGCTGCGCGGTGACGCTGCGCGGCGGCCGCATGTATGAGTTCCTCGATCGCTTCATCTCGGTCGCGGTGCCGCGCATGCGCGACTTCCGCGGGCTGCCGACGAAGAGCTTCGACGGGCGCGGCAACTACACGCTGGGTATCAAGGAGCAGATGATTTTCCCCGAGATCGACTACGACAAAGTCGAGCGGATTCATGGGATGGACATCACGTTCGTGACGAGTGCCGGCCGCGACGACACCGCGCTGGCGCTGTTGCGCGAGTTGGGCATGCCTTTCCGGATCGAAACAGCCGGCGCGGCGGCCTAGGAGACCTGCATGGCGAAGAAGTGTTGGATCGAGAAGGTCAAACGCACGCCGAAGTTCAAGGTGCGGCGCTACTACCGCTGCCGCCGTTGCGGCCGCAGCCGGGGCACGCTGCGCAAGTTCGAGCTGTGCCGCATCTGCTTCCGGGAGCTGGCGTTGCGCGGGGAGATTCCCGGCGTGCGCAAGGCCAGCTGGTAAAAGGGGACGGACACGAATGAGCGTTATTGATCCCGTCGCCGATATGCTGACCCGCGTGCGGAACGCCTGTCTCGCAGGCCACCGCCGAGTCGACATGCCGGTATCGAAGTTGAAGGTGGCGATCGCCACGATTTTGCGCGACAACCACTACATCCAGGACTACAAGGTCCTGGACGACGGCCAGCACGGCTTGCTGCGGCTGTACTTGAAGTACCACAACGATGCGCCGGTGATTCGAGAGCTGCAGCGCGTGTCGTCGCCAGGGCTGCGTCGCTACGTGAAGGCGCGCGAAATCCCGCGCGTGAAGAACGGCCTGGGGATGGCGATTCTCAGCACGCCGCAGGGACTCATGACCGACCGCGAAGCGCGCACTGCCCGGGTGGGCGGCGAAGTGCTCGCGGTGGTCTGGTAACGAGGAATCGGGAGTCAGGAGCCAGGGATGTCACGAATCGGAAGGAAGCCTGTGAGTCTGCCCAAAGGCGTCACGGCGCAGATCGACGGGCACAGAATCACGGTGAAGGGGCCGAAGGGTGAGATCGCACGGACCCTGCACGAAGACATGGGGCTGTCGCTCGAGGACTCGACGGTCGTCGTGAAGCGTCCGTCCGACGAAGCGCGCCACAAGGCGCTGCACGGTCTGACGCGCACGCTCGTCGCGAACATGGTCGAAGGCGTGACCAACGGCTTCGCGAAATCGCTCGAGATTCAGGGCGTCGGTTACAAGGCCGAGCCGAAGCCGTTCGGCATTCAGCTGGTGGTCGGACTGTCGCATCCCGTCCAGTACCACGCGCCGAAGGGGATCAAGATCACGGTGACCAACAACGTCCAGCTCAAGATCGAGGGCGTCGACAAGGAACTGGTGGGCCAGGTGGCCGCGGAGATTCGCAACGTGCGGCCGCCCGAGCCCTACAAGGGCAAAGGCATCCGCTACGCGGGCGAGCAGGTCCGCCGCAAGGCGGGCAAGACTGCCCAGGCGGCGAAATAAGCCATGCGATCGATTCGGAACGTCCGAAGTGCCAACGACAGCCGGCGGCGCCGGCACCTGCGCGTTCGCAAGAAGGTTGAGGGGACGCCGGAGCGGCCGCGGCTCGTCGTGTTCCGCTCGTCCAAGCACATCTACGCGCAGCTCGTCGATGACCAGCGCGGCGTGACGCTCGCGGGCGTCGCCGACACATCGGAAGGCATGCAGGTCGATGGCAAGGGCAAGGTGGCGCGAAGCTTCGCGGTCGGGAAACTCATCGCGAGCAAAGCCAAGGAGAAGGGCATCGCCAAAGTCGTGTTCGATCGCGGCGGCTACCAGTACCATGGGCGTGTGAAGGCAGTGGCCGATGGGGCACGTAAGGGAGGCTTGGAGTTCTAATGGAAGATCAAAAGGAAGGAACCGAAGCGTCGACGAACGTTCCGGTCGCTGACGTACCGACGGCACCGGCGCCGACAACCGAGGAGCACCGTCCCCCCCCCCGCGGCCCGCGCGGGCAGGGTGGTGGCCGCGGCGGCCGCGGTGGCCGTGGCGGTGGACGTGGTGGTGACCGGCGTGACGGCGACCGCGGCGGCGCGCGCGAAAGCGACGGCATGGTCGAGAACGTCGTCGCGATCAACCGCGTGGCGAAGGTCGTGAAGGGGGGTCGCCGGTTCTCCTTCAATGCATTGGTGGCGGTGGGAGACGGAAAGGGGCAAGTCGGAATCGCGACCGGCAAGGCGAACGAAGTCAGTGAAGCGGTCCGCAAGGCCGTCGAAGCGGCGCGGCGCCGCATGAACGAAGTCCCGCTCACGGGCGGTACGATCCCGCACGAGATCATCGGCAACCATGGCGCGGGCCGCGTGCTGCTGAAGCCGGCGGCGTCGGGAACGGGCGTCATCGCGGGCGGTCCGGTCCGCGCAGTGCTCGAATGCGCCGGGATCCGCGACATCCTGACCAAGAGTCTGGGATCGACCAATCCGCACAACATGGTGCGGGCGACGATGGACGGGTTGAAGCGGCTCACGACGGCTCGACGGGTTGCGAAGGAACGGGGCGTGGAGCCGGACGCCATCCACTATCGCGCACGCCAGGAGAGCGTGGTGGGCCATGGGTAGACTGCCACCGACTCGAAAGTATCGGAAGCGTAAACCAGGCCGCGACCCCGTCTTTCCGCCGGTAGGATCAGGTCAGCTGCAGATCAAGCAGGTGCGCTCCGGCAGCGGCAAGCCGCATCGCACCAAGCGGACGCTCGAGGCCCTCGGTCTCAAGCATCACCAGGATGTGGTCGTGCACGCCGATCATCCGGCGCTGCGCGGGATGCTGCAGCAGGTGCGGCATTTGGTGGAGGTAACAACGGCTGACGCCGCGGCGGCGGGCCGGCGTCAAACCAAGAGCCCTGCGGCGAAGTCACGGGGTGGGAAGAAAGCAGATGCCAAGAGCTAAAGCGAAAGCGAAAGCGACACGGAAGCCGCGCGCGAGGAAACGCGCCCAGGCTCCTGGCTCCGAGATCCAATATCCTAGACTGGCGCTGCATGACCTGCGGGCGCCGCAGGGATCGCATCGCGCCCGCATTCGCAAGGGCCGGGGACCTGGGTCGGGGATCGGAAAAACCGCTGGTCGCGGTGGCAAGGGCCAGACCGCACGGCAGGGCGGTCACGTCCGCCCCGGGTTCGAGGGCGGCCAGATGCCGCTCATCCGCCGCATTCCGAAGCGCGGCTTCACGAATCCGTTCAAGCAGCCTGCACAGGTCGTCAACGTGCGGCATTTGGTGCTGCTCGCCGAAGGCGTCGAGGTAACACCAGAGACGCTGTTCGGCGCCGGACTCGTCCGGCGTCCCGATCACCCGATCAAGCTGCTCGGCACGGGTGAGGTTCAGGGACGCAAGTTTGTCGTGAAGGGCGTGGCCGTGTCAGCGAGCGCGAAACAGAAGATCGAGCAGGCGGGCGGAACGATCGCGTGAGTAATCCGATTCCCAATCTGTTCAAGGTTCCGGAGCTCAAAGAAAAGCTCCTGTTCACCTTGCTGTGCCTCGTCATCTACCGGATGGGCGCGCACATCGCGACGCCGGGCGTCAACGTCGACGCGCTCACCGACTTCATCGGCACGCGCGGATCCGGCACGCTGTTCGGGCTCTACGACCTGTTCTCGGGCGGCGCGCTGCGCCGCGCGACCGTGTTCGCGCTCGGCATCATGCCGTACATCTCGGCCAGCATCGTATTCCAGCTGGCGGGACCGGTGTTCCCGATCATCGAGAAGATGCAGCGCGATGAAGAAGGCAAGAAGACGCTGACGCAGTGGACCCGCTATCTGACCGTCGTGCTGTGCGTCTTCCAGGCGTACGGCTTCGCGATGTTTACCGAATCGTTGCCGAATGCGGTCACGCATCCGGGATTTGCATTCCGGATGACCACCGTCCTGACGCTGACCACGGGCGGCATTTTCGTGATGTGGCTGGGCGAGCAGATCACCGAGCGAGGCATCGGCAACGGCATGAGCCTGCTGATTTTCTTCTCGATCATCGAACGCATCCTGCCGGAGACGGTCAATACGTTCGACGCGCTGAAGACCGGCACGCTCACCTTCCCGATCCTGATCATCGTGCTGTTCATGTGCGTGTTGGTCGTGGCCGGCACCGTCGCGATCACGGTGGCGGCGCGGCGCATTCCGGTGCAGATCCCGCGCAAGGTCATGGGGCGCGGCCGGATTCGCGAAGGCCAGAAGACGTTCATTCCGCTTCGGATCAACAGCGCCGGCGTGATGCCGATCATCTTCGCCCAGTCGCTCATCATCGTACCCGGGACGGTGGCGACGTTCAGCGGTGTGCAGTGGCTCAAGAATTTCGCCGAGTACTTCAACACGACTTCGGTGTGGTATATCGTGTCGAGCGCAATCCTGATCGTGTTCTTCGCGTACTTCTACACGTCGATCATCTTCAACCCGGTCGACCTCGCGGAGAATTTGAAGAAGCAGGGCGCCTTCATTCCTGGCGTGAAGCCGGGCGCGCCCACCGCCGACTACATCGATGAGGTGTTGACCCGGATTACGCTGCCGGGCGCGATCTTTTTGACGTTCGTCGCGTTGTTGCCGATCATCATTCAGAACACGCTCAACATGCCGTTCGGGTTCGGCGGCACGGCGCTGCTCATCGTCGTGGGTGTGGCGCTCGATACGGTGCAACAGGTGCAGCAGCATCTCCTGCTGCGCCAGTACGACGGCTTCATGAAGGGTGGTGGCACCGGGAGCGGTGGCGGCGCCTCGCGGGTTCGCTTCCGCCGGTAAGTGTTCATCCTCATCCTGGGGGCGCCTGGCTCGGGGAAGGGAACGCAAGGGAAAATCCTCGCCGAGCGGCTCGGGCTGCCCAAGATCACGACGGGAGACCTCATCCGTTCGGCAATGAAGGACGAAACGCCGCTCGGGATCGAGGCGAAGAAGTACTATGATGAAGGGAAATTGGTCCCCGACAGTGTAATTCTCGGGATGATCAAGGACGAGCTGAACCGTTCCGACGCCAAGGACGGCGCGATCCTCGACGGGTTTCCCCGTACCGCCGCACAGGCGGAGCTGGTCGATCGGACCCTCGCGCAGCGGCAGCAGCGGCTGAACCACATCCTCCTTCTCGACGTCACCGAAGACGAGCTCGTGCGCCGGATGAGCGCGCGGGCCCAGATCGAAGGCCGCGCGGACGACACTCCCGAGGCGATCGCCAATCGCCTGCAGATCTATCAGCGCGACACCGCTCCGCTCATCGCGCACTATGCGCAGCGGGGAATTGTCAAACGCGTGCCCGGCATCGGGACGGTCGATCAGATCGCCGGGGAGATCAAGCGCGTCATCGGGCGATGATCACCATCAAGTCGCCGCGCGAGATCGAGACGATGGCCGCTGCCGGCCGCATCGTCGCCGAGACGCTGGCGCTGGTGCGGCAGAACGTTCGCCCCGACATCACCACGGAAGAGCTGGACGAGCTCGCCGAGAATTTCATTCGCAGTCATCCCGGCGCCCAGCCGTCGTTCAAGGGTCTGTACGATTTTCCCGCCACGCTCTGCACGTCGATCAATCAGGAGATCGTCCACGGCATTCCGTCGCACAAGCGCGTCCTGCACGACGGCGACATCGTCAGTATCGACGTCGGGGTGTGGGTCGAAGGGCTGCACGCCGACTCGGCGGCGACGTTCCCGGTCGGAGATATCAAGCCGGAGACGGCCCGGCTGCTCGAAGTAACGCAGCAGGCGCTCGCCGCCGGTGTCGCGCAGGCTCGGGCCGGCAATCATGTCGGCGACATCGGGTATGCGGTGCAACAGGTGGCGGAAGGGGCGGGGTTCTCCGTCGTGCGCGAGTTGGTCGGTCACGGCATCGGCGCGTCGTTCCACGAAGAGCCGCAAGTGCCGAACTACGGAAAGCCGAAGCGCGGCCCGCGGCTTGTTCCCGGCATGACGATCGCGATCGAGCCGATGATCAACGTCGGCGGCTCAGGAATCAGGACGCTGGACGACAAGTGGACCGTGGTGACCCAGGACGGATCACTGTCGGCGCACTTCGAGCACACGGTGGCCATTACGAACAACGGGCCGCGGATCTTGACTACGACCTGACCCCGACCCGACCCGGGCGGGAGCCCGGGGTCAGCCGAGTCCCGAGGCTTTAGCTCGAGCCTTTTCCGACATCCCCGCCAGATTCGCATTCACGTTTTCCGACGCGCCATCGATCGCCGTCTTCGCCAGCATCCCCGCGACACGCGCGTCACTGACCGCGTTCTTGTTTCCGATCTGCTCGATGGTTTGCGCGAGCGCGAGCAGCCGCCGGCCCCGCTTGACGACTTCGGCGGGCGGCCGGGCCGCGGCGAGGAGCGCGTCGTCGATCGCGCCGGCGCGGCTTGGGTCGCTCTTGGGGATCTTGTAGGCGCGGGTAACGCCCTCGTAGGCAGCCGCGTCCTCGTCAACCAGCCGGCGCAGCTCAACTCGCAGCCGCTCGGCTTCCTCGAGGATCTCCTGGGCCTGCGCGTCTACCGCGGCGTACGCTTTCCGGCCGACGGTGAGTCGCGCCACCATGGCGACGAGTGCCGCGCTGAGCGTCCCGGCCAGCGCCGCGGCGCTGCCGCCACCGGGCGTCGGCGCGCCGGAAGCCAATTCATCGATCCACCCATCCAGGGACAGACCCGCGGGCGTCGAAGGCAGAACGCTGGGCATGGACGCGCGAATCTTCGTTTCGAGAATGTGCTCCCCGGCATTGGACAACCGGAGTAACGATTCCGCCGCGCCGATGAGCCCACGCTCCGGAATGAGTCCAACGATCTCGCTGTACTGCACGCCGACGCCGCGCTTTTCCGCGCGCGCCTTGATCGCATTGAAGACCACGGCGGGCGACGTGATGTCGATGTCCAGCAGGTTCATCGACACCTGCGCGAGTCCGTCGACAATGAAGCCGCTCGCCTGAACTCCGGGCAAACCGCCGCTGGAGGTGCGGATTTCCTTGGCGATCTCTTTTGCAATCGCGATATCCTGCGTGTCGAGATACACGTTGAAGGCGACGAGAAAGGGCCGAGCACCAATCGCTGTGGCGCCGGCAGTGGGGTGCACGCGCTTCGGTCCGAAATCGGGGTCCAGCGCGCGGCCGCGCATGCCTTCGAATTCGCCTTTGCGCACCTCGGGCAACAGCACGCGATCGGGCCGAGTCGCTGCGCGCGCGTACAAGAAGACCGGAATCTCCAATTCCTTGCCCACGCGCTCGCCGAGCTTGCGTGCGAGCGCGATGCAGTCGTCCATCGTCGCGCCCGAGAGAGGAACGAACGGCACGACGTCGGTCGCGCCCATGCGCGGGTGCTCGCCCGAGTGCTTGGTGAGGTCGATCCGCTCCCTGGCGATCCGCATCGCCGCGAACGCCGCTTCCAGCGTCGCGTCCGGATTGCCCACCAGCGTGAAGACCGACCGATTGTGCGCGCCATCCGTCTGCACGTCCAGGAGCTGCACGCCGGCAACGCCGGTCACCGCCGCGCGTAGCGCGTCGATCGTCTTCTGATCGCGGCCTTCTGAGAAGTTCGGCACGCATTCGACCAGCGGGGGAGGAGCAGTCATCAGCTTTTCCTCAGGAGGTCCATGAGCCACTTGTGTATCGCCGCGTTGCCGGCGACCACGGGGCCGTCGCTGCTGACCACATCGGTGGCGCCGTCAGGCCGCGTGATGATGCCGCCTGCCTCGCGAATGAGCAATGCACCGGCGGATACGTCCCAGGGTGCGAGCGAGAGCTCCCAGAAGCCGTCGAGACGGCCCGCGGCCACGTCGGCGAGATCGAGCGCGGCCGCGCCCGCCCGCCGAATGCCGCTTGCCGCGCCGATGACCCCGGCGAACTGTGCGATGTAGACGTGCAGGAGATTGAGTGCCTTGAACGGAAAGCCGGTCCCGATCAGCGCCCGCCTCGGCTCGGTGACCGCCGAGACGCTGAGGCGCGTATTCTCTTCGAATGCGCCGCCACCGCGGATCGCGCGATAGGTCCGCTTGCGGCAGACGTCGTGAACCACCCCGGCCGCCAACTTTCCGTCGAGGAGACCCGCGATGCTGACGGCGTACTGCGGGTAGCCGTGAAGGAAATTCGTCGTGCCGTCGAGAGGATCGACAATCCAGACCAGCTTGCCGCTTGCCACGCGCTTGGGCGACAGCTCCTCGCCGACGATCACCGAGTCGGGCTCCGCGCGGCTGAGCTCCTCGGCGATCATTCCCTCCGCGGCGCGGTCGACCTCGGTCACAAAATCGTTCTGCGATTTCTCCGTCCACGTGTGGACGGCGGGCCGCGTCGCGCCGCGCAAATAATCGGCGGCGCGCAGTGCCGCGCGCTCCGCGAGCTTGACTAAGTCGTTGTATTCACGCACCTTGCTGGCCCGTGGCTCCCCAACGCGTGTTCAGCGGCATCCAGCCCTCCGGCGAGTTGCACATCGGCAACTACCTCGGTGCGGTGCAGAACTGGGTCAAGCTGCAGTCACAGCACGACTGCCTGTTCTGCGTGGTCGATTTGCATGCGATTACCCAGCCGTATGACCCCGCCAGCCTCCCGTCCCTGACTCTGGACATGGCGGTCAGCTTGTACGCGGCCGGTCTCGATCCGGACAAGTGCATCGTTTTCGTACAGTCGCACGTCGCCGAGCACAGCGAACTCAACTGGCTGCTGACGGCCGTTGCTCCGCTCGGCGAGCTCGAGCGCCAAACTCAATTCAAAGACAAGTCGCAGCGCCAGGAGAGCGTACCGCTGGGGTTGCTGGCCTACCCCGTCCTGCAGGCGGCTGACGTGCTGCTCTATAAAGCTAGTCTGGTCCCGGTCGGAGAGGATCAGGTCCAACACCTGGAGTTGATGCGGGAGATTGCTAGGCGCTGGAATGCGCGTTTTGGTGCAGGCTATTTCCCGGAGCCGCAGCCCTTGCTCAGCCAGACGAAGCGCGTCCTGGGCCTCGACGGCAAGGCCAAGATGTCGAAGAGTCTCGGCAATACGATCGGTCTCTTCGAGTCGCCGGAAGCGATCTGGGAAAAGTTGAAGCCGGCTGCCACCGATCCAGCGCGGGTCACGAGGAAAGACCCCGGCACCCCCGAGATCTGCAACATCTATACGCTGCATCAGGGCTTCTCGCCGCCCGACGTGGTGGCGGAGGTCGCGGACAAGTGCCGCAGCGCGGGGTGGGGCTGCATCGACTGCAAGCGCAAGCTCGCCGACCACATGATCGCGACGCTCGCGCCGATGCGAGAGCGCGCGGCCGCGTTGCAGCGCGACCCGAAGGGCTTGCGTGAGCGGCTCTGGGCCGGCGCGGATCGCGCGCGCAAGCTCGCGCAGCGCACGATCGCAGAGGTTCGCGAGAAGATGGGGTTTCTCCATGAGTGACGTGTTTCATCGCGCGATCGAGATCTTCCGGCTCGACCTGATGCTGCAGCTCGGTCTCGCCACGTTGCTCGGTGGCGCGATCGGGCTGGAGCGCGAGCTCGGCGGCAAGCCGGCGGGACTCCGCACGAACATTTTGATCTGCGTCGGATCGGTGCTGTACACCCATCTGTCGATCGCCATGCTCAGGGGACCGGGCGGCTTGATTCCCGCCGGTACCGACACGACGCGTGTGGCGGCGCAGATCGTCACCGGCGTGGGCTTTATCGGCGCGGGGACGATTCTGCACGCCCGCGGCGCCGTCGTCGGCCTGACGAGCGCCGCGACGATCTGGGTCGTTGCGGCGATCGGCATCGCGCTCGGCAGCGGCTATTACCTCGAAGGCGTCGGCACTACCCTCGCCGTTCTCGTCGTGCTCGCGGGGCTGGGACGAATCGAGAAGGTGGTGCAGAGCCGCATGATGCGATCCACCATCACGGTGCACGCGCGTCCCGGACCGACCGTGGTGGAGGATCTGGAGACGATCGTGCGCCGCTCCGGGCTCGACCTGCTCACCGTGTCCAACCGCCAGGAAAACGTCGACATCGTCATCGACTTCGAGCTGCGCGGCTCCAAGCGGTTATACGATCAAGCGGTCGTGACGCTGCTGCACCACGATCACGTCCGCACGGTGTCGACGGGAGAATAAGGGACTCGGGGTGGGGACTGGGATTGGTGAGTAACAGGCGGCTGGTTATTGACCTCGCATCCCCGCGCGCGGCTTGGCGAATCCCGCCGTCGAGCGTGTCGGCCATTCGCGGTGCGGTGGGAACTGGTTGGGACGTCATCGAGATCGAGGCGCCAGCCGTGTCGGACGGCGACGGCGCCTACGGCAGCGGCTCCCCCGAATCGGTCAACGCCGCGCGCGGCGCTGAGGTCTACCTCGGCTTCGGCGTGCCGGCGGGCGTCGCGGGCGCGGCAAAGGACACGCTGCGCTGGGCGCACACGGCCACCGCGGGCGTCGGCTCGAGCCTCGCGCACTTAGACAAGCGCGTTCAGCTCACGAACTCGGCGGGCGTGCACGCCGAACCGATGGCGGACTGGGTCATTGCCGCGATCGCGTATTTCACGCGCGGCCTGGACCGTATGGTGTCGGCGCAACGGCAAGGGCGCTGGGCCAAGGAAGACTTCACCGACGGCGCGATTCCGATGCGCGAGTTCCGTGATCTGAAGCTCGGCGTCTTTGGGATGGGCGGGATCGGCAGTGCCGTCGCGCGCCGCGCGCTCGCGCTGGGCATGAAGGTGGCGGGCGTGCGGCGTCGACCCGAGCGCGGCGGGGAGGGGCCGAAAGGTGTGGAGTGGGTGGGAAAGCTCGACGATCTGGCGCGCCTCGCGAGCTCGAGCGATGTCCTGGTCATCGCCGCGCCGCACACGACAGAGACGGCCGGCGCGGTGGACGCCCGGGTGCTGGAGCGGCTGCCGCATCAGGCCATCGTGGTCAATGTGTCGCGCGGCTCGTTGCTCGACGAACGAGCGCTGCTCGAGCTGCTCGAAAAACGCCGTCTGCGCGGCGCCGCGCTGGACGTGTTCGGCACGGAGCCGCTGCCGTCAGGGCATCCGTTCTGGAGCCATCCACGCGTCCTCGTCTCGCCGCACGTGAGCGCCGTGTCGGGCCGCTTCTGGGAGCGGGAGACGGCTTTGATTGTAGACAATATCCGGAGCTATCTTGCAGGCGCGCCCCTCACGAACCTCGTGGACCTCGAAGCGGGGTACTGAATGGAAAAAATCATCAAGGCCGCGGTAGATCGCGGGGCGTCCGATTTGCACATCAAGGCGGGCGACGTGTTCCGCGCCCGCATCAACGGCAAGCTGGTCCCCCTCACCAAGCAGCGCCTCACGCCTGAGCAGACCAAGGCGATCGCCCAGCGCCTCATTTCTAATGAAGAGGACCGGGCCCGGATCGATAAGCTCCGCGACTACGATTGCTCCTGGGGCATGCCCGGAATTGGCCGCTTTAGGGTCAATATCCTGCGGCAGCGCTCCTCCTTCATGATCGTGATGCGGGTGATCCCCTTCGACGTGCCGACGTTCGAGTCCCTGAAGCTTCCTGCCGTACTCGCCGAGGTCGGGAACGCGGAGCGTGGGATGATTCTGGTGACAGGCGTGACGGGGTCAGGGAAGAGCTCGACCATGGCCGCGATCATCAATCACATCAACCAGCACCAGCACCGTCACATTCTCACGCTCGAGAATCCGATCGAGTTCCTGCATCGGGACATCAATTGCTCCGTGACGCAGCGCGAGATCGGCGTCGATACCGACGACTTCCGCACCGGCCTGCGCGCGGCGCTGCGCCAGGATCCGGACGTCGTCTTGATCGGCGAAATGCGCGACGCCGAGACGATCGACACGGCGATGAAGGCCGCTGAAACGGGCCATTTGCTGGTTTCCACGCTGCACACACCCGATGCCGTGACGACCGTGAGCCGCATCGTCTCGATGTTTCCGCCGGAGGAGCAGGAGATCGCGCGCCTGCGCCTGTCCGAGGCGCTGCACGCGGTCGTGTCGCAGCGCCTGCTGCCGCGGGCGGACGGGCACGGGCGGGCAGCGGCCCTCGAAGTGCTCCTCGCGACCGGGACGGCCCGGGACATGATTCGGGACAAGGAGCGGACGCCGTCGCTCCACGACTACATCAAGGAATCGCGCGAGCAGTATGGGATGCAGACGTTCGACCAGCATCTCATGGATCTGGTCGCCGACGACGTCGTGACCTACGAGACCGCGCTCGCGGCGTCGTCGAATCCGTCCGACTTCCAGCTGCAAGTAAAGACTCTGCGGCGCCGCTCGCGTGTCGCACCGGAGCCGAAAGCGGCCGATACCAAGCCGGCCGGCTTTACGGACGACCTCTCCAGCATGCTGCCCTCATGACCCAACAAAGTACGCGCGGCAAGGCGCCGGCCGGGATCTTTCCGCCGATCACGACGCCATTCGACGGGCGCAGCGGCGACATCGCGCTCGAGAAGTTTCGCGACAATATCACCCGGCTCCTGGCCGCCGGCGTAAACGGGATCGTCGTCACGGGATCGACAGGTGAGTCGGCGATGCTCGATGCGGACGAGCAGCGCGAGCTGGTCGCGACTGCGCGCGAGGCGATGACCGATGGAGCCTGGTTGATCGCCGGAACGGGCGGCGAGTCCACGCGTGAGACGATCGCCCTGACGCGGGCCGCGGCGGACGAGGGTGCCGACGCGGTGCTCGTGCGTCCGCCCTCATACTACGCGGCCGCGACGAACCCGGGAACATTGCTGATGCACTTCCGCGCGGTCGCGGATGCGAGCCCCGTGCCGGTACTGATCTACAACATCCCGAAGTACACGCACATCGCGCTTCCCCCCGGACTTTTGGAGCAGCTCGCAACGCACGAGCGCATCATCGGCGTCAAAGACTCCTCGGGCGATCCGAAGAGCGTCGCAGCCTATCGCGCGATCGTGCCGCACTGGTCGGTGGTCGTCGGTGGCGCATCGCTGCTGTTCACCGCGCTCGAGCTCGGATGCCAGGGCGGTATCATTGGCGTGGCCTGCTATGCGCCGGAGCTTTGCGTGCAGCTCCTGCGCGAATTCGCGAGTGGCAACCGCGCCGCCGCCGGAGCTCTGCAGGAGCGCATTACGCCGCTCGACAAGGAAATCGTCGGCAAGCTCGGACCGGCGGGCGTGAAGGCGGCGATGGATGCCGTTGGGTTGTACGGCGGCCCCGTACGCGCGCCGCTCGCGCCGGTATCGGACGCCGATCGCGAGCGCGTCAGCGCGCTCGTGCGCGGTGACTGACTACGGCGAGCTGTTCCGCGAGCTGGCAATTCCCCGGCGCGTCGGGACTCCCAATCACCAGAAAGTTCGTGAGATCCTGAAGCGCGAGCTCCAGATACGCGGCTTCAGCATCGACGAGCACCTGTTCGAGGGGCGTCCCTCACGCGCATTCTTTGGCGCGCCTCGGATTGTCCAAGGCGTGAACCTCATTGCGTCTCGACAGCCCGACCGTCAGACAGTCAGACCGTCCGTCTGGCTCGTTGCGCATTACGATTCGAAGGGCCAACCGATCTCGATGGCCGTTCGGTTGATCGGATTCGGATTGCTGGTGGTCGGGCTGCTCGCACTGCTCGTGAAGCCCATTGTGGGCATCGCCATCCTCGCGATCGCCTTCGTCATCATCTCCCAGAATCGCGTCACCGACAACTCACCCGGTGCCCTCGACAACGCGACCGCGCTCGTCGCCGTCTTCATGACCCTGGACCAGCTCCCACCGGCATTGAATGTCGGCGTCATCTTTCCCGACGCGGAGGAGTATGGTCTCGTGGGTGCGCGCGCGTTGGCCGAGGAGCGACCGTCGCTGCTTGCGGAGTCGAGCGTCGTCAACCTCGACGGCCTGGACGATACGGGACGAGCGACGGCGTTCATGCATCGGCCTGGTCCGATTGGGACCGGGGTCGTAGAGGCCCTGAAGGCGCGACCCTGGCGCTGGCTTCCGGTGATCGTCGATGGACTCGCGTTGTGTTCGGCCGCTCGCGAATGCGTCACGATCATGAAGGGCAACTGGCGCACGATGACGATCGTGCACCGGCCGAGCGACACGACGAGGCGAGTGCGGCTTGACGGCGCGGCGTTGGTCGCGGCCGGACTGGCGCGGGTGCTCCGGAACCCGTAGCTTCCCTCAGAGGATACTCTAAGGGCCCCCGCCGAGGGGCCTTTTTCTTTTGGGAGAAACTGTGTTCGGACCGAAAATTCAGTGCGTGGTCGTGGTTGGAGCCCAGTGGGGGGATGAAGGCAAGGGCAAAGTGGTCGACGTCCTCGCCGAGCGCGCCGATCTCGTGGTGCGCTACCAGGGGGGCGCCAACGCCGGCCACACTGTGGACACCGGCGAAGGTAAGTCGTTCGTGCTGCACCAGATCCCGTCGGGCATCCTCCAGGGCGCCGTGTGCGTCGTCGGCAACGGCGTCGTCCTCGATCCCGAGCAGCTGTTCGCCGAGCTGGACGCGCTCGAGGCGCGCGGCGTGCGCACCGAACACAAGCTGCACGTGTCCGACCGCGCGCATCTCACCTTGCCCTATCACAAACTGCTCGATCGCGCCCGCGAAAAGCAGGAGAAGATCGGCACCACGGGGCGGGGAATCGGTCCGACCTACGAGGACAAGTACGGCCGGCGCGGTGTGCGTGTGGGGGACCTCCGTAATCTTGGCCACGCAAAGGAACTGGTCCGAGCGAGGGTGGCGGCGGCGAATCAAATGCTCGGCTTGCTGGGAGCCGGGAGCGGGGAGCCGGCGAATGCCGAGGAGCATGTCGTGCTTCTCGACCGATTAGCACCGCGGCTCTTGCCGCTCGCGGTGGACGCCGGTCGTGTCGTGTGGGACGCGCTGCAGCGCGGTGAGTCGGTGTTGCTCGAAGGGGCGCAGGGAGCGCTCCTCGATGTCGATCACGGGACGTATCCCTACGTGACGTCGTCCAACACCACGGCCGGCGGCGCAGCGGTCGGGGTCGGCATCGGACCCACAGCGATCGACGCGGTGATCGGCGTCGTGAAGGCGTACACGACGCGCGTGGGGAATGGGCCGCTGCCCACGGAAGCCGAGCCCGATGTCGCGGAGCGCATTCGGCAGCTCGGCGGCGAATTCGGCGCGACGACGGGGCGGCCGCGGCGGTGTGGATGGTTCGACGCCGTGGTGGTTCGGTACGCGGTCCGGGTCAACGGATTGACCGGCTTGGCGGTCACGAAGCTCGATGTGCTCGATACGTTCGCGGAGATACCGGTTGGCGTGGGGTACAAGCTCGACGGCGAGGTCATTGA
>Ga0075425_100003008_pt1 | contig 17001 bp, 11 predicted proteins | sample SoiMethybrSBSTD4_FD_75300 | JGI IMG/M metagenome (GOLD analysis project Ga0075425, IMG submission 75300) | Bulk soil microbial communities from a Populus tree surrounding site in Tennessee, USA - Soil MetaG P. TD hybrid SBSTD4 | ecosystem: Environmental > Terrestrial > Soil > Tree plantation... | reverse complement strand
GCGCCGGGCCGGCTCTACATGCAGAACCATGGCGGATGGGCGGAGTGGACGGGCCCTGGCGGTCCGCGGCCCGACATCGGCGTGCTTCGCAGCGACGACTACGGGCACTCGTGGCGATCGATCGCGAAGGGATTGCCGTCGGACTTCGGGTTTCCGATCGTCGTGCATCCGCACGACGCGGACACGGTCTACGTGATGCCGCTCGAGCCGTCGACGCGCACGTGTCCGGGCGGCGCGCCTGCCGTGTGGCGCAGCGAGAACGGCGGCGAGTCGTGGTCGCGGCGAGCGAAGGGGTTGCCGAAGAAGGAGAGCTACTTCACGATCCTTCGGGACGCGATGACGATCGACGACCTCAAGACGCCGGCGCTCTATTTCGGCACGACCACCGGGCAGCTCTGGATCGGGAGGGAAGGCGGCGAGAAGTTCGAGTGCCTGTTCGACGCGCTGCCGCCGATTCACAACGTCAAGGTCGCCGTCGTGTAGGGCGCGCCCGCCGGAGTTCGGGCTACCCGTTCGGGATCGTGCCGTCAGGCGTCAACCGATCGACAGCCAGCGGAAGCACCTGCGCCAGTTTCTCGGCCAGATCCTGGACGGACAGGCCGGATTTCGCCGACAGTTGCTGCAGCAGGTCGGGACCAATCACCCGGTGAACGTCGGCGGCCGAGACCGCCTCGTTGGGTCCGGTTCCCACCCACGACTTGACCGTCGTGCCGAGCCCGTTCTTTTCGAATTCATTGACGATGCCCTGCACGCCGCCGTGCTTCTCGATGATGTTGTTCACGACGGATACCATGCCGGCGCCGACGACCCCGCCAACCACTCCATCGAACAGTCCCATGTGCGTCTCCTTCCGATGAATAAAAGCTGGAATCTTACCTGTGACCGCGGGCGCGAGGGATGCCGGATTCACCACGTGGACCGGAGTACCCGCGGCGTAGGCACGAACCTGATCGAAGATGTCCGCGAATTGCAGTTCGTACTCGTCGCGCGTGACGTAGCCGATGTGCGGTGTGCAGACGACGTTGGGCATGCCGAGCAGCGGGTGGCTCGGATCGGTCAGCGGCTCTTCCTCGTAGACGTCCACTGCCGCCATGCCCGGGCGGCCCGCCCGCAGCGCCTCGACGAGCGCGCCTGGCACGATGAGCCCGGCGCGGCTCGTGTTGACCAGCAGCGCCGTCGGCTTCATGCGCGCCAGGTCCGCGGCCGTCACGATGCCACGAGTCGCCTCGACCAGCCGCATGTGCAGCGAGACGACGTCGCACTCGGCGAAGAACGCGTCCTTGCTCGGGGCGACGTCATAGCCGTCCTCGCGCGCCCGCGCGCGCGCTGACTCGCGCGCCCACACGCAGACACGCATGCCGAACGCCTTGCCGTAGCCGGCCACCACGGCGCCGATTCTCCCGTAGCCGTAGATGCCGAGCGTCTTTCCGCGCAGGGTGGCGCCCACGCCGATTTGCCACGTCCCTCGAGCGAGCGACGCGACTTGTTCCGGAATCTGCCGCATCGCCGCCAGCACCAGCGCCCAGGTCAATTCCGCGGCCGCATAGGACGGCGTGTCCGCGTGCTGGTTCGACGAGACGATCACCCCGTGTCGTGTGCATGCGTCGATATCGATGTGGGGATAGACGCTGCGCTGGCTGATGAGCCGCAGTTTCGGCAGTTGTGACAGCAGCGGCGCCTGGATCTTCGTCCGCTCGCGGATCAGCACCAGCACCTCGGTGTCTGCGAGCCGCCCGGCGAGCACGTCCACGTTATCGACGTGATCGTTCCAGATGGTGACGTCGAACGGAGCCAGCCTGGCGAAGCACGGCAGCGTGTGCAGCGTGTCGAAGTAGTCGTCCAGGATCGCCACCGTGATCGGGCGGCGGTCGCGTGCGGCGCGGCCGAGCGGCGTCAGGCAGACACGCGCCGCGTTCGCCTCGCCCTCGCCGGCCAGGACGGTCACGAGGCCGCCGCTGGTCGCGTCCTCCCAGATCGGCATGCGCGGACACGAAGTCCGCCACGCGGCCATGGTCTCGCCGTAGGTGCGCGGGCGCTCGGCGATCCAGTTGAGAAGCTCGATGGTCAGCGCGCTCGGCGGCGACGGCTGGATGCGACGCATGACGCGTTCAACGCGGCCACTATAGCCGATCGCTTCAACGTCCAGCCTGCGGCCGTGTGAGCCTTACTGTTTCGCAGACGCCCTCCCGGATCCGTAACACGATATTGATACTGCGTCCGTTCCGGTCGGACCGCGGTGCGTTCGGCCATGGCCTGCTGTGGCAGCGGAATTGCCCACCTGCTCCTTGCTCCCGCACGTATGTCACGCCCGCAACAGGAGCTCCGATGCGCCGCAGCAGACTCGTGCTCGCTGTCATCCTCGTCGTATCCGCGTTCGCGTTCGCGTCCACGTCCTCGGCACAGAACTCCAGGGCGAGCCGATCCGTCGACGGAGAAATCATCGTCAAGTTCAGGCCCGGAGCGGCGGCCAGCGCACGAGCGGAAGCGCATCGGCAGGGCGGCGGAAAGCGGCTGCACGCCATCGCGCGAACAGGCGTGGAGCTCGTCTCCATCCCGGCCGGCACGGAAGCGTCGGCGATTGCACGCTACCGGAACAACCCGAACGTGCTGTACGCCGAGCCGAATTACATCCGCAGCCTTCCGCCCAGCGTCCCCACTGCAGCAGGCGCGACAGCGCCTCCCGTCGTGCCAGGCGATCACAGCTTCAACGAACAGTGGGGACTCCATAACACTGGCCAGCAGTTCCTCTGCCTGCCGTGGCTCTTCGGCGATCTCTGCTTCTACGTCGGCACGCCTGACGCGGACATCGATGCGCCGGAGGCGTGGGCGAGGTCGACCGGCAGCCCGAACGTGACCGTCGCGGTCATCGACAGCGGCGTGGACTACACGCATCCCGACCTCGCGGCGAACTACGCCGGCGGACAGGACTTCTTCAACGGCGATCTCGATCCGATGGACGACCAGGGGCACGGCACGCATGTCGCCGGCATCATTGCCGCTGCGATGAACAATCCGACGGGCGATCCCGCGGCGGCGGAAGGGGTCGTGGGCGTGGCGCCGAACGCGCGCATCCTGGCGTACAAGGTCTGCGGCGCGGACGGCAGCTGCAGCGACTTTGCGATTCAGGAGGCGATCGCGCAGGCGATCGCCGATCACGCCATGGTGATCAACATGAGCTTTGGCGGGCCTGATTACTCGCAGTCGATGGACGAGGCCCTCCAGACGGCATGGGCCGCCGGCCTGGTCCTCGTGGCTGCGGCGGGCAACAACGGGACGGAGGCGCTGACCTATCCGGCGGCCCTGCGGAACGTGATCTCGGTTGGCGCCTTTGACGAGGACGACAATCGCGCGTCGTTCTCGACGTTTGGAAGCTGGGTCGACATCGCGGCGCCCGGCAACGTCATCATGTCCACCTACCCGATGGCGCAGTGCGCGGCGTCCGCGGTGCCCGGCGACACCGGGTGCTACACGTGGCTGAGCGGGACGTCGATGGCGTCGCCGTTCGTCGCCGGCGCGGCGGCGCTCGTCTGGTCGCGCGGCGACGTCACCAGCAATCAGCAGGTCGTGGACATCCTCCTGAACAGCGCCGATCCGGCCGGCGTGGCGAGCGCGCGGCTCGACACGTGGACCGCGCACGGCGGCCTCAACATCGCGAACGCGCTCGCGTACGCCGTGTCGAATCTCCCGCCCGTCGCGGATGCGGGCCCCGACCAGAACGTCACCGACACCGGCTTCGACGGCGTCGAGCTCGTCACGCTCGATGGCAGCGGCTCCCGGGATGCCGACGGCACCATCGTCAGCTACGAATGGCAGGAGGGGGGCACGTCCATCGCGACCGGGGCCACGGCGACCGCATGGTTGACCGCGGGCACCCACACGCTGACGCTGAAGGTGACGGACAACGCCGGCGACAGCGGGACTGACAACGTGACGATCGCCGTGACCACGCCGAATCGTCCTCCGGCCGTTTCGGACACGGGCGCCACCGCCGTTGTCGGCACACCCGTGTCCATTGCGCTGGGCGCAACGGACTTCGAGACGTGCGAGCTGACCTTCTCCGTGGTGCAGGCGCCGGGCAGCGGCACGCTCGGATCGATGCAGGACCTGCCGTGCCTGGCAGGGAGTCCGAACGGCGACACCGCGTCGATCACGTACACGCCCGCGAGCGTCGGGACGCATACGTTCACGTACAAGGCGAACGACGGCAGCGCCGACAGCAACATCGGCACGGTGACCGTCATCGTCGTCAATCGTCCGCCGGCCGCGTCGGACACGAGCGCGAGCACCGTGGTGGGCACGCCGGTGACCATCTCGCTGGGCGCGACCGACATGGAGACCTGCGAGCTCGCGTTCGCGGTCGTGCAGGGACCGACCAGCGGGACGGTCGGCGCAATGCAGGATCAGGCCTGCGTCGCCGGGACGCCGAACAGCGACACGGCGCGGATCACGTACACGCCCGCGAGCGTCGGGACGCACACGTTCACCTACACGGCGAACGATGGCAGCGCTGACAGCAACATCGCGACGGTGAGCGTCACCGTGACGAATCGCCCGCCGACCGCGTCGGATGCGAGCGCGAGCACCGTGGTGGGCGCGCCCGTCACGATCACGCTCGCCGCGGCGGATGCTGAGACCTGCGATCTGACGTTCTCGATCGTGCAGACGCCTGGCAGCGGGACGCTCGGCGCGATGCAGGGCCAGGCCTGCGTGGCCGGAAGTCCGAACATCGACACGGCGCAGATCACGTACACGCCCGCGAGCGTCGGGACCCATGCGTTCACCTACAAGGCGAACGACGGCATTGCCGACAGCAACATGGCGACGGTGACGGTCACCGTCGTCAATCGTCCGCCGGCCGCGTCGGACAGGAGCGCGAGCACGGTGGTCGGCACGCCGGTGACGATCACGCTCGGCGCCATGGATGCTGAGACGTGCGACCTGACGTTCTCGGTCGTCCAGACGCCGGGCAGCGGCACGCTCGGCGCGATGCAGGACCTGGCGTGCGTGGCCGGGAGTCCGAACAGCGACAGCGCGCGCATCACATACACGCCCGGGAGCACCGGCACGTATGCGTTCACCTACAAGGCGAATGACGGCAGCGCCGACAGCAACACCGCGACGGTGACGATCACCGTGGCGCCGGCGCCGCTGGCCGTGACCGCCATCAGCCCGAACGTCGTCAGCCAGAACGTGGGAACTCGAACGTTCGTCATCACCGGGACAGGATTTGCCGCCGGCGCGAGGGTCGCGTTCGTGAACGGCACGGGCGGGCAGACACCGCGTGTGCTCGGCGTCACCCGCAACAGTTCGACACAATTGACCGCGACGGTCGAGATTCGGGCCGGCGGCACGAAGAGGAACCGGTTGTGGGACGTCATGGTGACGAACCCGGACGGCACGGCGGCTGTCGGCGCGCGCCTGCTGACGATTACGCCGTAGACTCGATCGTCAGGCTGCCATGCGACGGGCGGGGCGCCGCGTTACACTGGGCGCACGCGCCCGTAGCTCAGTTGGATAGAGCACCGGCCTTCTAAGGCGTCCAAGGGTTGCTGCACTGAAATGCAGCAACCCGCAAGGGACTGCGTTTTCTGGAACTTAGCGAAGGGCGATTTGCATGACGATGCAAGCAGACGCACCGAATCGCGAAACGAACTGACACCACAACTGACACCGCTTTTTCGGGCAGTGGTTAGCGAAGAGTAGATTCAGCTGTTGCGTTCAGCGAGGAGCCATCATTTGGCAAACAAGGCCACGAATGGTGCTGTGCCGAAATCAATGCAGGTGCAGCTTGCACGGCTATTCGGCGCGGAGTCCAAAGAGGCCCGTCAGACGCAACGGAGCACCAAGCAGTGGGAGGCTACTCTGCGCAAGGTGTTGCACGAACTTGATCGGTACATTCAGGCCAACGTCGACACCGACGAGCTGCACGCAATGATGATTGCCTCCGGGCTTTGCGCAGCAGACGAATCGCTCAAGGACGATAACTTCTGGCCTGGCTATGCAGAAGGGTTGACGCGCGTGGTTCTGACGCTGCTCGGTGACTATCCGGACCACCGTCGCCGAAAGGGCGGCGCGAAGTCAACCGACCATTATTCTCTTAGCCTTCATCGGGGCCTTCAATACACTCAGAGCAGCGAGCAGCGCTTCCGGACGCTACTCGCAGCGGGTGTTTTTGGATTGCCTGGCCTGAAGACGCCGCCGCGAGCGATTCTCATGGAGTTTCGCAGGTGTTTCGGATCGAAGCCGACGCATGCTCAGTTTATTCGGTGGTACAAGAAGCAGTTTCCTGATCAGTACACAGCGGTGTTTTCGTAGCACTGGCTAGTAGGCCATCACTGCATGGACCAAGCGAAGCTTAAGGCGTACGAGCGTTTGAGAGAGTTGCTAGCGGAATCAGAGTCCGCAAACTATTCGTGGGTGAAGAAGAAGGCGCGGGACTTAAAATCCGCGCATCGCCACTGCATCAAAAAGCACGAACGCGCAACAGGTTGAAATAGCAGCGGTTAGTGTTTTCAAGATCTGAGTGAGACTGCACCGGTGTGCGGGATCATGAACCGGATCCGGCACCGGATCCGGCACCGTTTCCACCGATGTTGCCCGTGACCTCCATTCGCTCCGCCTGGATCGGCCGCTTGCTGTTGGTCGGCCTGATTCTTTGGGGGTTGTATCTCCCGCTGCACGACCTGCTCGCGTATCCGGATCGCATCTCGGTGCTGCCGAACCTGCAGGCCGACGCCGACACCTACGATCGCGCCGCGCGGCGGCTCGCGACGACGTGGTCGAGCGACGACCTGCCGGTTCGGATTCCGCCGGGGTGGATCACGGTGCTCGCGCTTCTCTACGGCGTCACCGGACCGTCTCTTGTCGCCGGAAAGCTGTTGAACTTCGCGGCGCTGATCGTCGTCGTGCTGCTGTCGGCGTGGATCGCGCGGCGCGCCTTCGGCCCGGGCTGCGGGTGGGCCGCGGCGGTGCTGGCGGCGATGTCTCCCGCCTTCCGCGGATACGTGGGCGTGCTGCAGTACGAGGTCTTCACGGCGGCGCTGCTGTGCGGCACTCTTGCGCTGGCGATCAGAACAACCGAGGCGGCAACCCCACGCGCATTGTGGCAACGCGCGCTCATCACCTCGCTGTTCGCGGGCGCGCTCGTCATCACGCGCGAGCCGTTCGCGCTGCCGGTGATCGCGCTCGGCGTGTGGGTGGCGTCGCGCATACGCGCGACGGCGGGCACGCGCATGGCGCTCGCCGCCGGCGCAACGATGATCGTGCTCGCCGGCGTTCCATCGCTGGCATGGTCCGCGATTCAGATCGCCCGCACAGGCGAGCTGGCGACCAGTTTCAATCAGGCGCCGATCGTCGCCGAGCTTGGCCACAACCCGCTCGCCAACGGCACATTCAACGCGCCGCTCGTGGGTATCGGCCAACCGACGGGCGTCCGCTTTGCGCTCGCGTATCCTGGGCGCGAGCTGCAGTTGGCCGCGCGCAAGGTGCTGTACTTCTGGGGCGTGCTGCGCGATGGCTGGAACGTTCCGCGTCCCGCGGCCGTGTGGGTATGGCGCGCGACGACCGGGCTCGTGCCGCTGGCCTGGATTGAACCGTGGGCCCGCGGCGGCGCGCTGCTGCTGACGGTGCTGATCGCGCTCGGGCTGTGGACGCGCGCGGAGTGGCGATGCTGGTGGGCCTTCCCCGCGGTGCTTGCGGCGGTGATGGTGATCTATACGATCACGCTCTCGTCGTTTCGCTTCTCGGTGCCGTCGCTGCCCGTCGCCTACATCATTGCGAGTGGACCAGTGGCTGCGCTTGCGCGGCGCACGAAGTCGGCCCTCCTCGCCGCGCCGGCGGTGATGGTGCCGCTGGCGCTCGTCTTGGCGATTGCGATCGCAATGCAATTTCAGTCGTGGCCGCTGACGATCTCGCTCGATGCCGCCGATCTCGACGGCGTCGGTGCCGCCAACACGATCGATCCCGTATCGCAGCGGCCGGCGCGCGTGGCTGATGCCAAGCGCGGCCTGCGGCCCGTGGCGCTCTTACCCGACGAGTATCTACCCGCGGGTCGCATGTTGGTCACAATGCGCGCACGTAGCGTTACACCGGCCGTGTCAGCGCAGACGCCCGTGGCGCGCATCGTCGTCCTTCAGTTCGACGGCCGCCAGGCATGCGCGAGCGACCTCACCGCAGCGCAACTGCCGGCGGCATTCGCAGAGGTGGCGGTGCCCTGCGGGCTGACGGCCGACGGGCCGGCCACGCTGATCGTCTACAGTCTGGGCGCCAACGAGATCGCGATCGACCGCATCAACCTGAGCTGGATGCGATAACACGCGGCAAATCGCGGGTTCTGCTACCATCCGGGCCAAGTCGCAGCTCAGCGCGAAACGTCACGCAGATCAAGCATGGACGCTTGTCGCGATTATCGCGGCCCACACTGGGAGGCACTCCGACGACACCATGTCTCTAGGTGTTGTGAAGGAACGACTGGTCATACTCCTGTCCGCGGTCGTCGCAGCCGCCGCCAGCGCTGGTCGAGACTTGAAACAGGTGCGAGGCATAGCGTTGTATGACAGCCGAAAAGATTCCTTCGTCGCATCACTCGAACCCTTTGCTGCGGTTGAGACAGGCATTCGTGATCTGCCCTTCGTCGTTGAACGCTACGGAGTTGCCCAGTCGCACGGAATAGCGCTGCAACTGGTATACGAGTACTTCGCGCGCGCGCACGACCTGGTGGTGGACTCGGCCTTCGTTGATGCGCTTTGGGCCGACTTCGTCGCCGAACTTGAAGCACCGGCGTGGCTCACGCGCTGCGTCACCAACCTGCGTCACTTTCAAAGCGACGACCTCCACGTCGAGCTCGGAGACGGTGTTTACATCCACGGGCGAGATCCAGCTCTTCTCGCTGACCTTGGCTTCGGGAACGGCATCTTAGAGATGCTCGATGCGGACTGGAGCGGGTTTGGCGCAAGTTCGTTCGTCATGGTCGCAGAGTCCTCGATGTCCAAGCGACCAGATAACTTCATCATGCTTGACGATGGCCAAGGCTGGCTGCGATGCTCCCGAGCCATCGGTGCTATGCGATTGATTGCGCCAGGGGATGTCGGAATCAGTGCGGTGTTCCTCCAACGGGTGGCTCGCTTCAACGTGGGGATCGGCGGGATCCAGTCATATGGAAGGAGTATCGACACTCTCGGTACTCCCTACGAATGGCGTCCCAAGTATCGTCTCGCGTATACCGAGACGTACAGCGCTCTGGCTCGTCTTGAGAAAGGTGGCTATGGCAAGGCGCCAGGGAACTTGGACCTGGCGTTGCGCGCCTTCATGTCGACGTTTGACCGTTTTCCAACGGCGATGGACACGAAGTTGGTGGATGCGATTACGGCCCTCGAGGCCGTGCTTGGAAGCGAATCAGAAATCGCCTTCAAGCTCTCGTTCAGGGTGGCTTCCTTACTGGCAGCGACGGATGAGCAGCGAGCGACTCTGTTGAAGACAGTAAAGGGCTTCTATGATGCAAGGAGCAGAATCGTTCACGGGGGGCGCCTAGGTAAGAAGCAGAGCGCGTCCCTCGCGGCGGTCGACGACCTTCGAGATCTTGTACGCAGACTGCTGCAGTCCTTCGTCCTGTTCGCTGCAGATGGCGCGCGTCATGTCGACAAGGGTTTCTTCGCGGAGGAGCTAGATGCAGCCCTTGTGGACACAAGTCGTCGGAACAAGCTCAGAGAGTTATTAAGACTGTCGCAATCCCCATCGTCAGGTGATGCGCCAGATTCGTGACTGCCTAACCTCGCGCGCCGTGTTGTCGTTGACGTGCGAGTGCCGCATGTGGTGGCGATGCGTTAGCGCCAATTGTTTCGGGAGGAGTGGCGGAGGATACCCGGTCTTCTCGCTCATTCACCCGTCTAACAGAATCCCCGGCGTGCGGGAAACACTCCTTATAATCCTCAGAAGGCGGGGCAGTACGTGCGGTAAGGAGGTTCTATGCTCGGTCCGATCGTGTTGGCGATTCTCGTCGCGCACGCTCCGGTCACCACCGCACAGGCAAATGCCGCTCAGCAGGCAGCCGCGTCAGCGGCGCAACCACCAGCGGAGACACCCTGGCCTCCCGTCGGCGTGTACCGTTCGGGCGATGGCGTGACCTCGCCGCGTCTGAGCAAATCCGCCCGTCCCAATTACACCGCTGAGGCGATGCGCGCGAAGGTCCAAGGGAGGGTCATGCTGGAGGCCGTCGTGAAACCGGACGGAACGGTCGGCGAGGTTCGGGTCACGCGTTCGCTCGACCGCAAGTTCGGCCTGGACGATGCGGCGGTCAAGGCCCTGAAGGAATTCCGATTCACGCCGGGAACGAAAGACGGGGTTGCCGTCCCCGTGATCGTGTCGGCCGAGATGTCTTTCGCGACCAGATAGTGGTGCGCAGAAAACACTTGTTTCTCGCACACTTGAATTGCCGTTGCTCGGTCGTCTGAAGTCAGTCAGATACGGCCGTAGATTCCGGCGGGTTTTTCGCACGCTCCTGGAGAGCCGCCCTCGCCGTTGCGACACCCACGCCAAGCACCCGGCCGACGTCGCGCCACGACCGACCTTCGGCGCGTAGGGCAACGACGCGAGTGACGTCGACTTCCCTCCGAGGTCGGCCAAGCCGCTTTCCCCGCGCTCGCGCGGCGGCAATGCCTGAGCGCACACGATCGCGAATCAGTTCGCGTTCGAATTCCGCGATGCTGGCGAAGATCCCGAAGACGAGCCGACCGTTCGGCGTCGACGTGTCGACGCCTTCGTGCAATGACACAAACTGGATCCCGAGGGCGTCGAACTCGCCGAGGGCGTTGACGAGCTGGGAAAGGCTTCGTGCGAAGCGGTCGTAGCGGTAGACGATGATCGCATCGAAGCGTCGCTTGCGGCAGGCGGCGAGCAGTTGATCCAATTGGGGCCGCCGCTCTTTCGCGCCGCTGATCCCGATGTCCGTGAATTCTGCGCTGACGTCCCAGCCGCGCCGGTTGCAATACTCCCGCAGCTCGGAGAGCTGCATCGTCGGATCCTGGCCCTGATGCGTGCTGACGCGAGCGTACAGTGCCGCTCTCATCTGACCCAACCTCCCTGGGACGTGCCGCGGCGGAGCCAGGCGAGGCGATCAACACCTCGACGACTCAAACGATAGAGCAGCAAACCGCGGCGATCCAGCGTGCGGTCGAGGAGTTTCCATCGATGCAAACGCAGCAAGTAAGAGTACGCAGCTCTCACGGGATAAAAACTCGCGAGCACAGCCCAGGCCGGCGGTGACAACCAGCCGCGATTCTCAAACACAGCGAGCGCACGGATTTTCAGCAAATTGTATTTTCCAGACATCGATTGAAATCCCAGACGCACACTTGCGAGCGAGATTGAAATGTGAAAGCGCTCGCGCGAAATCACCGTGCGTAAAGTGCTAGCTTTTGCTGTTCCAGAGATTTCCCGGATCCTCTTTTTCAATTGTTGAATCTCCGGCGTGCTCGCGCGAACGAACGATTTCGCGCTTCAACAATCGCGGCGAGTGCGGAATAACTGTGCGTTGGATCACGTCCCAGCAGAATGAATCGTGAAGGCCGAGTCCGGCGACCTGGTTCGCGACGTCACGACCGCAGCGTTCGGCGATTGCGTCGAGATCTCGGGGTTCGGTTTGGCAGTAAAAGATCCAGAAATCCGTCGCGCTCGTCAGCGTGCGCGATACCTCACCTGTCCGCTGCGCTGTCCACAACAGATCGATGCCATGGTGGCGACCTGTGCGAACAATTCTCCCGAAAGTCGGCGGCATGAAGTTGGCGCGACATACGAGGGGCGCTTCCTCAATGACAAACAGCATGCGGCCGCACCGATAAACCAGCTCGCAAATCTCTTCGAAGTCTTCCTCGAGGTTGTCGCCAGGGACATAGGTGCAGGCGAAGGTCTGTTTTGTCTGTGCCTCCTCGAAGTATTCGTCAAGCTCGACGCACACGGTGTCGTAGCTGTCGGGCAAGAGGTCAAGATGGTCTTCCATCGGATCCCAGGCGAGGATCCGGGGCGCGTACTTCAGCAGAGTTGCCGCTCGCGTGCTCTTGCCTGAGCCCTTGCGACCGACGATGCCGACGATTTGGTTCTGAAAGTCAGTCACCGAAGCGGACTCCACGGCGACACCAGCGTCGGCGGGGGGCCAGCTACGACCGTTGATATTGCCGTTCGGAGTTCTTCTCGCCTGCGCGACGCCAACCACACGAGCAGAGCAGCCCCGATGACAACCAGAGCGAGGGTGAACTGCCAATCCCAAGTCTCTGATGATGAAGCTTGCCGTTCTGAAGTCACTTCGACCCCTACGACAATGACGACGTTGACGACGTTTCCTCGACGACCGCCGCCGATAGGTCGTTAAGGTCGTTTACGTCGTTGACTTCGATTACGAACCACCGCTCAGCCGGGCGCCCAGCTCCCGAACGATCGTCCTCGCGGCGCACAAGGTGCGACTGTTCCAGGACATTGAGCGCTCGGCCAATCTCGGCGGCGGCTCGATTTCGACCAAAGACATCGTGTAGCAGTTCCGTTCGCGTCAGGCCGCTCGGCGCGGCTGCTCGGAGTGCTGCGAGGATTCCGTCGGCCGTGGGGTCTCCGAGACGGTCTCCAAAGATGTAGGCGGCACTTTCGAAGCAGTAGCGCCATAACTCCAAAGCCGCGTGAAGGTGCGCCACCTGAACCGTGTGTGAAAGGTCACCCAATGCGAACAGGCAGGCGAGGCGCATCACCTGCGCTTCTGCCCGTCCCGTCATCGCGCCAAGAAGCCCAGGCCGTCCGGCTGAGAGGCGCCCATAGATGCGATGCCACAGAGCACCAGCTTCGGTGTCGCGGCACAAGTCATTGACATCTCGGGCGACGGCAACCGCCGTCTTGATTTGTTCCACGAAAGGAGCCGTATCGACCGCGCCGCCACCGTCCGGCAATTCCTTTGATCGACGAACGCAGACCCAGAGAATCCTGTTGCCGAATCCATTCGCCGCTTCCGTGCGTTCGAGGTCTCGGAGCAGTTCGTCTCGTGTGATTTGGCCGATGATGCTGATATGTGCGCCACTGGCCTTGGCTGGTGAGTTCTTCGTCAGCGCGCGTAGATCTTGCCCGTCCCATGCTTGCCGCATCAGCGCAGAGAGAATGTTTCCGTCGCGATTGAGAACACGCAGCGTACTGGAGAACTCTGACTCGACAACCAAGAGTCGTTTGTCCGAAATGCCCGGATCATCGATCACCGTTTGGTACGCCTGGACACGACCATGTTCTTTGATCCGTTCCTGCTTCTCGATCGGATCCCGGACTGCCCAAATCAGTCCTTCGCCGGATGACAGGCCAGACGTGACGCGCGAACGACTCCATTCGGGATCGATCTGTTCAAAGACGCGTCGGGCATGACCGCCAGACGTGCCTTTTCTCCCTTTGCCAGTCGCGCCGACCAGAACGACGTTCAGGTTCAGGTAGTGTGTGTCTGCTTCAACGCGCCAATGAGCAGTCCGACCGATGACGCTGCCGAACATGACGAGGGTTTGAATCAGCAACGCAGCTGGATCCGCCTCGGTGTGCGGTGCAACCGCATTGACAAGCTCGCCGAACACGCCATGGTATGCCGCACCGTTCAGCGGCCGCGGCCATCCGTCCTCGCTCTTCCTCAAGAGAACGGCGTGTGCGGAGCTTTGGCCTGCGGTCGGCTGGATATTCGGATCCGAGGGATACCGCGAGACGCTGCGTGCGACTTTCCGAACTTCGTTCGCTGACAGCGGCGGGTCGCATCGCGCAGTATTCTCGGCGAGTAAAGCAGCTTCGATCGCTTCTTGCGTCATTCCCCGGCGCCGCATCGACCCGGCCAGGCTTGCCAGCGTGGAGTTCCGCTGACCCTCCGAGATGCGGGACGTGCTCCCTGGCGATCGCTCGGATGCGAGCGTCCGGGAACCGCTTTCGACTGCCAGAGCCAGCCATTCGGGAACGCACGCTGGGCTCCACACTGTTGCCCACTCATACCGTTGCCGAGTGACGGGGTGAACGGAGGGGGGAGCAACGACGTACCCACCTTCGCCGCGGATATCGAGTCGCTTGCCCAGAATTCCGCTGGAATTACGAATGACGGCTTCTTCCGGTAGCGCGAAGTAGAGGTGTCGTCCTGAATTTCCTGTCCGCGCTTCAAGTGTGTCGGGAAGTCTGCCGTGCTCTGCCTCGAGCGCTTCGAGCGACTCCTCTCCGTCGCTTCCATCGACGTCTAGGACGATGAGACGCGATCTCGATCCCGTTGCGATTCCGACATTGGCGCTCGGCCACATTTCGAACCACTCTCGAATGACGTGCGTCTCAGTGGTCGCATCCTTCGACCCATGTGGCGTCGATGGAACCTTTCCTCGAAGCGGCAAGACAGGCCAGCCACGGCTCGCGTAGTCCATTGCCGCGTCGCAGGGCGACCCGAGGCTCCGCACCATCACTTTCGTGAGCACGGCGAGTCTCAGCGGTCAGTATTAACGCTCTGACCACGTCGAAGAAACCGTTCGAGTTCATCGCGCGCGATAAGGACTCGACGACCGACGCGCCGAGACCGCAGCTCCTTGCGAGCCAGCAGCGAGTCGAGAGTCCTCAGTGAAATCGATAGCAGTTCCGCGCTTTCGCGGCGATCAAACGCCAGTTTCTCCATACGCACTCCATTGCAGTCGCCTGCGCTAATAGAGAGACACTTTGACGCGTGACATCAACGATGTCAAAATGTCATGCGCAAAATGCCTCGCAAGATGAAAATGACGCGGGAATCGGCGGAGTTAATCGTGGATGCGATCGATCACTTTCTTGAGTACTTCGGGATCAGCATCGAGAAATTCGCCGCTTCAAATTCGCATCAGTTGATGCGAATTCTGCCAAAGAAGTTTTCGAAATATTTCAGGTACGGAAGCGATCGCGAGGGAATCATCAAGTACTTCATGACGCACTCGTCTGAGCCCAGCGCAGGAGAACGCGCAGCGTTTACAGCGGCTGCTGTGCAGTTGCCCAGGATGATGCGCCAGGCACTAATCGAGGGCGACCCCTCGATTTTTACGACGCCGCGCCGCGCGAACTACCGAACGAAGATCAGTCCGAAGGAACGCGTGGAGGCCTGCAAGCAGGTGAAACGGCGAATGGCGAAATCTCAGTCGTTCGCTCAGGCGATGCGCGAGGTCGCGGAAATGTACGACGTCAATCCGCGAACCATCCGACGAATCTGGTATGCATGGGAAGGAAAAGACCGATGAGGCAACGTGGAATTTACGAGAAGGTAAAGGGTTCGGCTGAGTGGTGGGTGCGCCACGTCGATTACCAAGGACGATTGCGCCGCGAGAAGGCTGGAACCAAGAGTGCGGCGATCAGCCTCTATCGAAAACGCAAGACGGAGTCGCTTGAGGGCAAGAAGCTACCCGAGAAACTCCGGCGGCCGCCGGTGACGTTCATGGACATTTCACGCGACGCGCTTGCCTATTCTGAAGCGTACAAGCGTACGTACTCTGACGATGTTCGAATCATGAAGCGCCTGCGCTCCTGGTTCGGCGATCGGCCAGCAGAATCGATTACGCCTCATGACATCGAACAGCGGTTCCAAGAGGGCATCGAGGACCACGGTTGGGCGCCGTCGACCGTGAACCACCACCGATCGCTACTGTCCCTTGCGTATCGACTTGCGATTCGCAACGGTAAGGCGACGTCGAATCCCGCGAGGGCGACGCGGCATCGAAAAGAGGACAACGATCGCGTTCGCTGTTTGAGCACCGACGAAGAAAAGCGTCTCCGGGAAGTCCTGAATGCGAACTGGCCCGAGCACGTCGCTGAACTCGATCTCGCAATGCACACAGGCATGCGTCGCTCAGAGATGTACGGACTCGATTGGGAGGATGTCGATCTCGGCCGGCGCTTCTTGCGCGTGAAGCGTGGGAAGAATGGCGAGAGCCGGTACGTTCGTCTGAATAGCGTCGCGGTGAAGGCGCTGACGAAGCTCCAGGAGCGTTCCGACGGGTCGGGCGCTGTGGTGCGCAATCTTTCCGGAACGCCACTCCTCGCGCCGCGGCACTGGTTTCCCGATGCCGTCGAGAAGGCGGGGATCGAGAATTTCCACTGGCACGATCTCCGGCACACGTTCGCGTCTCGGCTGACGATGGCGGGTGTAGGCATTCGCGCGGTTCAGGAAGCGCTCGGCCACAAGAGCATCGCAATGACCGTGCGCTATTCTCATCTCGCGCCCGACTTCATGGCCGACGCGGTTGAGAAGCTCGTTCCGGAGGAGTCGACGACGTCGACGACTGAAACGCCAATCGCAACTGACACCAGAACTGACACCGAACAACTCGCGTCGCTCGCGCCGACGAGTGAATCGGTCCATTAAGTCGTTAGCGTCGAGTAACATACCTCCACACGCGCCCGTAGCTCAGTTGGATAGAGCACCGGCCTTCTAAGCCGGGGGTCCCGCGTTCGAGTCGCGGCGGGCGCGCCACATCCTATCGGCTCAGGCGGCCGCGTCGGCTACGCGCCCACCCCCGACAGTTCCTTGAACTGACCCGTGCTGTCGCCGATCCTCTCGGCCGGCACGCCCAGCAGATTCAGCAGTGTGAGTTGCAGGTTTGTCAGCGGTGTGTGTTCCGGATAGACGAGATGGCGACCGCCCTTGAGAGCGCCGCCTCCACCGCCGACCACGAATGTCGGCAGCGGACCGTGGGTATGACGGTCGCTGTTGCTGATGCCCGATCCGTACAGAATGATCATGTGGTCGAGCAGCGAGCCATCGCCGTCGGGAGTGTTGCGCAGCTTCTCCAGATAGTCCGTGAAGAGTTTCAGATGGTACTGCTGAATCCTGGCGCACTTCTCCATCTTGACCGGATCGTTTTGATGGTGCGTCAACGCATGATGCGGCTCTGGAACGCCGATCTGCGGATACGGCCGGGGGCTCTGCTCGCGCCCGTACATGAATGTGATGACGCGGGTGACGTCCGCCTGATACGCGAGCAGCTGCAGGTCGTAGAGAAGACGGGCGTG
>Ga0075425_100003007_pt1 | contig 17002 bp, 15 predicted proteins | sample SoiMethybrSBSTD4_FD_75300 | JGI IMG/M metagenome (GOLD analysis project Ga0075425, IMG submission 75300) | Bulk soil microbial communities from a Populus tree surrounding site in Tennessee, USA - Soil MetaG P. TD hybrid SBSTD4 | ecosystem: Environmental > Terrestrial > Soil > Tree plantation... | reverse complement strand
AGCGAGGCTTCGAGCGCCAGTTTGGCGCGCGTACTCCTGGACCGCGGCTTCACGCGAGTGCGGGCACTCCATGGCGGGTTTCGAGCGTGGCAGGAGGCCGGACTGCCGACCCAGTCGATTGCCTAGGGCAACAAACGCTCGTCTCGAGCGTTGGCGCTATGCTGCCATCGCAAGTCCGGTGGGTTCGAGCGCCAACGCGAGTACCTGGTCCACGCTCCCGACAATGTGGAATTGCATCTGCCCGCGTACTTCGGATGGCACGTCATCGAGATCGGGCTGATTGCGCTCGGGGACGATGACCTCGGTGAGGCCCGCCGCATGCGCCGCCAGCACCTTCTGCTTCAGACCGCCAATCGGCAGCACCCGGCCCTGCAGCGTCACTTCGCCCGTCATGCCGACTGTACTCTTGACCGGTCGCCGGGAAAGCAGCGACGCAATCGCCGTGACCATCGTGATCCCGGCGCTCGGCCCGTCCTTGGGGATCGCCCCCGCCGGCACATGGACGTGCAGCTCCCGTCCGTCGAGCGCGTGCTCGTCGATGCCCAAATCAGCGGCATGACTCCTCACGTACGTGAGCGCGATGCGCGCCGATTCCTTCATGACGTCTCCGAGCTGCCCGGTCAGCACCAACCCGCCCGTCCTCCCGGGCATCGAGGCCACCTCTACGAACAGCACATCGCCGCCGACACCCGTCACCGCGAGCCCGGTCGCCACACCGGGCACCGCGGTGCGAACCGCCGCCTCGTGGAAGAACCTGGGTCGGCCGAGCGCCTCGCGCGCGGCGTCCCGATCGATGACCACCACGGAAGGCCCGCTGGCTGAAGCGATTCGCGTCGCCGTCTTGCGCAGCAGCGTCCCGAGCTCCCGCTCCAACTGACGGACACCCGCCTCGCGCGTGTAGTCGGTGACCACGAGGCGCAGCACGGCGTCGTCCACGGTCACTTCGTCCGCGCGCAAGCCGTTGCGCTCGAGCTGACGCGGCCAGAGATGCCCGCGCGCGATCGCCACCTTCTCGTCGGTCGTGTAGCCGTCGAAACGGATCACCTCCATGCGGTCGACCAGCGCCGGCGGAATCGTATCGGCGACGTTCGCGGTCGCCACGAACAACACGTGCGAGAGATCCAGCTCGACGTCGAGATAGTGATCCCGGAACGAATGATTCTGCGCCGGGTCGAGCACCTCGAGGAGCGCTGCCGACGGATCGCCGCGCCAGTCCGCGCCGATCTTGTCGACTTCGTCGAGCATGATCACGGGATTCATCGTTCCGGCGTCGCGCAGCGCACGGACCAGGCGTCCCGGCAGCGCGCCAATGTAGGTTCGGCGATGACCGCGGATCTCCGCCTCGTCGCGGACGCCGCCGAGCGACATCCGGACGAACTGCCGGCCCGTGGCGCGCGCAATGGACTCGCCGATCGAGGTCTTGCCGGTGCCCGGAGGGCCGATCAACGTGAGAATGACTCCCGACCGCCGGTTCTCCGCCATGCCTCGTTCGGTCCGAAGCTTGCGGACCGCCAGATATTCCGTGATGCGCCGTTTCACATCGTCGAGGCCCTCGTGGTCGGCGTCGAGCACCGTTCGGGCATGCACCGGGTCGAGGCGTTCTTCCGATCGCTTCGCCCACGGGACCGCCAGCAGCCAATCGAGATACGTGCGGATCATCGCCGACTCGGCGTTCGAGTCGCCCATCCGCTCGAGACGCGACAACTCGCGTTCGGCCTGCTGCCGCACGGTCTCGGGCATGCCGGCGTCCGCAATCTTTTTGCGGTACTCGTCCGGGACGGAGCCGTCGGCCTCGCCCAGTTCCTTCCGAATGGCCTCCATCTGGCGACGCAGGAAGTATTCACGCTGCTGCTTTTGCGTCCCGTCCTCGACGTCGTCCTGGATCCGCTTGCGCACCTGCAGCTCGGCGAGCCGCTCCCGCTGGAGCTGCAGCGCGAGCTGGAGCCGCTCGACCACGTCGAACGTTTCCAGGAGCTGGAGCTTTTGCGCGAAGTTCAGGTCGGGCGAATACCCCGCGGTATCCGCCAACGCACCGGAGTCGGTGATCGACCGCACGAACGCGCGGATCCGCCCATCGTCGCCGCGCAGCTCGAGAATCTCGTCGACGACGGCGCGGTACTCGCGTTCCAGTTCCCGCGTCAGTGTCTGCGCGGGCGTCTGGTCGGGGCGCGATTCGAACTCGACGCGAAGGGCGCCGTCTTCGTCAGACCCGGCGCCGGCGGGAATCGCGCGATGGAGCGGCAGCAGCGACACGGCGAGCCCGCGTCCAGGCAGTCGTACTCGCTCGGACACCTCTGCAACAACGCCGACGCGCGCATATGTATTGTCGTGGCGCGGCACCAGCAGTACGCGGGCATCGGTGCCCACGTCCACCGTCAGCGTGACGGGCATGCCGGGAAACGCCACCATGTCATCCAGGGGAATGATTCGCAGCCTGTTCATAGTGCGACCAGAATAGTCGGATATACTTGATAAAGTCAACTATATATTTCATCAAGTACAATGAGTGCGATGAGCCGGACGGAATCGGCTGCCTGTCGGGCGTGGCGGCTCCTGATGCGGTTTTACTTCGCGCAGCGGGCGCACCTGCCGGCGTCCGGCGCGGCGTTCGACCTCTCCCCCATCCAGTGCCACGTCCTCCACCTCATCGAGCCGGGACGGCCGCTGCCGATGGGCCGGCTCGCCGACACGCTGTCGTGCGACGCCTCGAACGTCACGGCGCTCGTCGATCGGCTGGAGTCGCGCGGTCTCGTCCGGCGGCAGGCGTCGGCGCGCGACCGCCGCGTGAAAGCGCTGCAGCTCACGCCGACGGGCGCTCGACTCCGCGCGCAGGTCCTCAGACGAATGGCGGAGGGATCGCTTCCGCTGTCGAAGCTGTCGATCGCTCAGCAGCGAACGCTGGTGAAGCTCCTCGAGGCGCTCGTCAACGATACGCAGCGCGACGACTCGTAGCGCGAGCCCGTTGGGGGCTTGAATTTGAGTCTCGCTTGCAGAACGATAAGGTCTGGCCCATGGATCAGTCGACGCTCGCGGTATGGTATCGCCGGAATCGCGCGCGCACGCGCGCGTTGTTCGACCTGCTGCCTGACGAGACGTACTTCCATCAACCGATCGACCTGAGGCACCCGATCGTGTTTTACGAAGGACATCTCCCGGCCTTCAGCTTCAACACGCTCGTGAAGAAAGCGCTCGGCCGGCCGGGGTTCGACGAGCGCCTCGAACAACTCTTCGCGCGCGGGATCGATCCCGGCCGGGCGGACAGCTCGGCGCGCTTCGACTGGCCGCGGCGCGACCTCGTCCAGGCGTTCGTGGAGGAAGCGGATCGACGCGTGCTCGACGTGCTCGAACACGAAGATCTCGATCGTCCCGGAGATCCGATGCTCGAGCGATCGGAAGCGGCCTTTGCCATCCTCGAGCACGAGGCGATGCATCAGGAGACGCTTCTATATATGTTCCATCGGCTGCCGCTTTCACAGAAACGGAAGCCCGCAGGATACGAACCGCGCGCGGACGGACCGGCGCCGGCGCCGGAATGGATTGACGTGGCCGGCGGGACCGCCACGCTCGGCGTCGACGCCCGCTCACTGCCTTTTTCCTGGGACAACGAGAGACCTGCCCATACGGTCGATGTGCGTCCGTTCGCGATCGCGCGCCATGATGTGACCAACGCGGCGTTTCAGGAATTCGTCGACGCCGGCGGGTATACGACGGAGCGCTGGTGGACGCCGGACGACTGGGCGTGGATTCGCCGGGACGGTATCACCCATCCCCTGTTCTGGGAACGCCAGGGGAACGACTGGTCCTGGCGCGGCATGTTCGATCGGATTCCACTGCCCCCGGCGTGGCCGGTGTACGTGAGCTGCGCGGAGGCGATGGCGTTCGCGCGCTGGAGCGGCGCCCGGCTGCCGACCGAAGCCGAGTTTCAACGCGCCGCCTACGGGTCTCCCGACGGAGAGCGCCGGTATCCATGGGGAGATGCGGAACCGTCGACGGCGCATGGCGTGTTTGACTTCACGAGCTGGGATCCCGAGCCGGCAGGCAGCCATCCCATGGGCCGCAGCGCATGGGGCATCGACGACCTGATTGGCAATGGATGGGAGTGGACCAGTACACCGTTCGCGCCGTTCCCGGGCTTTGCGTCGCTTCCGTCCTATCCCGAGTACTCCGCGGACTTCTTCGATCGTGAGCACGTCGTGATGAAAGGTGCGTCGCCCGCGACGGCCATCGATTTGGTTCGTCCGACGTTCCGGAACTGGTTCCGCCCGCACTATCCCTACGTCTATGCGACGTTCCGGTGCGCGAAGGACGCGTTGTGACGCCCCGCCCGGTCAACGCCTCGCGCTTCGTCGGCATCACAGACGCCGCGGCGATCGCGGAATTCGCCACCGACGTCCGCTACTACCTGATGCAGTCTCCTCGACAGCTGCCATCGCGGTACCTGTACGACCCGCTCGGCTCGGCGCTGTTCGAGGCCATCTGCCACTTGCCGTGGTATCGCATCACGCGAGCCGAGGAGCGGCTGCTGCGCTCGCACGGCGCAGAGATTCTCCGGACGCTCGCTCCCGTCTCCACGATCATCGAACTCGGGTCGGGCAATGGCGTCAAGCTCAGGATCCTGGCGGAGAGCGACGAAACGCTCGCACACGCGCTCGACATACACCTCGTCGACGTCTCGTCGAGCGCACTCGAAGCCTCCGCACGAACGCTCGAGTCCATCGACGCCGTTCGAGTGACCACACATCAGGAGGAGTACGAAGCGGGACTCTATGCCGTCACCGAGAATCTCGAAGATAAGGACCGCGTCATGGTGCTGTTCCTGGGTTCGAACATCGGCAACTTCGACCCGCCGGGCGCCGAAGCGTTTGTGCGATCGATTCGCTCCCGGCTGCGTCCAGGCGACGCGTTGCTGCTTGGCGCCGATCTGGTGAAGCCGCGATCCGAGCTCCTGCTCGCCTATGACGATCCGCTCGGCGTGACCGCCGCGTTCAACCGCAACCTGCTCGTACGCATCAACCGCGAGCTCGGCGGGGACTTCGATGTCGATCGATTCGCTCATGAGGCCGTGTGGAACGAGTCCGAGTCGCGAATCGAGATGCATCTGCTGGCCAGGCGCGCACAGACCGTGCACGTCCGTGGGGCCGATCTTGCGTTCACGATCGCTGACGGCGATCGGATCTGGACCGAGAGCTCCTACAAATACCGGCCGGCCGGAATCGCGCGCCTGCTCGAGACCGCGGGTTTCCGGCTGGTGTCGCAGTGGCTCGATCGGGCGGACCAGTTCGCGCTCACGCTCGTCGAGGCCGTGTGACGATGGCTGTGAGAATCAACCACTCCTGGGGCATCGCGTTCGATGTGACCACTCGCGGATTAATACTCTCATGACGGCCAAGGAGACCTTCTGCCAATGCCGATGATCGATATCTACGCTGCCGCCGGCACGTTCGCGGACATGAAGAAACTTGCCGCCGACGCGGCCGCCCTCGTGAAGTCGGTCGAACAGGTTCCGGATATTCCGATGTTCCGGAAGAACACGGCGGCCTTCGTGCACGAGATGCCGGCGGCCGCCATCTCCAACGTGGACGGCGACAGCAGCTACGTTCGGGTTCAGGTGTTGACGAACGCCGGCGCACTGGACCGCGACAAGCAGATCGCTCTCGTTGGAAAGATGACAGAGCTCATTGCGACGGCCGCCAACGATCCAGAGCTGAAGACGCGGACATGGGTACTGTTGACGGAGGCGGCGCCGGGTGGCTGGGGGCTGTGGGGACATGCCCAGACCAACGAGGAGCTCGTCACGGCAGCTCGCGCGGAGATCGGGCGGCTTCGCCGTTGACGTCCAGACGATGCTCCTGGGTCAACGTCGAAGATCCGCTGATGCGCGAGTATCACGATCGCGAATGGGGCGTGCCGACGCACGACGATCGAAGACACTTCGAATTCCTCATTCTCGAAGCCGCGCAGGCGGGACTCAGCTGGTCGATCGTGCTCCGGAAACGTGAGGGCTACCGGCGCGCGTTCAGCGGATTCGACCCGGAGAAGGTGGCGCGCTACTCGGAGGCTCGTGTCGACACGCTCACGACCGATCCAGGGATCATCCGGAACCGGATGAAGATCGCCGCTGCGGTGAAAAACGCACGAGCGTTTCTGGCCGTGCAGCAGGAATTCGGCAGCTTCGACAAGTACTCGTGGCGATTTGTGAACGGCCGGCCACGGCAGAATCGCCGGCGCTCTCTGCGCGAGATTCCTGCGACGACGGCCGAGTCCGACGCTTTCAGTCGCGACCTGAAGCACCGCGGGTTCGGCTTTGTCGGGTCAACGGTCATCTACGCGCACATGCAGGCCGTCGGCATGGTCAACGATCACGTCATCGACTGCTTCCGGTATCGAGACGTCCGCCGTCTCGGGGTTCGCGCGGACGCTGATTAAGGACCGGTGCGCTGCGATTGCCTGCCTGGACCTGCGCCAGGAATTTCTGCAGCAGAGTCGACGAACAGTCCTTCTTCCAGATCAGGTTGAACGGCAGCCGCACATTCATGTCGACAACCGGCAGCAGGACGACGCCTCGCGGGCAGTGCCAGCGCGTGGATTCCGTGAGCCACGCGATCCCGATCTGGCATTGGACGAGACCCAGTTGCGTGTCGCGATCGGGCGCCTCCTGAACGATCCGTGGCGCACTGAGCCCGCCGCGCACGCAGGCCTGCATCATCTGATCGTAGAAGGCCGGATTGACCCACCGGGGGAACCAGATGAACGGCGCGTCCCGAAGATCCCGCAGCCGGAGTCTCGCGCGCTTCATGAGCGGATGGCCTCTGGGTACGGCGAGCACCATTCTGTCCTGGGCGAACTGCCAGTGCGCCAATTCCTCGTGCCAGGGAGTCATCGCGGCGGCGAATCCCGCATCCAGGCGCCCCGACAGAATGGGTTCAACCTGATGAACAGACAGCACGTGCTGCAGCACGAGCTCCACGTCCGGCTGCCGGCGGCGGAATTCGCGGAATGCGTCTGCCACCAACCCGTGCCAGGCCACCGCCGTGGCAATTCCGACCCGAAGCGTGCCCGCCTTGCCATGAGCAATCCGTTCGGCGCGGCGCTTCGCGTCGTCGACATCCCGCAAAATGCGTCGCGCGTCGTCCAGGAACACCTTTCCAGCCGCGTTCAACCTCACTCCACGAGGCAACCGTTCGAGCAGAAGGAATCCCACTTCTCTTTCGAGATCCTGGATCTGGCGCGACAGCGCCGGCTGCGCGATATGGAGCCGCGCGGCGGCACGCCCGAAATGCTGTTCTTCTCCCACGCCGACGAAATAGCGCAGATGCCGGAGTTCCATCGATACCTTCCTGGTATTGAACTGATTCAAACAAAATCTTAGACCTGTCGATCGGCGATTGGCCACAATCGCGCGCGTGAGCACACACGTCACGATCTCGCCCACCGAAGCCGCCGACCGACTCGCCATCCGGGAGCTCGTCGAGGCATACGCCCATTGCGCCGATCGGCGCGATGCGAAGGGTCAGATGGCGCTGTTCACCGACGACACGCACTTCGCGGTGTACATGGACGCGAAGGATCCGAAGCCGACACAAGACCTGCACGGGCGCGACTCGCTCGCTCCAGTGTTTGCCGACCTCAACCGGTACGCCGCGACGATGCATGTGCTGGGACAGAGCACAATCCTCACGCTGTCGAACGATCGCGCCACGGGCGAGGTGTACTGCGTGCCGCACCATCTCACCATCGACGGGACGAAGCGAAGCCTGATGATCGCGGCGCTTCGCTACGCCGACACGTACGTCAAGCAGGACGGGGCGTGGCTCTATGCCGAGCGCCGCCTGTACGTGGACTGGATTGAGGAGCGCCCGCTGTCGTGACCGCGACGAAGCGGGTCGTCATCCTCGGCGCCAGCGGAATGGTTGGCGGATATGCACTGCGATATCTCCTCGAGGATCCCGCGGTCGGCCGTGTGACGTCGATCGCGCGCGGGAAGCTCGGGGTCTCGCATCCCAGGCTCACCGAGATCGTCCATGCCGATTTCGCGAACTGCTCGCCACTCGCAGCGGCGCTCGAGGGGCACGACGCTGCGGTCTTCTGCCTGGGTGCGTATACCGGCGCGGTCCCCGACGAGGAACTGCGGCGGATCACCGTGGACTACACGGTCGAGTTCGCGCGGGTGCTTCGCGGCAGCAGTCCGGATGCCGCGTTCTCGTTCCTGAGCGGGAGCGGCGCGGATCCGACCGGACGCAGCCGGCTGGCCTTCGCGCGGTACAAGGGCGAGGCGGAGAAGGCGCTGTCCGCCGCTGGATTTCCGCGCGTGTACATCTTTCGCCCCGCGTATATCTATCCCGTCGAGCGACGGAAGGAACCCAATGTCAGCTACCGCCTGCTGCGCCTGATCTACCCGGCGTTTCGGCTGGCGTTTCCCAACCAGGTGATTCGGGCCGACGACCTGGCCCGAGCCATGGTCGACGTCGCGATCCGCGACACGAGCGAGCGAAAGAGCCTGGTGCTGGAGAATCGGGACATCCGAGCCGTCGTTGCGTCGAGCGCCTTGAACGCGAGACCCACGTGAACGGCCCGCGCGCGGCCGCGGCACTGTGCGTTGCGGCCGCTGCATTCTTTCTGCCGGGATGCACGTCGACGGCGCCGGTTTCCGATCATTTCGATGGAGCCCGATTTCATAATCGCACCAGCTTCCCGGACTACGCCGTTGCGGACGAGATCAGGATTGCGTGGGAGCTGAGAACCAAGAGGAAGAACTGGCCCGCGCGTTTTGAGACCGCACCCTATCGAGCGTCAGCGGAGCCTCTCCACCATGGAATCCGGGTGCAGTGGATCGGCCATTCCACGACACTGATCCGAACGCCAGTTCTGAACATCCTCACCGATCCCATTCTGTTCGATTCCATCGGCCCGCCGCTGCTCGGCATCGACACGGTAACAAACCCTGGATTGCTCATCGCGAGCCTGCCGACCATCGATCTGATTCTGATCAGCCACAACCACTACGATCACCTTGATCTGCAGTCGCTGCGCGCTCTCGTCGATCGACAACGAGCGAACCCGCCGACGATTCTTGTGGGCCGCGGCGCGGGAGCACTCCTGAAAAACGCCGGCTTTCCACGTTATTCCGAACTGGACTGGGACGAGTCTGTACCTGCGAAAGACGCACGGATTTATTTTCTCGAGGCGATCCACACATCCCGGAGGTCGATGCGGGATACCGACACAACTCTTTGGGGGTCATTTCTCATTGATTCGCCGGAAGGGCGGATTTATTTCGCAGGCGACAGCGCTTACGGGCCGCATTTTCGCCATGTGTACGAGAAATACGGCGCTCCGAGAGTCAGTCTGCTGCCGATCGGAGCGTATGAGCCGCGGTGGTTCATGTATCGCATGCACATGAATCCCGACGAGGCGGTGCGCGCCCACCTGGCGCTTCACAGTCAGAGCTCGATCGGGATTCATTTCGGATTGATCGACAACGCGGGCGAGAGTTACGAAGCGCCCGGCAACGAACTGATTACGGCGCGGCTGGCGCATGGCGTCGACGCGACGGGCTTCGTCGTTCCTCGCTACGGACAGATCTTCCAGTATTAGGACGATGGAGCAAAGCATCGGCGGGCTCCGTCACGACTCGCAGCGCATGGGTGGACGCGATCCGCACGAGGCGCATCGCGCCGCGACGCCGCTCGAACTGCTGTTCGATCTGACGTTCGCGACCAGCTTTGGCCTCGCCGCCTCTGAACTCGCCGACGCACTGGCAGCCGGCCGTTACACCGCTGCGATGCTCGGCTTTGGCTTCGCAAGCTTTGCCATCTGCTGGGCCTGGATCAATTTCTCGTGGTTTTCGTCGGCCTACGACACCGATGACTGGCTGTTCCGGATCGTGACCATGATGCAGATGGTCGGCGTCCTCGTGCTGGCAACGGGCCTGCCCCGGATGTTCGCGTCAATCGAGCGAGGCCGGCACCTCGATAATTCCGTCATGGTCCTTGGCTACGTCGTCATGCGCGTGGCCCTTGTCATTCAATGGCTGCGCGCCGCGAAACAGGATCCCGGCCGGCGCAGCGCGTGCCTGACCTACGCCGCAACCGTCTCGGCAGCGCAGGTCGGATGGGTTGCACAGATCGTCATCGCGCTTTCGACGCTGGAGGCGTTCGTGCTCGGCTGCATCCTCGCGCTCATCGAACTGACGGGGCCCGTGCTCGCCGAACGGAAGGATGGAGGCACGCCGTGGCACGCACACCACATCGCCGAGCGGCACAGTCTCTTCGCGATCATCGCTCTGGGCGAGGGCGTTGTCGGAACGGTCGCGGCGCTTTCCGCCGTCGTCGACCAGAGAGGATGGACGCTGGATGCCGGGCTCGTCGGGACCGCAGGAACCGGTCTCATCTTCGGGATGTGGTGGGCCTACTTCCTGGTGCCGTCCGCGGCGATCCTTCACCGTCATCGGAATCGCGCAGGAATCTGGAGCGGCGCCCAAATGTTGATCGTGACGAGCATTGTCGCGACCGGCGCAGGATTGCGCGTCGCGGCGTACTTCATCGGCAACAAGGCTCACATCACCGCCGCTGCCGCGGTGCTGACGGTCGCGTCACCGGTTGTGGTCTTTCTCGTGTTGCTCCATGCGCTGTACTACTACCTGGTTCGACAGTTCCAGGCGCTCGACGGATGTTTGCTGATGACAGGCAGCGGTGTCGTGATGATCTCGGTCGTTGCGGCGTTGTTCGGCGTCAGCATGGCGATCTGTCTGGTCATCCTCGTGCTCGCGCCGGCGGTTTCCGTCGTCGGATATGAAGTGCTGGGATTCCGTCAACAGGCGGTCATGCTCGCGGACGGCGGCAGCACGGACGGACGGATGCGGTGACGAACAGTCACGAGGATCCAATCAGCAGCCCGGTGACAAACACCAACGCGCCGCCGAGCCCGACCTGGATAGCGGCGGTGAGCGGCGGCGTTTCCATGTAGCGGTGCCGGATCCAGCTGATCGCGAAGAGCTCGATCAGCACGACGCCGACCGCGACGATCAGCGCCGCTTGAAACTGCGGAATCAGGAACGGCAGCGTGTGGCCGATTCCGCCGACGGCGGTCATCCCACCCTCGATGATCCCGCGGGCCCATGGGTGCCCTCGCCCGGTCAACGATCCATCGTCGGACAACGCTTCAGCGAACCCCATGCTGATCCCGGCGCCCACGGAGGCGGCAAGGCCGACGAGAAACGCGTCATGGCTCTGGCGCGTTGCGAGCGCGGCGGCAAAGAGCGGCGCGAGCGTCGACACCGATCCATCCATGAGGCCGGCAAGGCCGGGTTGCACCACCTGCAGCAGGAACAGCCGCCGGCGGGCCCGCTCCTCCTGCTCCTTCACAGCCGGCGTCAGACGTTCGCGCTCGAGCGCCTCGGCGCGGTCTTGATGACTTCGTTCGGCCTGCGCCAAATCATCGAGCAGTTGGCGCGTCCCGGGATCGGTCATGCGAGCCGCTGCACGCTCATAGAAATGGCGACTCTCGATTTCTGCGGCCTCCGCCTGGCGTCGAATCACGTCCGTATCGAGAGAAGCAATCAGCCATGGGGAGCGGCGCGTGACGAACCCACGGACGTCCTGCCTGCGGATCATCGGCACGTGATCGCCGAAACGACGGCGGTATTGATCCAATAGCCGCGCCCGATGGTCCGACTCTTCCTGACGCATGCCGTCGAGCACAGCGGCCGACGCGGGAAAGCCGGCGCGCAGACGCTCCGCATAGTCCGCGTATGCACGCTCATCCTCTTCTTCGAGCGAGATGGCCAGCGCAAGAATCTCGCGCTCGGAAAGACTATCGAATCTGCGCATATAAATGATGTCCTTGGCCGCGTTCGAGAGTCAGTGAACGGATTCAGCCGCAACAAGGTGTCGGACTTGAGGAACGCCGATCACGTAGGCTCGCAGCCGCTCCTCAACTTCGCGGTCCGCCTTCGTCGAGCGCTCATGCTGACGAAGGTGCTCTGCCCAGGACTGGACAAGGAACGTCTCGACGTATCGATCCGCGTCCTCGAGATCCCGATAGATGCCCCAACGAAAGGCACCGTCCCGACGGCGAACGCGGCCGTACTCGTGAATCGCCTCGAGAAATTCCCCCGCCTGCCCGCGGTCGACTCGGTACTCAACCGTGACGAGCACCGGACCTTCGTCAAGTTCAGGGCGAAGATCCTTGACGAGGGCCGGCATCCGCCAGTGATTCCATGGACTCACGTCGATCGTCGCGTCCGGCAGCCTGGCGACGAGTCCAAGGGCTGTCGACGCCACGATTCCGAGACCGGCGCACAACAGTGCAGTCTGAATGCCCGCTCGCGCCGCAACCACTCCGGCCAGCGCGCTGCCGGCGGCCAGACCGCCTTGAAACACCAGCATGAAAATCGAAAGCACTCGCGCCCTCACCCAATCCGGAGCCAGTGCCTGCACAAGCGCGCTCATCACCGAGATGAACACAATCCAGGCGGCGCCCGCAACGAGCATCGTCGCGGCGAGCGGGATCATCCCGTGCAGGGACCCGGCGACGGCGGTCATCAGTCCAAGAATCGCGACGCCGCCTGACGCGACCGCATCCTCCGACCACCGTTCACGCGCCGGCTGCATCACCAGGGCACCGACGACGGCGCCCATGCCGAAACAACCCAACAGGATGCCGTATCCGGTCGGGCTGCCGCTGACTCTGTTCGCGACCGACGGCAGCAGGGCGAGCAGCGCGCTCGCAAAGAACATCGTGACGCCCGATCGCAGCATCAGGGCGCGAATCGACGGCGAAAAGCGCACGTATCGGAGCGCGGCGACCGTCGCGCCGGAAAGCGTTTCGGGCGGCGTCGTGCGGCGCCTCGCGGGTCGCTTCCAACGGGCGACCAGCACAATCACGCCGACGAACGACACCACGTTGAGCGCGAACGCCGCGCCCACTCCAGCGATGGCGATGATCACGCCCGCGAGCGCAGGACCCACCGCCCGGGCGAAATTGAATTCGATGCCATTGAGCGCCGACGCCGCGGCGAGATCTTCCTTCTTGACCATCTCGGGAAGCACGGCTCGCCACGTCGGCGTCTCGAACGCGTCGCCCGCCGAAAGCGCGAACGTCAGCACAAGCAGGAGCCATGGCGAGATGAAGCCGGCGAGCGTCGTGATGGCGAGCACCGTCGCCACGCCGACCATCCAGAATTCCGTGTACAGAATCAACCGGCGCCGATCGACGATGTCGCCGATGGCTCCTGCCGGCAACGCGAAGACAAAAAACGGCAGCGCGGACGCCGTTTGCGTCAACGCCACATACATCGGGCCGGCGCCAAGCGAGACCATCAGCCACGACGCGCCGACCGTCTGCATGAACGTGCCGATGTCCGACAGGACATCGGCGATCAGCAGATTGCGGAAGAGAGGCGTCCGAAGCGGCCGCCAGAGGCTTGGCGGTCCGTCGCCGCGGGAAGCGGATCCGGCGGAATCAGAGTCCGCAGGGGCGGAAGGACGCATGATTTTGAATGGTACGTCTCCTGATGGCGTACAGGCGAGGCAATGGCTGCTCCACCGTAAGAGACTGAATCTAAATGGATTCAATCGCGACGGTTCTGGCGACATATCGACATTGGTGGAATTCTGGACAACGCAGAAAGGAAGGGGCGATGACCTTGCAGGCCGAACTCAAGCTGGAAGAGCAGGATCTGGAACTCCGGCAGATACTGGATTTCACGCCTCAAGTGATCGCGGTATACGGACCGAATCGCGAACGTCTCTATGTCAATCGCACTGCACTGGATTACCTGGGGCTCAGCGGCGAAGAGTGGCGACAGACACTCGAGTGCTTTGCGTTCGTTCATCCGGACGACCGCGCGCAGGAGCGGGATCATTTTGATCGTGCGGTCTCTTCAGCGTCGGGCTATGACGTGGAATTGCGGCTGCGCAAGGGCGATGGCAGCTATCGCTGGTTTCTGGCTCGGTACAACCCTGTGCTTGACGCCAACGGACACGCGGTCCGTTGGCATGTGGCGTGCGCCGATATCGAAGACCGCAAAAGGGCTGAAGAGAGGCTGCAACAGGAAAACGTCGCCCTGCGCGAAGAAGTCGACGCCGCTTCGATGTTCGAAGAGATTGTCGGCAGATCTCCCGCTTTACAAACCGTGCTCTCTCGCGTCTCCAAAGTTGCGCCGAGCGATTCCACAGTTCTCGTAACCGGCGAGACGGGAACGGGAAAGGAACTCGTCGCGCGGGCGATTCATCGCAGGTCCCGGCGGGGTCCACGACCGTTCGTCGCCGTGAACTGCGCGGCGATTCCGCGCGACTTGATCGCTTCGGAGCTCTTCGGCCATGAGAAGGGCGCGTTCACCGGCGCCATCCAGCGTCGCATTGGCCGGTTCGAGCTGGCACACGGCGGCACGATCTTCCTCGACGAGGTCGGCGAGCTGTCGTCCGACATGCAAGTGGCGTTGTTGCGAGTGCTCCAGGAACGTGAATTCGAGCGCGTAGGAGGTCGAGAGCGGATCCGGGTCGACGTTCGTGTCATCGCCGCCACCAATCGCGACTTGACCGACGCGGTGGCGGACGGCACGTTCCGCCAGGATCTCTTCTATCGACTCAACGTCTTTCCCCTCGATATGCCTCCGTTACGAAAGCGGCAGGAAGACATTCCCGTGCTGGTTGAGTACTTCATCAGTCGTTTCGCCCGCCGGGCGGGAAAGACATTCAGGCGGGTCAGCAAGCGGACACTCGACCGTCTGCAGTCCTATCGATGGCCCGGCAACGTGCGTGAGCTGCAAAACGTCGTCGAACGGTCGGTGATCGTCTCCGACACCGATGAATTCAGGGTCGACGAAAGCTGGGTGTCCGAGGCGGCCCCGGTCGATCACCGGCTCGGCCTGTTCGGTGCAGTGGCCGCGCACGAGAAGGCGATCGTCGAGGACGCCCTGCGCGCGACTGGCGGACGCGTGTTCGGCCCGTCGGGAGCGGCGGCCCGGCTCGGGATTGCGCGTTCGACGCTCGAATGGAAGATTCGAGCGCTGAAAATCAACAAGAGCCGCTTTCGGATTCCGGGGCCGCAGCGTCCCTGAAGCGAGCATCGAGTATTCCTCCTTATCCCATCCGGCTGGCGAACTGGCTCTGGTCGAAATAGTCGCGCCAGGCGCTGATCTTGCCGTCTGTGATCTCGAATGTCCCCATCACCTGCAGCTCGAACGACTTGCCGGGGACCCTGAAGTGGTCCACCCGCTCGGTCATCACGACCGGACCATTGGCTGCGATGTTGATGACGCGGAAGTCGATGCTCTCGATGCCCGGCGCGCCGGGGCGGATGAACGAGGCGATGTTGTTCTCGATCGCCTTCCTGCCTGTGACCGGCGCCAGCGGGATGTTGTGATAGACGGCGTTGTCAGTGAAGAACGCCGCCAGCTCGGCGGCCGCGGCATTGTCAGTCCACGCCTTGCAGAACCTGCGCACGACCTCGATCGGGCTCTCCATCTGGCTCCTCCTGCGGTCGATCTGGCTGGTACCCCTCCGGGTGCCCATCAACGCCAGACCCAACATGAACGTACGCCTCTCCATGAGTGGCTCCAGGATTCAACGAAGCTTGAACACGAGCAGCGTGCCGGCCTTCGGAACTGACGTCGTGGTCCCGCGAATCTTGTCGATCCCGTTCTGAACGCCTTGAGCGTCGAGTCCCCAACCGGCGGTGACCGCGATGTACTGCTCGCCATCGGCTTCAAAGGACGTGGGCACACCAATCACGCCGCCGGGCGCCGGAAAACTCCACAGCTGGTCGCCCGTGCGCGCGTCGAACGCCCGGAACTCCCGGTCGGGCGTCCCACCCGCGAATACCAGATCTCCGCCTGTCGCCAGCAGCGGCGCCCAGAGGACGGTCTTGAAGTTGTGCTGCCAGACGCGCTTGCCCGTATTCAGATCCCAGGCCTGGAGCTCGCCAAGATGATCGGAGGCACCCGCGCCCGTGCGAATGGACCCAAATACGCTCTCGAGTTCGTACCCGACATAGAATCCGCCCGCGTCGGACTTCGGCACGGTGCCCTTCGGGAGAAAGCCGCAAATGTTGTTGTTTGCAGGCACGTAGAGCAGGCGGGTCTGGGGACTCCAGGCTTCGGGCGGCCAGTCCTTCCCGCCGCCGATGCTGGGACAGAATTCGCCACCCTGTTGAGCGCCAGGACGCTTCGATTCATCGATAACGGGACGTCCGGTCTTCGCGTCGATCGACTTGAACACGTTGTTGTTCGCGAATGGCAGGGCGTGCAGAAACGTCAGCTGTCCTTGATCGCGGCTCAAAATCCACAGGTATCCGTTGCGGCCGGCATGTACGGCGGCCTTGACAGGCTTTCCGTCGATCTCGGTGTCGATCAACAGCGGCGCCGAGACTTCGTCCCAGTCCCACGAATCGTGCGGCGTGTACTGCTGGTAACTCTTTAATCTGCCGGTGTCAATGTCGAGGGCCAGCGTCGAATCCGTGTAGAGGTTGTCGCCCGGCCGGTTGTCGGCAACCCACGGCGCGGGATTCCCGGTACCCCAGAAGGTGGTGTTCGACGCCGGATCGAAGACGCCCGTGATCCAGATGGAACCGCCACCTCGTTTGTAGGTATCGCCCTTCCAGGTTGTGCCGCCGGGCTCGTTGGGCGCGGGCACCGTGTAGGTTCGCCAGACCCTCTTGCCGGTCCCGGCATCGAACGCACTCACCGAACCCCGAACGCCCAATTCTCCTCCGGAGTAACCAACGAGGATCTTGCCCCGTGCCGCGAGCGGCGCGAGGGTCGCGTAGCAGCCGGTCTTGTAGTCATCGATTGGAACCGACCAGTCTTCTTTGCCGGTGACGGCATCCAGCGCGACGAGCTGACAATCGGTCGTCGCCATGTACACGCGATTCCCGTACAGCGCGACACCGCGATTGGTCGGGTGCATTTGAAACAGACCCTCGGGATACTTCTTCACGTACCGCCACTGCTGCGAGCCGGTCCTGGCATCCAGGGCGATCACGTTGTTTCCGGGTGTAGTGA
>Ga0075425_100003006_pt1 | contig 17007 bp, 15 predicted proteins | sample SoiMethybrSBSTD4_FD_75300 | JGI IMG/M metagenome (GOLD analysis project Ga0075425, IMG submission 75300) | Bulk soil microbial communities from a Populus tree surrounding site in Tennessee, USA - Soil MetaG P. TD hybrid SBSTD4 | ecosystem: Environmental > Terrestrial > Soil > Tree plantation... | reverse complement strand
GCGTGAGAGTCGCCGTCGTCGGTCCCGTCTTCCCCTTCCGCGCCGGCATCGCGTACTGCACCACGCGGCTCGCGCAAGAGCTGAACGCCGACGTCATCTCGTATCGCCGCCAGTACCCGCGCCGCCTCTATCCCGGCGGCGATGACATCGATCCGACGTTGCCGCGAGCGAACGCGGAGTTCATGCTCGACATCCTCAATCCGATCACCTGGATTCGCGCCGCACTGCGGCTGCGCAGCTACGACGCGGTCATCTTCGTCTGGTGGATTTGGGTGTGGGCGCTGCCTGTGCGCGTGATGATGGCGATGCTCCCTCGCCGCACGCGCGTGATCCTGCAGTGCCACAACATCGGCGACAAAGAGCCGGCGTGGTGGAAGCGATGGCTGACGAATCGCGTGCTTCGCCGCGCCGACGTTCTCGTCGTGCACGCGCAGAGCGAAGCGGCCGACGCATGGAAGCGCTCGCGCGGACGACACACGGTGACCACGTTCCTTCCGGTTCACGAGTTGGGCGGACCGATTCCGTCGCGCGAGGACGCGCGCGCGATGTTGAACATCACCGCGAAGAACGTCGCGCTGTTCTTCGGCCACGTGCGTCCGTTCAAGGCGCTCGACGTCGTGCTGCGCGCGTGGCGCGAGTTGAAGTCGGACGTGCTGCTGCTCGTGGCGGGGGAGGCGTGGTTCGATAGCGAGAACGCGTATCGCGCACTCGCACGGGAGTTGGGGCTCACTGTCATCCCGAGCGTGAGCGAGGGATCTGGTCGGGCGGGGAGCGACACCGCACCGGCCGCCGCCCAGACCCCTCGCTCCGCTCGGGGTGACACGCGCGCCGTCCGCTTCGACTTCCGCTTCATCCCTGACGCCGAGATCGCCACCTGGTTCGCGGCGTGCGACGTCGTGCTCGCGCCGTATCGGATCGAGGCGCAGAGCGGCGTCGCGCTCACGGCATTTCACTTCGCGCGGCCGGTGATCGCGTCGACGGTCGGCGGACTGCCCGAAGTCACCGACCTTCTCGTCCCTCCCGACGATCCGCACGCGCTCGCCAAAGCGATCGACGATTTCTTCGCGCGCGACGACCGTGGCACACTCGAGCGACGCGCGGCCGAGTCGGCGCGTAAGTACTCGTGGCCGGAATACGCGCGCGTCTTCGAACGCTTGGTCTCGCACGGATGAATCTGCGTCGCCTGAAAGTCGGTCTCGAGCTGACATCGAAGTGCAACCTGCGCTGCGGCATGTGCCCGCTGCCGGTGCTTCGCCGTCCGTACGAAGACATGCCGTGGGAGCTCGTCGAAAAGTCCGAGCGCGAGATCCACGGCCTCGGGCTCAAACTGAAATGGCTGCACGAGATGGGCGAGCCGCTGCTCTACTCGCGCATCGACGACGCCATCCGCCTCTTCCCGGAAGCGAGTCTCTCGACGAACGGACTCGTGCTCACCGAGGCGGTCGGCGCAAAGTTGCTGGCGACGCCGCTGAAGCGCATCCGCATCTGCGTCGACTCGATCAATCCGGATGTCTACCCGCAGCTTCGCACCGGCGGCGACTTCGACAAGCTCGTCGAGCTCACGCGCGCATTCTTGGGTCAGGCCAAAGGACATCCGATGCGCATCGAGATCCAGAAGATGCGCTCGCGCCTCACGCTCGACGAATCGGTCGACGACTTCCGCCGCCTCTTCGATCTCAAGCAATACAAGAACGCCCGCGTGATCGAGAAGACGTGCGAGGCGCTCGACGTCAACGAAGAGACCGATCTGCACGGCAAGTTCTACGGCTGCGTGCAGGGGGCGTTCTTCACCTGGATCGTGATCTTTGCCGACGGCCGCGTCACGCACTGCTGCTACGACGCGCACGCCGATCAGGTCATGGGCGATCTCAAGACGCAGTCGCTGCGCGAGATCATCGACGGTGATCGCCTGACGATGATGCAGGATGCGTTCGAGCGCCGCGACTTCACGAACCTTCCGCGCTGCGGCGAGTGCTTCAAGCACGGCGGAGAGTCGCACGCGTTCAACGACGTCCTCACGCGCGTACAGAATCTCCCAGGCGCGGCGAAGGACGTCGTGCGGAAAGTGATCGACGTCCGCTACCGCACGTGATCCTCTTCAACATCCTCCTCGGCCTCCTTCCGACGTTCGTGCTCGCCGGCAGCATCGCCGCCGGCATCGACGACGATCGCGCGCATCGCCGCATGTTCGTCTTCGTCTACGGACTCTGGTCGATCACGCTGGCGATGTGGAATTGGATGCGCTCCGCGCACATCGCGTGGATCGTGTTGTGGGGAGTCGCCGGAGTCGCCGCTCTTTCATGGTGCGCACTCACGCGAAGCGGCGCACGAACGTGACGTTTTCCGAACGCTCCAGATTGCTCAGCCAGTGCTTCTTGAGCGGATGGTTCCAGTCGACCGGTTCGAACAGCGCGGTATGCCGGCAAAGGTCCTTCGCGTACAGCTCCCACCGTTCGCTCATCGTCGATGCGCCGGGCGGTGTCGCCGGCATCAGACGATAGCTGTATTTTCGGCGTCCGTCGGCGAGTTGAAAGACATTCTGTGCGGCCAGCGTGTAGTTGTCGACGTCGAGCGGCTCGTCGAATACCGCTAATTCGTCTTCCACCGAGAAAAGGAAAAGGCGGGGGAGGGTGAGCTTCGTCTCGATGAGATATCGCGCGAGATGGACGTACGCGTCCGGATCAGCGGCGACATATTTCTGAAGTGCGGCTGCCTGGGCCGTGAACTCCTCGACGAGCTCGATGACGAGGTCGCGAACTTCTTTGGGCCAAGGCGTCAGCCGCTCGCGCACTTTCGCAGCGAACTTTGCGTTGCTCGCTCGAGCGATCTCGAAGTTCGCAACCATCACTTTCCATGCCTCGTGAGAGGCGCGTACCGCAAGCCGCACACCCTCGCGCGGGTTGGCATCGACGATCGATCGCACACGCCGGAACATGTTGCTGAGCGCGCGGAGTGAATCTTCGTTGCTCGACGCATCGCCAAGGCCGACGGAGACGACGATGCGATGCGCGGCGCGAGACATCTCATCGTGCAGGTCACCGATCTCGTCCGGCCAGTCGAACAGGTGGCTCACCACTTCGCCGTAAAGCGGAACGTGGCGCCATTCGTCCATCGCCGCCAAGGTCGTCTCCTCGTCGGACCACATCCAGATCGCTTGTACCTGCGCGAGCATCGCCGAAAGCTCGCAGGCGGCGCGTGCATGCTCGACCGTCGCGTGAACGAGATTCCGATATCGAACGAGGAGCTCATAGTCCGCCGCATCGATGGCAGGAGGTTGCAGCGGAAGCTCGATCTCCTGGCCGGCATTCCAACGGCGGCGCATGAAAAGCGATGTGCAGAGCACGACGTACTCGAACTGTTCTCGCACGATGCGATTGCCGTAGGGCGTGAGCAGCAGGTCGTGAAAGTGTTTTCGTTCGTGGAAGTAGGTGCTGACACGATGCGTGAGGTCGGTTCGCGCCTCGCCGGAGAGTCCGTCGACATTGAGCATCGCGCTGTCGAGGGCGCCGTGCGTCATCCGCTCGCGCACCGCTTCGTGTCGCGAGTACGGGTTGAGACAAACGAGGAGCGAGCCGAGGTCGAAGAATCCGAAGTCACGATTGCAGAAATCCATGGCTTCAGCGGACCGTCATTTGAATCGACTGCTCGATCTCGACGAGGTCGCCGTCGGCCGTGATGGTGAGATAGCGGTCGCGCCGCGATCCCTGGACGAGCATCGTGATCGGCGCCTTTTTCTTGCGCGCCTTCTCGATCAGGGCTTTTGCGATTCGGTGGACGTATTCGATGAGCTGAGCCGACGAGACGACCACTGTGAGGATCGTCGCCGCCGTGGCGAGATCGAAGTTGAGGCGAGGCTCTCCGGCCGATTCCGCTGACTCGCTGGAGCGGATCGCCGCCGCGATGTCGCCGTCTGAAGCGATCGATTCGGCGACATCGGCCGGAACGACCAACCGGAACGCCGTATTGTCCATTTGTGACGGAATGATAGCACTTAGGGGTGGACGGGGCGAACGCGCACGTCCGCCCCGTCGCAACCGTGATTACGGAGTGTTGTTCGGCGCCGGTCCGATCGGCGTGACGCTCGACGGCGGAACTGCCGGCGTGCATCCATTCGCCAGCATCGTCGCGTCGAAGTCGACGCCGAAGCGTCCTTCCGCGAACATCGACGTCTCCACCCAGTTCTGCGATGCGCGCGTCCCGAACGCGGGGTGCTGCGCGAGGTCGACGCCGCCGGAAGTGAAGCCGCTGTGGAGATTGAGGTACATCCATCCGCCGACGTCGCCGGCGGGTGAGCTCATCGGCGGATAGAGACCGGAACCGGTCGACGTCGTCGACGACTCGGGGAACGACACCGTCGTCACCGGAAGCGGCGAGATGATCTGCCCATTGCTGTAGACGCTCGGATTCTCGTGCTCGTCGAAGCGGATGATCTCCGCGACCGGGATCGCCGAATTGGTCACCGCGTTCTGGCACGTCACCGGTCCCGTGACGCCTTCGCGCCAGATGCGGAAGTTCGTCTGGAATCCGCCGGTGCCGCCCTGGATGTAGCGCGCCGCAAACACGGACGGGAGTGGTTGGCGACGATCGTAGTTGAGCAGCGTGCCGACGTAAGTCGCCGCGCCGACGGTCTGCCCGTTCACGAAGCGGCTGTAGAACGTGTACGGAAGATTCGTCTGCGATCCGACGAGCGGTGTGCCGGCGGGACCGCCTTCGGGAATGGCGCGAATGTGCACGAGCGGATTGCCGCCTGCGAAGTTGCCGGTCGCAGGATTCTTGTTGATGATCTCGACGTCGCCGGTGAGCACGTTCTCGAACAGTAGCTCGTTCGCGAAGTACGACGGATCGTTCGGCAGCGATGTGGAGCAGACGGCGGCGACGTCGATGGTGACGTAGCCGATCGCGTTCGCGTGAACGCCGCCGACGCGGCGCGAGCCGCAGTTCGGATAAGAGCCGGTCGTGAGCGCCAACTGAAGATCGCTGAGGATCGGCTGCGGAACGGTTTTCGCGAGGTTGCCGCAGTTCGTCGTGTCAAGCAGCGGGTTCGCGCTGTTCGACGCCGACATCGAGCCGGGCACCGTCGCATTCGACGTGCCGCTGTTCGGCGCGATGCGTCCGAGGGCGATCACGTCGTACATCGAGATCGCCTGCACGTCGTAGCCGGTGAGAAAGAGATTGAAGTCGAGCACCGGAAACGACCAGTCGGTCCAGACGCTCACGTGCGCGATCTGCGGAAGGCGCGACGTATTGGTGACGGTGAAGAGCGTGTCCAACGCGTTGTTCGCGGGCGACGTGATGTCGGTCTCGAAGTAGGGAAGGAGCAGCGTGGCCGCCGGAAAATTGGCGATGTCGCAACTGTCGTCGTTGTTCGTCGTCGCCGGAGAGCCGGACGGCATGACCAGGTCGGGTTTCGCAATGCGCGGCGTGGCGGCGAGAAGCGGAAAGGAGAGGAGACAAAGGGCGATCAAGGGCACACGTAGCCCGTTCTTCATGCGATCGATACTTCCTTTCAAATGTCGTTTAGCGGGGAGGAGGGAAATGGACGGCGCGACTATACACCGCTACCGGAAGCTGATCGGGATGTCGTCCATCGTCAGCACGCCGGGCCGCGCCACGATCACGCGCGGGATGGCGTTGACGACCATCGCCGCAGTGGCGCGATCGCCGTGCACGCCGTCCTTGATCACCATCTCCACGTCCGGCACGCCTTTCACGATCACCCGATCGGCGGCGACCGCTTCGGCGCCGACGTACATGCGCAGCTCGAGGCTCACTTTGATCTTGCCGGTGCCTTCGATCGTCTGATGCACGCCGGCGACCTGTCCCGGCTCGACGCGCAGATACTGCGTGACGATCTCGCGGTCGGCCACGATCGGCTCGATGTTCTCGTCGGTCACGTGATCGAACTCGACACCCAATCCATTGCCGACCATCATGAGCGACTCGCGTAGACCCATGTGCTTGATCTTTCCGGCGCTCACGGCGTCGCGGAATTCGTCGGTGGTCATGCCCGCGCCGACTTTGCGCTGCAGCGGCTCGCGCCGCGTCGACGCGTTCTGGATGCGGATGATCTGCAACTCGTCAACACGTTGACAAACGGAAGTGATGGTCAGCGGGAGCTTGTCCATCACGAAGCCGGGATTGACGCCGGTGCCGAGGAGCGTGACGTTGTTCGCGCGCGCCGCCTGTTGGAGGTCTTCGCGGATTGCGGCATTGAGCGGGAACGACAGCTCTTCGCACGTCGAGACGACGTGACTGCCGCGCGCGAGCAGGTCCTTCAGTTGCGACTGCACTTCGCGCAGACGCGAGGCCGTCGAGTGACAGACGACTTCCGCCTTCGTGTTCAGATCGGCGGTGACTTTCACGCCGGTCTCGCGATCGAGACCGATCACTTCGCCGACGTCGCGCCCGATTTTTTTCGGATCGATGTCGACGGCGGCGACGAGCTTCACCCACGGCTTGGTGAGAAGAAGGCGCGCGATCTCCGCGCCGATCGGTCCGATTCCATATTGAGCGACGGTGACGACTTGCTTCATGGGGCGGGGATTGTATTCGACGAGTGACGAGGGATGAGTGATGAGCGGTAGAGAATTGAATTAAGAAGTTCGAATTTCGAATGAAGAATGAAGAATCGCGTCATCTCTCTTTTTTCTTCATTCGAAATTCGAACCTCTTAATTCAATGCCCCCGTCAAACAACTCCGGTTGTTCTTTGCTCTCCTCCTCCTCATCCAGAAAATTCGACATCCCCACTCCGGCCAGCCGATACCGCGCGCTCTCGCCGAACTCGAATCGATGCAGCAGCTCGACGGCGATCTTCGCCAGCTCCTCCGCGCTCGACGGCGGTTGCTCCGGCGTGAGGCGGCGCGTCGCGGTTTGGAATTTGGCGTTGCGCAGTTTCACGGTGACCGTTCGGCCGCGCATCGCTTTCTTCTCCATCGACTCCCACAATCCCTGCGACGCGTTGCGGAGATACTCGGCGACTTCGTCGAGCGTGATGTCGTGCTCGAACGTGTTCTCGCTCGACCACGACTTTCGTTTCTGCGACGGCTCGACCGGCGACTCGTCGATGCCGCGGGCAAGCTCCCACAAACGCGTCCCCCATTTGCCGAAGCGCGCGATCAGCTCGTCGGCGGTGAAACGATGCAAATCACCGACAGTGGCGATGTTCATCTCCAGCAGATGTTTCTCGGTGACCTTGCCGACGCCGGGAATCTTGCGCACCGGCAAGTCGATCAGAAATCGCTCGATCTGATGCGGCTTGATCACGAAGAGGCCGTCCGGCTTCTTCCAATCGGATGCGATCTTCGCCAGGAACTTGTTCGGCGCGACGCCGGCCGACGCGGTGAGCTGCGTCTCTTCGCGAATCTCACGGCGGATCTCGATCGCGGTTTCCGTCGCCGTCGGAATGCCGGTGAGCTCGACGGTGACGTCGAGATACGCCTCGTCGAGTGACAGCGGCTCGACGAGCGGCGTGTGGCGCTCGAAGATCGCGCGAATGTGCTTCGACACCGCGCGGTACTTCTCGAAGTTCGGATGAATGAAGATGCCTTCGGGGCAGAGCCGTTTCGCGCGCGTGGCCGGCATCGCCGAGTGCACGCCGAACTTCCGCGCTTCATACGACGCCGCGCAGACGACGCTGCGCTCGCCCGGCCAGCCGACGATCACCGGCTTGCTTTTCAACGACGGATCGTCGCGTTGCTCGACGGATGCATAGAATGCGTCCATGTCGATGTGGATGATCTTGCGTACGCCTGCGTTCATCGTCGATCGGAGCGTGGTTCAGCGCAACTGCGACCGCATGCGCGAAAAGGCGCACCAGTCAGGTGTCATTTTCAGGCCGCACGTCAAGACTCACAAAACCGAAGAAGTGGCGCGCCTGCAACATGGAGGGGGAATCGGTCCGATCACCGTCTCGACTCTAGCGGAGGGAGAGTTCTTCGCCGACCGCGGATGGCGCGACATCACCTACGCCGTCCCGATCGCGCCGGAGAAACTGCAGCGCGCCGCCGCGCTCGCGTCGCGCATCGATCGCCTCAACATACTCATCGACAGCCATGACGCGCTTCGCGCGATCGAAGAGTCACGGCAGACATTCGACGTCTTTCTGAAAATCGATTGCGGCTATCACCGCGCCGGCGTCGATCCCGATGATCCCGACAGCGAACAGCTCGCGCGCGCGATGGCGCGATCGGAGTTCGTCCGCTTTCAAGGTCTGCTCACCCACGCCGGCCACTCGTACAACAGCAAGAACATCGACGACATCCGCCGCATCGCCGGCGAAGAATCCGCCGCGCTCTCCCGTTTCCGCGCGCTCCTCGGCTTTGACAGTATGGGTGAGATCATTCGCAGCATCGGATCGACGCCGACCGCATCGGTCGTCGATCGCTTCAGCGACTGCGACGAAGTCCGGCCCGGCAACTACGTTTTCTACGATGCCTTCCAGTCGACGATCGGATCGTGCGCGCCGGACGACGTCGCGGTATCGGTGCTCGCGACCGTGGTCGGCGTCTATCCCGAGCGCCACTCGTTGATCATCGACGCCGGCGCTCTTGCGCTCTCCAAAGACCTAGGCGCCGGCACCGATTACGGCCGCGTTTGCGACGAGCAACTGCGTCCATTGCCGCTGCGCCTCACGTCTGTTTCGCAGGAGCACGGCAAGATCGAAGGCGACGTGTCGCACATCAGCGTGGGCACGCGTCTGCGCATCATTCCGAATCACTCGTGCCTCACCGCAGCGATGTTCGACGTCTACTACGCTGTCGACGGTGATCGAGTCGTGGGTGAGTGGCGGCCCGTCAGAGGCTGGTGATGCACGCCATCACGTTCGCCACCATGCGATCGCATCGCGACTGGCCGAACGTGAAGACGCCGTCGAAGGTGAGTCCGGCGCGTTTGTAGAGATTGTCGCGGAGCATCGTGCGCGCGCGATGGAGCCGCTGTTTGATGACGTCGTCGTTGACGCCGAGGACTTCGGCGGTTTCGGCGGTGGAGAGGCCTTCGACTTCGCGGAGCATCAGAACGGATCGATAACCTTCGGGAAGCGATGCGATCTCGTTCTCGACGGCGTTCCTCAGCTCCGTCGCCACGGCTTGCTGTTCGGGATTCGGCGCATTCGATTCGATTTCGTTCATGAGGTTCTCGTCGATGTCGTCGGCCAGTCGGAGCGGGCGAGGGCGCACGCGCGCGAGCGCTTCGTTGATGGCGATGCGCGTGAGCCACGTGGCGAAGCTGGAACGCTCCGCGAACTGATGGAGGTGCGAATACGCGTTGACGTACGCCTGCTGCATGACGTCTTCGGCTTCATGCTCGTCGCGCACGATGGCGCGGACGGCGCGGTAGATGCGCTGGTTGTAGCGGCGCATGATGATCTCGAAGAGCGCCTTCTCGCCGGCGATGACGCGGCGCACGACGTCGACATCCGAGAGCTGATCGCGCGATTTGAGATCGAGAGCTGGTACCGTCATATCCATTGGATGATTCGTTCGCGTAAACGTGACAGTGTCACCTTTTGCTTCCGTGTCACTCTAAGGTTCAAACAAGGAGGAATGATGAAGAAGTTCGTACTTGGAGGCCTGATTCTCGCGTTGGCGCTACCGCTCGCCGCCGCGACGTGGAAAGACGTTGCACTGATGGATGCCGGCTGCGCGACGCACAAGGAAAAGATGGAGAAGCCCGACGAGCACTCCAAGACCTGCGCGATGCGCTGCGGCAAAGAAGGCGGCTACGGCGCCGTCGTCGACGGCAAGTTCATCAAGTTCGACAAGAAAGGCGACGAGCTCACCGACGCCGCGCTCAAGAAGACCGACAAAACCGACCATCTCCGCGCCGACATCACCGGCGAGATGAAGGACGGCAAGATCAACGTCTCCGCGATCGAGATCAAATAAACGAAAGGACTGAGGACTGAGGACTGAGTGCTGAGGGACCGCCCCCATTACTCAGTCCTCAGTCCTCAGCACTCTTTGGTCTGTTAAACTGCGTTTCACCGCGCAGTGAACAACCTTCACCTCTTCGCCGGCGGCACCTACGGCGCGACCGGTCTGGCCATCGCTGCTGCGTTCAGCGCGATCAGCGTTCTCATTCTCGGCGCGGCCATCGCCATCCGCGGACGCGGCGCTCCCGCCGCGCTTCTCTTCCTCGGCATCACCACCGCGGCGAGCGGATGGCTCGCATCGTTCGCGATGATGTACTCGTCGCACTTGGCCGAGAACGCGATTGCGTGGGCACGCGCGGGCAACTTCTTCGCCGCGCTCATCGCGCCGTCGATCTTTCACTTCGCCGCGGCGTACGTCGGACGCGGACGCCAACTCCGCAACGTCATCGCCGCGTCGTGGGCCATCTGCGTCATCCTCGGCGCACTCAGCGCAACGCATCTTTTGATTCCGACCGTGCAGCGATTCTGGTGGGGCTTCTATCCGAAGCCGAGCCTCTATCTCGCGCCCGCCGTCATCATCTACCTCGGCCTCATCGCGAACGGCATCCGCCTTCTGCTCTCCGCGCGCCGCGCGTCCGAAGGCCGCGCCCGCGAGCGCGCGTCGATGCTGCTCGTCGCCTTTGGCATCGGACTGGTCTCACTCCTCGACTATCTCCCGTCGCTCGGCATCGAGCCGATCGGGCACTTCGCGATCCTCGCATTCGTCATCGTTGCCGCAAGCGCGATCTGGCGCTTCCAACTCGTCGACGTCACGCCGGAGTACGCATCCGAGACGATCCTCGACACGATGAAGAGCGCCGTGCTCGTCTGCGACATGGCGGGCAACATTCGCGTCGCCAATCACGCCGTCGGCACGCTCCTCGGCTACGACCCCGACACGCTCGCAGGCTCGCACATTCGTCTCATCATTCAGCGCGACAGCAACGAAACGACCGGCCAGCTCCTCAATAGCTCCGGCATCCTCGAACAGAACATGGTGTGGCGCGGCGCGAACGGCACGAAAGTCGACGTGCTCGTGCAGTCGTCGTTCGTGCGCGACAACGGCGGCAACCCGATCGCAGTCGTCTACGTCGCCACCGATTACACCGAGCGCAAACGCGCCGACCTCGCGTTGCGCGCGAGCGAGCATCGCTATCGCACGTTGTTCGAGCTGAATCCGCTGCCGATGTGGATCTACGACTTCGAGACGCTGCGATTCACGGCCGTGAACGACGCGGCCATCGCGCATTACGGCTGGTCGCGGCACGAATTCCTGTCGATGAAGATCACCGACATCCGTCCCGCGGAAGACGTGGCCGCGCTGCTCTCGCTCATGAAGACGTTGAAGGATCGCCGCGGACCGCGCATCTTCCGGCATCGCGACAAGAACGGTCATGTGTTCGATGCCGAGGTGACGTCGTTCGACTTCGAGACGGGAGGGCGGCGATCGCGGATGGTGATCGCGCAGGACGTGACGGAGCGTCGCCGCAACGAAGAGCGCTACCGGCTGCTCGTCGAGCGCAATCTCGCCGGCGTCTATCGCACCACGACGGACGGCCGCATTCTCGAATGCAACGACGCGTTCGCGCGGATGTTCGGATACGAGTCGCGCGACGAAATGCTCGCCCAGCCGGCGCAGTCGCTCTACATCGAGCCGGAAGATCGCGCACAACTGCTCGCGATGATGGGCGAGCAGCGATCGATCTCGAGCTACGAGATGCGCATGCGCCGCGCCGACGGCGTGCCGATCTGGGTCATCGAGAACGCCACGCTGATGGACGATGGCATTCTCGAAGGGACGATCATCGACATCACCGATCGCAAGACCGCACAGCAGCAGGTCGAGTATCAGGCGTATCACGACTCGCTCACCGGCCTGCCGAATCGGGCGCTCTTCCGCGACCGCATCACCATGGGACTCGCGCACGCGAAACGCGTGAAGCGCGGCGCCGCGGTGCTGTTCCTCGACATCGATCAGTTCAAGCTCGTCAACGACACGCTCGGTCACACGATCGGCGATCGGCTGTTGCAGGTGATCGCCGCGCGACTCCTCTCGTGCGTGCGCGGCGAGGACACGGTCGCGCGGATGGGCGGCGACGAGTTCACGATTCTCATCGCCGAAGTGGGCGACCGGCGCGCGTCCTCAGTTGTCGCGCAGAAAGTGCTCGAAGCCGTCCGGCAGCCGGTCGTCGTCGACGATCACGAGCTCTTCGTCACGGCGAGCGTCGGAGTCGCTGTCTATCCCGAAGACGGCGACGATGCGGAGACGCTGCTGAAGAACGCCGACCGCGCCATGTATCGCGCCAAAGACGCAGGCCGCAACAACTATCAATATGCGACGCCGCCGGCGTTCGAAGCGACCGAAGGGCGGCTCGCGCTGGAGCGCAGCCTTCGCCGCGCGCTCGAGCGCGAAGAGTTCCTCATTCACTATCAGCCGATCGTGGAGATCGCGACCGGCCGCATCGTCGGCGCCGAAGCGCTGGTGCGCTGGCAGCGCAACGACGTGCTCGTGCAGCCGGACGACTTCATCTCCATCGCCGAGCAATGCGACCTCGTCGTACCGCTCGGCGCGTGGGTGCTGCGCAAAGCGTGCGAACAGATGGTGAAGTGGCACTCGTCGGGATTCCCCGACCTGCGCATCGGCGTGAATCTCTCCGCGCGACAACTGCAGCAGCGCGAGCTCGTCACGACTGTCGAGCGCGTGCTCGCCGAGACCGGACTCCCGCCGCACGCGCTCGATCTGGAGATCACCGAGACCGCCGCGATGCAGAACGCGGAGCTGACGCTGTCCGTATTGCAGCGGCTCAAAGAGATGGGCGTCCGAATCTCCATCGACGACTTCGGCACCGGCTACTCATCGCTGAGCTACCTGAACCGCTTTCCCATCGACACGGTGAAGATCGACCAGAACTTCGTCCGCGATCTCGTCCACGACGCCGGCGACGCCGCCATCATCTCCGCAGTCATCTCCATCGCCCGCGCACTCGAGCTCGACGTCGTCGCGGAGGGCGTCGAGACCGCGGAACAGCTCGCGTTCCTGCGCAACGAAAAATGCGAGCTCGTGCAGGGATTTCTCCATAGCGCGCCCGTTACTGCGGAACAGTTCGAACAGGTGTTCGGAGTGGCGGACGCCCTCGTCCGCCCCGCCGCGCATTAGCGCGGCGCGCCGCTGACTTCGAAATACAATCCCCGCTCATGAAGAGCGCACTTCTCTTTCTCCTCGCCGCGGTGGCCGTCGATCCGAGTCAAATCGCTCCCGACATCGAGCAGCGCGTTGCGAAGTTTCAGCGCGTGGAGATGCCGTTCACGTTCGAAGGCATGTCCGCGCGCCAGAAGCGGGAGATCAACGAGCTCGTTGCGGCGTGCCGCGAGCTCGAAGACATCTACTGGCGCCAGAACAACCCGGACGACATCGCCCTCTACAACTCATTGAAGGGGACGAAAGATCCGAAGCTCGACGCGTTCCGGCGTTATCTCTGGCTCAATGGCAGCCGTTTCGATCAGATCGAAGAGAACAAACCGTTCTACGGCACGGAGCCCGATCCGCCGGGGCGGCATCTCATCGCGCCGGGACTGACGCGCGACGACATCGAGGCCTACGTCAAAGCGCATCCGACAGAGAAAGACGCGATTTACGCGGAGCGCACGATCATCGAGATCGCGTCGCGCAATCCGCTGAAGCTCCGCGCGGTGCCGTATCACGTTCGTTATCGTCCGTGGCTCGAGCGCGCGGCGACGCATCTGCGCAACGCGGCGGCGGCGAGCGACGACAAAGCGTTCGCGAAGTTCCTCCGCGATCGCGCGAAGGCGCTTCTCACCGACGACTACTACCCGAGCGATCTCGAATGGGTCGCGCTCAAGGATCCGAAGGTCGACATCATCTACGCTCCTTACGAGACCTACCTCGACGATCTCCTCGGCGTGAAGACGTCGTACGGCGCCGCGGTGCTCATTCGCAATGAAGCGGAGAGTCAGAAGCTCGCCGTGTTCCAGAAGTACGTCGCCGACATTCAAGACGCCTTGCCGTTGGCGCCGGAAGATCGTCCGTCGAAGAAAGGCTTCGCCACGCCGATGGAAGTCATGGACGCGCCGTTCCGCGCCGGCGATCTGCGTCACGGCTATCAGGCTGTGGCCGACAACCTGCCGAATGATCCACGCATCCACGAGAAAGTCGGCAGCAAGAAGATCTTCTTCAAGAACTACATGGACGCGCGCGTGAACGACGTCATCCTGCCGCTCGCGAAATACGTCATGCGCGCGAACGACGCACAGAAGGCCTCGGCCGAGGGATATCTCGCGGCGGTGATGATGCACGAGATCTGTCACGGGCTCGGGCCGGCGTTCGCGCGAGTCGATGGTAAACATGTTGACATTCGCGCGGCGATCGGACCGACGTACTCGGGACTCGAAGAAGCGAAGGCCGACGTCACCGGCATGTTCGCGCTCAAGTGGCTCGTCGATCACGGCGCGCTGCCGAAGGAGCGGCTCGAGGAGTACTACGCGTCGTACGTCGCCGGCATCTTCCGCACGGTGCGATTCGGAACCGCGGAAGCGCACGGCCGCGCCGAGATGATGGAGTTCAACTTCCTCTCCGAGCGCGGCGCGATCGTGGCCGACAACGGCACGTACGCGATCGACTACACGAAGATCGGCGACGCCATTGCCGCGGTGGCGAAGGAGTTGCTGGAGATCGAAGCGACCGGCGATCGTGCGCGTGCCGAGGCGTGGTTCAACAAGTACGACAAGATGCCGCCGGCGCTGCATCAGGCGCTCGACCGCGCCGGTCACGTGCCGGTCGACGTCGATCCGGTCGGGTCGTTCGCCGAAGGAGTTCGATAGCTCAGGTTGACAAACGAGAGCGCGCGAACCGAGTATGCGTTCGCGAGAAGAGCAGGGGACGTGGAGCAGCGGAAACGGGTGTTGGTCGTAGATGACGACCACGAGATTCGCAACTTACTGTCGGGCGCGCTCACGCAGCAGGGTCTGACGGTCGACACCGCGGCGGACGGCGCCACGGCGATCGAGTTGATTGCGCAGGTTCCGTACTGCGTCATCGTTCTCGATCTCGTGATGCCCGACGTCGATGGATTCGTGGTTCTCGATCACGTGCGCTCCCGAACGGCGGAGACCCAGCCGGTCGTGCTCGTCGTCACCGGTGCGGAAGAACCGATCGTCGCCCGACTCGATCCGCGGCTCGTGCACGGCATCATGCGAAAGCCGTTCGACGTCCACGAGGTGACGAACATCGTGACTGCGTGCGCGGAGATTCGCACGCGCAGCACGTTCGACAAGATGGCGCTCGCTGCGCTCTTCGCGGCGCCGCCGCTCATGGCCTGGCTGTCGCGGCTGCAGTGACTACAGCCAGCGCTGCCGCAGAAAATCGGCGATCAGCAAGATCATTCCGCTCGACAGAATCGTGCCGAGCGGATTGCTGCTTCCTCCCGCGCACGAGCGAACGGCGGCGAGCAGCGTCTCGATGTCGAACGGTTTGGCCATGATGCCGAAGACATCGAACTGTTTCACCCGCTGCAGCTCGCGATCGTTCAGCGCCGCCGTGAGCACGAGCGTGCGCCCGAGGAGGTCGGCGCGCTCGCTCTTGATGAAGTCGAGGACGCCGTAGCCGTCGAGCTGGGGCATGCGCAGGTCGAGAAGGACTGCTGCGTAATTGCCGGTTTTCAGACGGTCGATCGCTTCCATTCCATCGGTTGCGATCTCGACATTGAAATCACGATGGAGGATGGCGGTGACGAGCGTGCCTGTCGCTTCGTTGTCGTCCACGAGCAGGACAAAAGGCTTCTCCGGTCTGGACATCAAGTCCCCTGACTGGCTTCGGATTTTGTACTGCAAACCGCTAGGGCGATCGGGCGTTTATTCTACACGTGATGCGTGACAGAAAATCGCGGCGCGAGGCCGGGCGGCTGCGACGTTCGTTCGTGCGCGACAAAGGCGTCGAGCACAACGCGGCGGTGACCGAGGACAACTGGGAGGAGCTGCTCGACGAGCATGGACACTCGCGGCGGCGGCGCATGCTCGTCAGCGAAGTGATCGCGCATCTCGACACGGTCGATGACGACGACGAGAGCGCCGCAATCGTGATCTCGGTGATGAGCGCGCGCTGCCGCGTCTTCGATCGCGGCGAAGAGCGCGACTGCATCGTGCCGCCGCATATCGCCATGCGCCGCAAGAGCGCGCTCGCCGTCGGCGATCGCGTGCGCATCGTCGATGACCGCATCGAAACGGTCCTGCCGCGCCACAGCGTGCTCGCGCGTCCCGATCCGCTGCACAAACATCTGCAGCGCCTCATCGCCGCCAACATCGATGTGGTGGTGAGCGTCGTCTCGGTGAAAGCGCCGCCGCTGCGGCCGCGTCTCATCGACCGCGTGCTGATCGCTATTCAGCGCGGCGGCGCGCAGCCCGTGATCTGCGTCAACAAGATCGATCTGCTCGACGGTCCTCTCCACGAGCTCGATCGCTATCGCGACCTCGGCATCGACGTCATTCTCTGCTCGACGAAGACAGGCGACGGACTCGATGCGCTTCGCGTTGCGGTGGAAGGAAAGATGGCGGCGCTCGTCGGACACAGCGGAGTGGGGAAGTCGTCGATCCTCAATGCGCTCGACGAGCGATTGCAGCTCGCGACGCGGTCGCTGCATCGGCGCGGAACGGGACGGCACACGACGACGCGGTCGACGCTCTACGACTTCGGCGGCGGGACGTACTTGATCGATACGCCCGGCATTCGCGAGTTCGGCTTGTGGGATCTCGATCGCGAGTCGCTGCGCGACTACTTCCCGGAATTCGTCGAGCCGTCGGAGTCTTGTCGCTTCACCGACTGCACGCACGTGCACGAGCCGGATTGCGAAGTGAAGCGCCGCGTCGAGAGCGCCGCGCTCGATCGCGCGCGCTACGATACGTACGTGCGACTCTACGAAGATCTCGAGGAGAGACGATGATCCGTGTGCCGGTTGTGGGAGTGATGCTCTTCGCGCTCGCGTGTGCGTCGGCGCCGCCATCCCCACCCCCGCCCGCCCCTGCGCCCGTTTCGGCCGAGTCGCTCGTCGATCACAGCGGCGACTCGCCCGAGACGGCGGTGGC
>Ga0075425_100003005_pt1 | contig 17008 bp, 11 predicted proteins | sample SoiMethybrSBSTD4_FD_75300 | JGI IMG/M metagenome (GOLD analysis project Ga0075425, IMG submission 75300) | Bulk soil microbial communities from a Populus tree surrounding site in Tennessee, USA - Soil MetaG P. TD hybrid SBSTD4 | ecosystem: Environmental > Terrestrial > Soil > Tree plantation... | reverse complement strand
CTCGGGCGCGGCGGCATGGGCGAGGTCTATCGCGCCGAGGACATGAAGCTCGGCCAGCAGGTGGCGCTGAAGTTCGTGCCGCGCGAGCTGGCCAGCGATCCGACGATCCTCAGGCACCTCTACTCCGAGGTGCGCATCGGACGCGACGTCGCGCATCCGAATGTCTGCCGCTTGTACGACATCGTCGAATTCGAAGGCGATCACTTCATCGCCATGCAGTACGTCGACGGCGAAGACCTGGCGTCGCTGCTGCGTCGCATCGGACGGCTGCCGGTCGAGAAAGCGATCGACATCGCGCGCGATCTCTGCGCGGGACTCGCCGCCGCACACGACAAAGGCGTCATCCATCGCGACCTGAAACCGGCGAACGTGATGATCGACGGCAAAGGGCGCGCGCACATCACCGACTTCGGTCTCGCCGTGGCGATGAACGATCAACAACATCGCGGCATCGCCGGAACGCCGGTGTACATGGCGCCGGAGCAACTCTCCGGCGAGCTCGTCACACCATCGAGCGATCTCTACGCCCTCGGCTTGATCCTGTACGAGATCGTCAGCGGCAAGCGGATGTACGACGCCGCGTCGATCACGCAGGTCGCGCAACAGCATCTCGAGCCGAAGCCGCGACTCACATCCAGCGTGCGCGACGTCCCGCTGCCGATCGACGCGATCGTGATGCAGTGTCTCGAAGAAGATCCTGCGAGTCGACCGCGCAGCGCGCGCCATGTGCTCGCCGCGTTGCCGGGCGGCGATCCGCTCGAAGCCGCGATCGCGGCGGGCGAAACGCCGTCGCCGGAGATGGTCGCAGCGTCGCAGAAAACGGGCGAGCTGCCGTCGCACATCGCCATCGGCGCGGTCGCGTTGTTCGTGGCGATGCTTGTCGGCGTTGCGGCGCTCGCGCCGCGCACGACGCGGTTCTCGAGCGCGCTCTTGCGCAAGACGCCGGAAGCGTTGAGCGATCGTGCCGAGGAGATCGTGCACGCGGCGGGAGTGACGGGCGATCCGATCGATCACGACGGCTTCTTCCTCGCCGATCGCGATCGACTCACGTTCGTGTATCGACGGAGCTCCGCACCGTTGTCGACGAACAACGCGATCATGGTCGTGCACGCAGACGATCCGCCGCTCGCTTACACGAAATCGGCGAACGTGCGGCTCGCGAGCGATGGACGACTCGAGAGTCTTCTCCTCATCCCTGACGAATCGAATCACGTTGCATCGATCGACGATCTCTTTCGCGCCGCTGGATTCGACCGCGCGCAATTTCATCCGGTCGCGCCGCGGATGGCGCCGCAGGGAGCGGGCGATCAGCGGATGGCGTGGGATGGCGCGGCGCACATCGAGGCGGCGACGTATCGCGGCGAGGTTGTTTGGTTCGACGTGAATCCGCGCCCGGCCGCGCCGCCGTCCGTCACGATCGCCGGCGTTGGCGGCATGGTGTTCACGTTCATGTTCGTGAGCACGCTGGCGCTCGGCATCTTCCTCGGCGTGCGCAATCTCCGCCGCGGCCGCACCGATCTTCGGGGCGGACTTCGCGCGGCTATCTTCATTCTCTGCACGACATTCGCGTCGCTGTTTCTCGCCGCGCATTGGACACTCGTCAGCGCGGGACGCCACATCACCGATCTGCTGTCGCAGGCGGCGATCGACGCCGTCACATTCCTGGTGATGTATCTCGGCACCGAGCCGTACGTGCGCCGCTACTGGCCTGTGCCGCTCATCTCCTGGCAGCGTCTCGTCGACGGGCAGTGGCGCGACTCGCTCGTCTGCCGCGACGCCGGCATCGGCTTCGTGCTCGGAATCTTCTCCGCGCTGCAAATGCGTCTGCTGATTCTGCTCGCGCACATGGGGACGCCGTCGACGCCACCAGGTTTTCTCGCGTCGCTCGGCTCCGCCACTCGCGCGCTCGCGTGGGTGCTGCATGTGCCGGCCGAAGGGATCAACTACGCGTTGGGTGTGACGTTCGGAGTTCTCATCGGACGCGTGTTCATCAAACGCGCGTGGCTCTATCTGCCGATCTTTGCGTTGATGCTCGCCGCGGCGATGTCGCCGAAGAGCGGCAACAGCGTGATCGATGCCGGCATCGGCATGGTCAACGCGATCGTGGTGCTGTACGCGATCCATCGCGGTGGATTGCTGATGGTCGCGGCGTCGTGGTCGGCCTATCACGTGTTTCAAGGACTCGCATTCACGCTCGATTTCGGCGCGTGGTATGCGGGCATGGGGATGTTCGTCGCAGTCGCATTGAGCGTGCTCGCCGCATTCGCGTTCGCGCAGACGGTGCGGCGCGGCAGAACTCTTGCGAGCGTGGCATCGACGACATGACGCTTCCGAATCTCGAGCGCGACGTTCCGCTCGCGCCGTTCACGACACTCGGTGTAGGTGGTGCGGCGCGGTACTTCGTCCGCGCGTCGAGTGTCGATGAATTACGCGCCGCGCTCGATTGGTCGGACGGTCCAACGTTCATCCTCGGCGGCGGAAGCAATCTGCTGATCGCCGACGAAGGCTTCGACGGATTGGTGATTCGCGTCGAGCTGCGCGGCATCACGGTCGAGAGCGAAGACGACTACGCGATGGTGAAAGTCGGGGCGGGCGAGCCGTGGGACGCGTTCGTCCGCTTCGCGGTGCAGAACGGGTGGGCGGGCCTCGAGTGTCTGTCGGGCATTCCGGGACTCACCGGCGCGACGCCGATTCAGAACGTCGGCGCGTACGGACAGGAAGTGAGCGAGACGATCGCGCGCGTCGAAGTGCTCGACCGGCGCGAAGGCATCGTCAAGTGGTTGACCAATTGGGATTGCCGCTTCGGCTACCGCTCGTCGCTGTTCAAGAACGTCGAGCGCGATCGCTATGTCGTGCTGTCGGTGACGTTCCGACTGAAGCGCAACGGCAGCGCGACGATTCGCTATCCCGAGCTGCTGAAGGAAGTGGGATCGAAGACGGATCTGACGTCGGTGCGCGACGCAGTGATCGCCATCCGACGCCGCAAAGGGATGGTGCTCGATCCGAACGATCCCGACACGCGCAGCGACGGATCGTTCTTCATGAATCCGATCGTCGACGCGCAGCTCGCGGAGTCGCTGCCGGAGATGCCGAAGTTCCCGAGCGACGGCGGCGTGAAGTTGTCGGCGGCGTGGCTGATCGAGCACGCCGGATTTCAGAAAGGCTTCACGCGCGGGCGCGCCGGCATCTCCACGAAGCACACGCTGGCGATCGTGAATCGCGGCGGCGCGAAGGCAAAGGAAGTGCTCGAGCTGGTGCGAATGATTCAGGAGAAGGTGCGCGAGCAGTTCGGGATCGAGTTGCAGCCGGAGCCGAATTTCGTGGGGTTCTAGCGCTTCGCGCTGTCGATCACTCTGAGGATCGTCGGCAGATCGACGCTCCGATCGAGGTACTCCCAAACCGCCAGCACGTCTTCGCGGTGATGCAGGATCGTCTCGTCAGTGGTCGAGAACTTCGCGCGGTTGTACCACTTCAGCGACTCGTCGGGATTCGCGCGGAGTCGCTCGCGGGCCTGCTGGATCAGCAGTACGAGGTCGGCCGGAATCTCGGGCATGCGCAGCATCGTCACGACCGGCTTGGATGCGCGGTCGCGCTCCATCTCTTCGAGGCGTTTGCGCTTGCGCTCGAGCGACTCGACGTCGAGGCGGATCATGCCGCTGGTGACGAGGCTCTGGATGGCATCGCGGAACGGCGTCATCTCTTCTTCGATGCGGATGCCCGATCGATAGAGCAGCTTCCCCTTCTCATTCGGCTTCTTCGAGAGATGACTCCAGACGACGATGCCCTGCGCGCTGGCCGCGACGTCTTCGCGCTTGAACCAGAGTCGCGCGCGCGTGGCCAGACGCAGCGGCTGCGCGTGCTCGATCTGCACGCCTTGGTGGGCCACGTTGAGAATGGCCACGGCCGCGGCGCCGAAACTTCCATCGAGCGGCTCGACGACGATGAACCGATCCTCTCCGCGGTGGTCGCGAACGCTTTGCATGAGTTGGACCTGTCGCAAGAGTCTATTCGATGTAGGGCGCGAGCCTGTCACGGATCTGCTGCGGCACCGGCGCCGGTTTGAACTCGCCGCGCTTGACGCAAACGAGCACGTACTTTCCCGTCGCCACGATCGCCGCCGGATCGCTTTTCCGCCGCACTTCGAAATTGAGATGGATCGAGCTCGTGCCGATGTGACCGAAGTAAGCGTCGACGACGAGCAGCTCGTCGAGCGTGACCGGATGAAAGAAATCGCATTCGACGTGCACGCGCGGCAACCACACGTTGAGCTCATCGAACATCGTGCGGTACGACAGGCCACAGGAGCGGAACAGCTCGACCTCCGCCAGTCCGAAGAATCGGAGGTACGCCTGATAGTTGATGATGCCGGCGGCGTCGATGTCTTCCCAACGCACGTACTCGGAGACGGAGAACTTCATGAAAGGCAGAATACCGGTTGAGCTCCAGTGGAGGATAGGCGCCGCGCCTGTCCGTTGTGCCGAGAGAGAGCGGACAGGCGAGGGCGCCTATCCTCCACTGGATAAAATCAGCGAATGCGAAAGCTTGCACTGCTCCTCCTCCTTGCACCCGCCCTTCTTGCCGCCGAAACCGTGACGTACGTGAAGGCCGCGCGCATGATCGACGGCCGCGGCGGCGCGATCGTCTCGCCCGCATCGATCACGATCACCGGCAACAAGATCACGGCCGTCGGCGGCACCGCGCCGAGCGGCGCGAACGTCATCGACCTCGGCGACGTCACGCTGCTGCCGGGACTCATCGACGCGCACGTCCATCTTCTGCTGCAGGGCGACGTGACGACCGAGGATTACGACGAGCAGCTCTTCAAGGAGTCGATGCCGTATCGCGCGCTGCGGGCTTCGCGCGCGGCCAAGATCGGACTGCACAACGGCTTCACGACGATGCGCGACCTCGAGACCGAGGGGGCGATGTACACCGACGTCGATGTGAAGCGCGCCATCAACAACAACATCATCGAAGGACCGCGGCTGGTCGTGTCGACACGCGCGCTGTCCGTGACCGGCGGATACGGTCCGGCCGGTTACTCGCCGGAGATTCACTACCCGCGCGGCGTGCAGATCGTCGACGGCGTCGACGAAGCGCGCAAAGCGGTGCGCGAGCAGATCGCGAACGGCGCGGACTGGATCAAGGTGTACGCCGATCGTTCGTACTTCATCGACAAAGACGGCAAGCTGAATTCGATCCCGACGTTCACGCGCGACGAGATGAAGGCCATCGTCGACGAGGCCCATCGCCTGCGGCACAAAGTCGCCGCGCATGCGATGGCGCGTCCGGGAATCGAGAACGCGCTGATGTCCGGCGTCGACTCGATCGAGCACGGCATCTCCATCGACAACGATCTCCTCGACTACATGGTGGCGCACAACGTCTATCTCTGCCCGACACTCACGGTCACGGAGTTCGTCGCGCCGGGCCGCGCCGCGGAAGGGCGCTCGATCTGGGGAAAGATCCCGGAGTTTCATCGCGACAGCTTCAATCGCGCGGTGAAGAAGGGCGTGAAGATCGCGTTCGGCACCGACGCCGGCGGCTTTGCATGGGACGCCATCAACGAGGCGAAAGAGTTCAGTTGGATGACGAAGTACGGCCTGACGTCGATGCAGGCCATCGAGACGGCGACGCGAAACGCCGCGCAGCTCATCGACATGGACTCGCAGGTCGGCACGATCGAGACGGGGAAGTTTGCCGACATCGTCGCCGTGCCCGGCAATCCGCTGAACGACATCACGGTGATGGAGAAGGTGAGCTTCGTGATGAAGGACGGGGTGGTGGTGAAGAAGTAATCCTGTTAACCAACGCCGCTCTCCTCCGTAATAGCAAGTAGAAACTTCGGAGGTACTCAGTGGACAGCGGCGTTTGGATTCTCATTCCGGTCATTGCAGTCGGCGGTTTCTATCTCATGGTCGCGTTCATCGTGTGGGCGGTGACACGGTCGCGCCAGTCGCGCGCGGCGATGCGCGCAGAAGTACAGACGCGCATGCTCGATCGATTCTCGACGGCGCCGGAGTTCATCAGTTTTCTTCAGTCGGATCAGGGAAAGAGCTTCGTCTCCCAATTCGAGGAAGCGCCGCGCTCGCACGCGCGCGACCGCATCCTCGGCGGCATCACGCGATCGATCGTCCTCACTCTTCTCGGCCTCGGTTTTCTCGCAATCTGCCTGACCGAGGCACGCGACGAAGGATTCATCATCGCGGGATGCATCCTGCTCGCCCTCGGCATCGGATATTCGATCGCGACGTTCGTCACGTTCCGGATGTCGCGGTCGTGGGGGCTGATGCCGGGAGACAATCAAAACGGACCGAGTCAGTGAGATGACAATGGCGCTCACACTTCCGGCGCAATTTCTCGCCGGGTCGACAACCGGGAGTAGCGCACCGAAGAAGCCGATGAACGAGGCTCAATTCGAAGCGTTCTACCGGAAGACGGCAGGCAGTCTGTGGTCGTACATCTACCGGCTCACCGGCGATGCTTCGACGGCCGACGATCTGCTGCAGAAGGCGTTCTTCCGATTCCTGCGCGCCAATCCGTCGTTGAACGGCGAAGAGCACATGCGCCGGTATCTGTTTCGCACCGCGACGAATCTCGTGCTCGATTACTTCCGCGAGACGAAGCGCGAGAAAAACATGCAGCCGCAGCCGCCGGCGGCACAGCCGATCGGACACGACCTGCGCCACGACATGATGCGAATGTTCGGTGAACTGAAGCCGCGCGAGCGTGCCTTGTTGTGGCTGGCCCACGTCGAAGAGGCGGACCACGACGAGATCGGCGAAGCCCTCGGATTGAAATCGAAGAGCGTGCGCGTATTGCTGTTCCGCGCGCGCAAGCGTTTGGCGGAGATCTTGACGAGAAACGGAATCGGACCGGAGAGCGCGCGATGAACTGCCGTTATGAACGCGACGTGCTTCATGCGACGGAAGAGAATCGCTGGACCGACGCGCTGCGCGATCACGTCGCCGGTTGCGACGACTGCGCGGCGGCGATGTCGGTCGGCGGCTGGATGGATCGCTTCGCGGCGGTCGACACGCGTGATCGTCCGCTGCCCGATCCGTCGGTCGTGTGGTTGAAAGCGAAAGTGATGAGCAGCAGCGTCGCAGTCGAGCGCGTGGTGCGCCCGATTCGCGCGTTCCACTTCGTCGCCTACTTCTTCGTCGCCGCAGGATGGGCGGCGATGCTCACGTGGAAATGGGTGCTGCTGAAGCAGTGGATCTTCAGCTTGTCGCCGGCGCACGCGCTCGAGAACGTCGCCACCGGCGCGCAGCTTTCGATCACGTTCTTCCTCACCATTCTCGTGCTGTCGTCGATGACGGTCGCCCTCGCCCTGCACACGATCCTCGCCGAGGAGTAGGGGAAAACCCCGCTGGCGTCACTCCTCTGATGTATGAAGACCGAAGAGACGACGCTCGACCACCTCACCAATCCCGGCGCCGCGAACGACTTTTTCAAGCGTCGCGCGATGGGTGCATTCGTCATCGATGCCTCATTTCACGTCGAGAATGCGCTGTGGCTGATGGAGATGTCGCGGCTGGTGTATCGACACGAAGCGCCGGAAGCGAATCCGCACAATCCGCCGCGCAGCCAATTCCTCGCCGACAACGGTTTTCAGCAGGTGAAGTTCTTCGACGATCAATCGACGAGCACTGAAGCGTTTCTCGTGCGCCGCAACGACTTCGCCGTTCTGGCATTTCGCGGCACCGAGCGCGTGCCGAAAGACATCATCACCGACATCCTCTTGCACACCGGCGGAAGCGATATTCACCACGGCTTCGAAGTCGCGTTCAACTCGGTGTGGCCGCAGATCGAGCCGCTACTCAACGCGCTCGATTGTCCCGTCTATTACACGGGCCACAGCCTCGGCGCCGCACTGGCGACGATCGCGGCGTCGAAGAAAGCGCCGATGGCCACGTACACGTTCGGATCACCGCGGGTTGGCAAGAAGAAATTCACCGACTCGCTGCAGGGTGCAAACATCTATCGCGTCGTCGACGATGTCGACGAGGTGACGGCCGTTCCCCCGCAGGCTTTCGGATTCGTGCACGTCGGCACGCTGCACCAATTGAAAGAGGTGCCTCCACCGCCGCCACTCCTTCGCGACACGTGGAAGCACCTCGCGGATCATGCGCCGGTGAACTACGTCGACCGGCTGTAGTGCTCACTTCCCATAGTGCACCTGAATGTTGCCGCTCGTCAGCGATTGCTCGCCGGCGGCGGTTCCGTTCCACGCGGTCGCGAGCCACACGCCGCCGCCGGATTTCAGCAGCGTGATCGAGAGTCGGTCGTTCGCCGGCTCGCCGTCGTCGGTGGCCGTCGCGATGAGACGCGCGGCGGCATCGAGCGTGATCGGATTCTTCGAGTTGGTGACGTCGCGCAGCGTCGCCAAGCCGACGATCGCTGCTTTGCCGCCGTTCGTCGTGCGGGTAATGCCGAGTGATTCGACCGACGTCGCCGCGATCTCGTACGTGTGATTGTCTTGCACGTAGCGGAACGTGAAGCTGCCTTTGACGGCGTCGTGGCTGTCGTACTGCAGACTGAGATTGAACGCACCGCCGGTCGTCGTGCCGCTGCCTGTGATCGAGTCGGTCGTCGGTGTCACGATCGTGAGCGTCACGTCGTCCGCCGCGTCGTCGCGCACGTAGTAGTTGCCCACTTGCGCGCCGACCGTGATCGTGCCGACTGACGCATGCGTGAACGTGCACGATCCGACTCCGAGACGGGCGTCGGCTGCATCGAAAAGAACGATCGTCGCGCTGCAGAGAACGTCGTGCGTCGTGCGGTCGACGAACGTGAGCGAAGCGTTGCGGATGTCGCCGGGGAATCCGTCGTCGAAGTCTTTGACTGTCGCGGAGAGCGTGATCGTCGACGGTGACACGAGCGTGGGAGAAGTGATCGCGACGCGCGCGTCTTCCGGCGTCACAGTGAACGTCGCGCCGGCGTACGCGATCGCGTAGTTCGTCGACGTCAGTCCGCCGATCGAGATCGGATAGGAGCCGGGCGCGGAGAGCACGCCGGCGGTCGTCGTGATCGACAGAGTGCCGGAGAGCACGGCCGGCGTTTCGCCGAGGACGAAGCCGGTGAAGGTGGCGGTGAGTTGCGGGAGCGGATCGCTGTACTGCTTCGATGCCGCGTTCGCGGAGACGAGCAGCGGCGCCGGCAGGACGGTGAGCGTCGACGGCACGATCGTCACGTTGTAGTTGAAGAGGCGATGATTCGGATCGAGCAGCGTCGCCGTGATCGGATACGTGCCGGTGACGCTTTGTTGCGTCGCCGTCGTCGCGTACGCCGGCGTGATCGCGTCGTTGTTCATGACGCCGGTGAGTGTGCCGGTGAAGAGCGGCAGCGCAGCGCCGTACAGCTTCGACTTCGGATCGACGATGAGCGACAGCGGCGCGCGCGTCACGTCGATGGAGACAGAAGTCGTTGCACTCAGGTAATTCGGCGTCTCCTGCGCTGTGACGGTGAGCGTGTGGCTGCCCGCGTCGAGCACAGTGCCTGCCGCAGGCGAGTAGACGAGCGCTCCGGCGGCCGCAGGGCCGACGACGGTGACGCTCGCGTTCAACTGCGCTGCGGAGAGCGGCGTGCCGTAGACGATCGATGCCGGTGTCGTCCATGACAACGTCTGCTTCGCTTTCGCGACGTCGATCGTCGTCGTTGCCGAGGCCTCGTTGTAGTTGCGCGTGTCATCGGGCGTGAAGTGCACGGACAACGTTTGCGATGCACCGGCATTGAGGATCGTGCCCGCTGCAGGCGTGTAGACGAATGTTCCGGCGACGTCGGCGGTGGCATTGAGCTGCGTCGCGTCGAGTGCCGTGCCGTAGACGATTCCGGCCGGATGCGGCCACGTGATCACCGGCGTCGCGCGCTGCACGACGAGCGTGACGGACGCGGTCTCGGTCTCGTAGTTGTTCGTGTCCGTTGGCGTGAAGAGCACGGACAGTGTTTGCGATCCCGCGTCGAGCTTCGTGCCCGCCGCCGGCGTGTATGCGAAGGCTCCCGGCACGTTCGCGGTGGCGTTGAGTTGCGTTGCAGTCAGCAGCGTGCCGTAGATGATCGGCGCAGGCGTTGCCCACGTGATCGTCGGATGCGCTTTCTTCACGTCGATCGTGACCGACGCGGTTGCTGCGTTGTAGTTTGCGGTCGCGGCGGCGGTGACGGTGAGCGTTTGTCCGTCGCCGGCGTTGAGGACCGTGCCTGCAGGCGGGTTGTACGTCAGCGTGCCCGTGGTCGCCGTCGCGTTCAACTGCGTCGATGAAAGCGGAGTGCCGTAGACGATCGGTGCAGGCGCAGTCCATGTGATCGTCTGCTGCGCCTTCAACACGTCGACGGTAACGCTCGTCGTCGCCGAGCCGTAGTTTGGATCCGATGACGTGAAGGTGACCGACAGCGGTTGGCCGTTGCCGGCGTTGAGAATCGTTCCCGCGGCAGGCGAGTAAGCGAACGTGCCGGCGACCGGCGCGCTGGCGTTGAGTTGCGCCGCAGACAGCGGAGTGCCGTAGACGATCGGCGCGGGATTCGCCCATGTGATCGACGGCGTTGCCGGAACGACGATGAGAGTGACCGACGCGGTTGCGGAGTTGTAGAACGGTGTTGCTGCCGCAGTGACGGTCAACGTGTGCGGGCCGGCATTGAGAATCGTTCCGGCTGCGACGTTGTACGCCAGCGCGCCGGCGGGCGCAGTGCCCGATCCGATCGCGATGGCGTCGAGTTGTGTCGCGGAAATGGGAGTGCCGTACGTGATCGCAACAGGCTGCGGCCACGAGATCGTCTGCGATCCCGGCCCGACGTTGATCGTCGTCGTCGCCGTCGTCACGTCGTAGTTGATCGACGACGGCGTGAATGTCGCGTGCAGCGTTTGCGTGCCGGGGTCGAGCAACGCGCCGAACGACGGATCGTACGTGAACGCTCCCGGCACATTCGCGATCGCGTTGAGCTGTGCGGGCGAGAGACGCGTGCCGTAGGAGATTGGCGCGGGCGACGGCCACGCGATCGAGGCCGTTCCCTTCTGCACGAAGATCAGCACGTTGGCGGTAATCGGCGCGACCGACGCATCGGCCGGCGTGAACGTGGTGCCGAGAAGGTTGTAGCCCGCGTCGAGGATCGTTCCTGCGGCGGGCGAGTAGACGAATGTGCCGGGCACGTTGGCCGTTGCGTTGAGCTGCGTTGCGTTGAGCGGTGTGCCGTAGACGATCGATGCGGGATCGCTCCACGTGATGACCGGTTTGATGCCGGTGATGACGAGATCCGTCGTCGCCGATGATGCGAGATCGTTCGCATCGCCGTCGAAGCTGACGCTCACCGCATTCGCGTACGTGCCGGAGCTGATTCCGGCGACCGATGCGCCGGCGGTGGCGGTGCCGTTCTCGTCGGTGACGAGCTGCGCCACGCTGTTGCCGTTCACGCTGAAGTGGATCGTCTTGCCGGCGAGCGGCGCGTTGTTCGCGGTGAGCGTCGCCGTGATCGCCGTGGCGGTGTTGAGATACGCAGGCGTGGCCACGACGCTGAGCGAAGTCGCGGTCTGCGTTCCGCCCGTCGGACCGGGACTGCTGTTCGTGCTGCCGCCGCCGCCGATCTGCCACGTCGTGTCGGGCCGCGTCTCGAGCGACGCGCTCGAAACGTGATTCAGGCCGTTCATCACCCAAACCATGTTTTCGCCGGTGACGTTGTTGCGCCAGACGATGTCGGGCTTACCGTCTCCGTCGAGATCGACGATCTGCGCGGGCACCCAATTCGGATCGGGCAGTGAGTCGACCGATTGCGCCGTGGCGCGGAAGCGCTTCACCGTCGTCGTCGTGCTGCCGTCGGAAGCGATCGTGGCCACGCGCGCGTCGCCGAGAATCCAGATCGAGTTCTCGCCGGTGACGCGATTGTGGAAGAAGAGATCGGGCTTCGTGTCGCCGCTGAAATCGGCGGCGCCGTGCAGTCCCCAGTTGTTGTCCGGCGTGGACGGAAGCTCCCACGTACCGGTGTGACCGGTGCCGTTCTGGAACCAGATCTCGTTCTCGCCGGTGTTTTTGTTGTGCCAGACGAGATCGTGCTCATCGTCGGCGTCGAGATCCGCGGCGGCGCCGATGACCCACTCCGCGCCGGTGCGCGGCTCCAGCGTGCCGACGCCGTTGAGCTGTGTTCCACGCATGTTCCACACGCTGTTCGCCCCGGTTTGCGGATTGCGCCAGACAAGATCGGGCTTGCCGTCGCCGTCGAAGTCGCCGATGGTTTGCAGGTCGGCATTGTTCGACGGCATGGCGATCGTGTTCGTGTGCGCGGTGCCGAACATCTGCCACAACTCCGTCGCGCCGCTCGTCGGGTTGTGCCACACGAGATCGTTCTGTCCATCGCCGGTGAAGTCATGCCCCACAGCCGGAGGCTTGAACGCGGGCGGAACGACGACCATGGCGGTGCCGCTTTGCGACTTCACTTTCACCGGATTGCCGTTGGAGTCGAGGATCGGATTGCCGGACGAATCGACGCACGGCTTCGCCACCTCGCACCAATAGAACGACGTCTGTCCCGGACTGACGAACAATCCCGGGTGGATCGCATTGAAGATCGGATTGCGATGATCGCCGGTCGTTCCTGCGTACCACTGATACGTCAGATCCGCAGGATCGGAGCCGCACGTGACGAGCACTTCGCCGCAATCACGCGCATCCACTCCAATCTGAATGACCGCGTTCGCCCTCGGCGAGTTGATGAGACTGGGATGGCCGAGGATGAAGGGAGCGTCGCACGTCGCGCCGCCGCTGTTGTGATACGTGACCGAGCCGCCGTCGATGTTGCCCGTGCACTCATTGCGCACGAAGACGTGGTACTGGAGCGTCTGACCCGGCGCCGGATACCACGGGTTGCCGTCGCGAAGAATGATCTGGTTGCCGCTCTGGAAGTCGACGACGTGGCCGTCGGGATAGCCGGTGATCGTCCACTCATAGACGAGCCGCGTCCCTTTCGCGCCGATGCCGACGACGACATCCTGATCTCTGTTCGTGATGTCGCCGCCGCCCCAGATCGGCTCGATGATGAAGGCGGTACTGCACGGTGGCGGCGCCTGCTGATTGACGACGGCCTTCGCCGGCTGTCCGGTGGATGTCAGGCCGCCGATCACCGGGATCGATGCGGTGCGCGCGGGGTTGTCATTTCTGTCGGCCCAGACATTGATCGTTCCCGGACCGGTGTGATCGGCGGGCGAGAACGAAGCGAGGTGCAGCCAGTCCTGAGTCGGCGTGCCGAGATTCCACGTGCAGCCCGGCGGCGCGGAGATCGTGATTTGCGTCGTCGGATGGACGAGTTGTCCGGTGTTCGGATCGAGAACCAACGGTGTGTCATCCGGCATGAACGCGATCGCGGGCGAGAAGCTGAAGTTGCAATTGTTCGCGGCGCTCTGATTGATGTTGATGCGTTTGACGCCGCCGGCGTAAATGCCGCCGATTCGCGCCGCGCCGCTCTGGTTCCTATCGACGGTGACCGTGAATGTGCCCTTGCCTTCATCGATCTCCGTCACGTGAACGAATGGCGAGAAGACGTCAGGCGCCGCGTCGAAGTCGCAGGTCGTCCTCATTTGGAATACGAAGCCGGTGACGCCCTCGCTCGTGACATTGAGCGTATCGGGAACGACGGTATATGCGCCGGCCGCGCAATTCACATTGAGGTTGCCCGTTGCGGTCTTGATGCCGGGGTCATTGGGCGCGCTGACGACAATTCCATCGCGATAGAAGCCCGGTTTCGTCGTGAGAATGTACGGGATGGTGGCGACGCCGTCGGCGTCTGTCGTCGCGGTGCCGATGTCGATGCCGAGGACTTTGAAATCGAGGAGAACGCCCGGAACGGGGGCATTGCTGAATGCCGTCTGTACAGTGGCGCGGTACTGTCCGACAACGCCTGACGTTACGAATTTCTCATCGACGCGGATGAAATTCGGCGCCGGGAGAATTTGCACGGTGGCCGTGCCTACGCTGACGGTTCCGCATTCAGGAGTGACTCTTACAGTCAGCGTGAGATGGTCGCCGGTGCCGGCGACGAAGCCGACTGCATTCGCATGCGGATCGGACTCCAGTGTGCCGCCTTCAATGGACCACTCGTAGGTCGCTCCGGGCGTCGCAGGAACCGAAGCGAAGCCACCCTGACCGGCAAATAGCGACGGCGCAGTGGTAATCGCCGACAGCGCCGGGTCGGGAGGACACGACGGCGCCGCGAAGACTCCGAATGTCGGAATCGAGTTCGAGTCGGCCAGCCATTGGTGCGTCAGCACGTAATAGACTTCGTAGCGGAGAACGCCGCGGAAATGTTCGGGATCTTTGAGCGTGCCGCTCCCGTCGACGAAAATGCTTCTCGTGGTGTCGGGCTGGTCGAATCTGAATTTGTTCGGATAGCCTCTAAACCCGTTCTCGACGTATTTGTCATAGAACAGCGCAACCGGATATAGCGACGGTTTGTATCCGCCTGGCTTGGGGTTCGTTGGATCGAGGGGATTGGTCTGGTCGTAGCAGAGGCGATTGCGATTCGCCGGATCGAAGTCCGTGGACGTAAGTGGATTTACTCCACGCACCAGCGGCGTATAACACTTGAAATCCCAGGCTTCGTCATTGACCTCGCTATTCGGGCTCGGCCCTGCAGTTCTTTGTCCCTCCAACCAGAGCGCTTTGTAGATTGCTTTCGCGTCTGCGGCGCCCGCAGTAATGCCGCCGTAGCCGTGATAGTCGGTGTCGTTGACGGGGTCGTGCGCGATCTGCAGCGCCATGTATGCGTTCGCGAGCGTACATACGAGGCCGATGCCGTAATTCGAATTTTCCTGGTGATGGTGCAGCGGAACGAGAACAGTGACTTTCGCGTCCTGGTCCGCCTCGAGCAAGCCGAGCGTCTGCTCGAGACCCGTCAGAGTTCCATTGCACGGTCCGCCCGCTTTGACCGTGTCGAAATTGCCGGGATAACCACTCTCATCATCGAGGCAAATGCTGCTGTCGAAATCGAAGAGCGTCTGATTGATGTAGTCGATTGCACTCCGCCTGTCAGCGTTGAACTTGTCGTCTCTGCCGCTGAAATGGAAATAGAGCGCGCGCCACGCGAACCCCTCCGTCGCGACTGAGATCTCATCGATACAATCACTCGCTTCGGGCCAGCCCTCGTTGACGTGAGCCCGGCAATTGCCGGCTCGTGGCTCGAAGCCCAGCTTGTTGAGAGTGGCGTCCGTCTCCGCCGGCAACTCGTGCCTGACGCCGAGGAGCGCGCCACTGCCGTACGCAAATGCCACCGAGCCTCCGATGAGGAAGCCGGTGAAGTCCGGCTGTCGCGCGATTTTTTTCGGGAACCAGTCGCGCGCGAGGTGCATCGTCGGGCTGTCGCACGGATAGCCGCCGTTTGCATCCTTGATTCTCAGATCGTGGAAGATCGCGGCGTAGGCGCTGAGATTGTCCACGCCGTTGTCGTTCACGACGGCGTCCTCGGTGAATGCGCCTGTGCCGAGGAGACATTGCTCCTGCGCCTGCGCGACTCCGCCGAACATCAAGAAAGCAGCAGCTACGACCAATTTCGCGAATGTGGGACGATTCATGGACCTCTCCTGGAGTGCGCAGAGAAATCTTTCCCGCGACACTCTCCTGCTTAAGTAAGACGCTAGAAAGTAGCCGATATGAGCACGCGCCTGTATGTATAGAAATACGGCGAGTGGTGGCCGATTGTCTGTAGCAGGCGATCACGGTAGCGTGTGACGAAGTCGGCGAAGCGAGCGTTGTCGAGCTGGCGCTCGTAGTCGGTGAGGAGCGTTCCCTTGACCCATTCCACGACGTCGCCCGACTCGGGCAAGACGTGTCCATAGATCTGCAGGCGCACGTGCTGTCGTGAGGCGCCGAGGGAGTGGAGGAGCGACGCGTAGTCTTCCGGCGCGAGGATCGGCGATTGCCGCGGCGCGATCCCGAAGTCGCTCGCTACTTCCGCGGCCACGCGATGCGAGGCGTGCGTCTCGTTCGCCGGCATCTGGATGGCGAGCTGTCCGTGCGGCGCGAGGAATCCGGCGAGGCGGCGAAAGAGCGTCGGGTGATCGTTCACCCAATGAAGCGCGGCGTTGGAGAAGATCAGATCGAACGGCCGGTCGGCGACGAAGGCTTCGATCTCGCCCTGTTCGAAGCGCAGCATCTCGCCGCCGAACGCGTTCGACTTCAGCAGCATCGTCTCCGAGTTGTCGATGCCGATCGTTTCTTCGGCGCCGAGGTGATTGTGGAGGTCGCGTGTGAGCTCGCCCGTGCCGCATCCGAGGTCGACGACGCGCATGCGCGGACGCTTCTCGACGAGCGACAGCAAGTCATCGAACGGCTGGCGGCGCTCCGACTTGAATCGTTCGTACTGATTCGGGTTCCAGCTCACGCTAGCAGACTCCGTTGCGCAGCATATCGGCGATCTCGCGGACGATCTGTGCGGAGTCCTTGCCCCACGGCTCCGGAACGCCGAAGAGGATCTCGAGCTGGAAGTAATTGAGGAAGAGGCGCGCCGCCGCGGCCATTGCGGACGTCGGCGAGACGCCGTCGCGCAATCGCGGCGGATTCTCCGCTGCGCGCGCTTCGAAGCGCTGGGCGAGCTCGCGATAGAACGCGCGAATGTGCGAGCCGTCGAACTCGATCACGTCGACGTAATGCAGCCGCATGTATGCGCGGTATTGCCGCACGGCGTCGCGCGCGGCGAATCCGATCTCTTCGAGATTGTCGGGAAAGACGCCGCCGTAAAACGCGCGGCGCAATGGGAACGTCGGCTCCGTCGTCATGGCGCGATACTCGTCGAGCAACGTTCTGAAGATCGCTTCTTTGTCCGGAAAGTGATGATAGAGGTTGCCGATCGACACGCCGGCGGCGTCGGCGATCTCACGCACACTCGTCCCGCGGAATCCCTGTTTTGAGAACAGCTTCAGAGCCGCGTCAAGAACGAGCCTGCGACTTCGTTCCGACTTCTCCTCTCTCTGCACCGCCCGTCATTGTAATGCCTGCTAAAATTGCAAAAACGCTAGTGGAGGATAGGCGCC
>Ga0075425_100003004_pt1 | contig 17015 bp, 13 predicted proteins | sample SoiMethybrSBSTD4_FD_75300 | JGI IMG/M metagenome (GOLD analysis project Ga0075425, IMG submission 75300) | Bulk soil microbial communities from a Populus tree surrounding site in Tennessee, USA - Soil MetaG P. TD hybrid SBSTD4 | ecosystem: Environmental > Terrestrial > Soil > Tree plantation... | reverse complement strand
GAATTGCACGCGTATCTTGGAGGAATACTTAGCGATATGGAAGTTATTCCCGAAGCCATCAATGGCCCCGGCGATCACGTCCATATTCTGGCTGGTCTGAAAGCAACGCATATGCTGTCGGAGGTACTGCGTCAGGTCAAACGCGGATCGTCGCTGTGGATCCATCAGCATGGAATTTCTCGGTTTGAATGGCAGGAAGGGTATGGTGCATTCACTGTAAGCCCATCGCACTTGAATGCGGTCAAACGCTACATCGCCAATCAGGGAAGAGCATCACAGGAAGAAGACATTCGAAGAGGAGTATGTCGCCTTGTTGCGATTGAGTGGTGTGGAATTTGATGAGCGATATTTGTGGTGACTCCTCGCACTCCTCCGGGGTGCGTTTTCTTCCTGACAACCTTTACCCCGCGTACGCAAAAAACGTGTACGCGGGGCTAATATCCAATCACACCTCCGGTGTGGGAAACACGCCCCGGCCAACGCGGCCAACGTGGCCTAACTCACGAACCCCGGGACATCCACGCTCAGCGGAGCCAGCCGTTCGGTGGAGGAGAATGCCAGATGGATGCGGGCACTCGGCTTTGGTTCGGTGGCATCGAGAACAGGCAGCAGCAACTGAAGCAGGGAGGGAACGGTGGCGGGGTTGTCCTGGGTGAGAGAAAACGCGTCCAGCATGTGCCTGGGGATCGAGAATGCGTTACCCGACCAGTAGTGCATCACCGCGTGGAGTTCTTTGTTGGTCAGTGGCTGGATCATTTCGCGTAGAAAGTTCTTGCCGACCGGTTTGCCGTCATCGATCCAGAAAACGCATACGTCCACGTGCTCGGGGACGGCTTTGACCGCGCGCGACCAGGCCCGGTCTTTGCCCACCTCGCGGATGTGAAAGTCGGGGTAATCAAAGGCTTCGATCTCCTGCCTGCGTGCGACGGCATCCTTCCCCTGATACATCCAAACCACGGCCACTGATGGCAGCGCTCGTTTCATAGCGCTCTCATCGGCAGGACCACCTGAAGGGTATAGAGGCAATGTGTTATAAATGACGGTTATTTATGGGGAGACTTTTGATCCTGTCGTCGGACACAGGGGAAGGACACAACAGTGCTGCGGCGGCCATCCAGGATGCAGCCAGGGCTGCCGGCCTTGATGCCAGCATCCGTAAGCCGTTGGAGGAATCGACCGCGGTTAACAGGCTGCTCGGCAACGTCTATAACGTGCTGCTCCGCCGGCGGCCGCAGTACATGGGCTGGTATTTCCGTCTGATTGAACGAGCGAGACCGAACGAGCGCGATATTTTTTATTCTAAAGTTTCGAGTTATATCGGCCGATTTATCGAATCGGAGAGGCCGGACATCGTGCTCTCCGTTCACCCGATGCTGAATCACTTCATTCAGCGATACATCAAGGAAGAACATCTTCCGATTCCTTGTTACACGTTTTTGACCGATCCGTTCCCGCCATTCTGGAGAGGATGGGCATCGCCCTTCGTGGACCGCTACTTTGTTCCGACCGATGAGGCTTTGCAGGCGCTGACTGCAGCAGGCGTACCGGCCTGGCGTATCGAGCGCGTCCGAATGCCGGTCCGCGAAGGTTTTCGGCCCGCGACGGTAAACGAGATCCAGGAGGTGCGGAAAGAACTCGATCTCGACCAGGCCAGCACCATCCTCATTAATGGTGGCGCGCGGGGCGGTGGTCCTCTGTACCGGATCTACGAGACGATCCGAGCCAACGCGCCGAATTCAAACGTGATGGTGGTTTGCGGTCGAAATGAGAAGCTTCGCCGCCATATTGAGCGTTTGCAGGATTCCCGGACACGGGTCTTCGGGTATCTCAGAGATCTTCATCGCTATGTCGTCGCATCCGATCTTGTCGTCACCAAACCGGGTGCTCTTTCCACATACGAAGCGCTGGCGTGTCGGGTTCCTGTGCTGCTGGCGGGAATATGCGGACTCATGCCACAGGAATCCGGTTTCTTTCGCGCCGTGCGGCGTTACGATTTCGGTTTTGCCGCCGCGACCTTCGAAGAACTTGCGCGAACAATCAGAAGCGGCCCAGGGGAATGGAGGAGGAAGCGTGAATCGATCGTGCATTTTTATCAACACAATTCCGGTCACGACTTGATCGAAAGGATTCATCTGGCGGATGCCCGAGCATAAGCGCATTTTCCTCACCGGTGCGACCGGCTTTCTCGGCAGTCACCTGGCGGGCCATTTTCTATCCGATGGATATGTCGTCAGCGTTCTCGCCCGCGGCTCGAAGACGGGTTCCGCGCGCGATCGTGTCGAAACAGTTTTGCAAGACATCGGCTCAGTACCTCTGGATCGTCTTACTGTCTTCGAAGGAGACATTTCGCAGCCCGGTCTAGGATTGAGTGAAGCGGACTTTAATAGAGTTGTGTCGTCGACGGATGAAGTCTGGCACTGTGCGGCGTCGCTGTCGTTTCTGCCGGAGGATCGCGACGAAATTTTTAAGATGAACGTGGGCGGTACGCGGAACGTTCTCGAAGTCGTGAAACGAATTGCCAGCCGCCGTCTCCACCATGTCAGTACTGCGTATATCGCCGGCAACCGGTCGGATCTTGCAATGGAAAACGAGATCAATGTGGGTCAGACATTCAAGAATCCGTACGAAGAATCCAAATGTGAAGCGGAAATCGTCGTCGCGGACACACACCGCGACGGAAAGATCGTTGCAACCGTTTACCGGCCGAGCATCGTTATCGGGAACTCCACATCAGGCCGGGTCACACACTTTCACGGCGTTTACGCGTTCATACGCGGTTTGTGGACCGCACTCGAACGGCTTCGACGCGGTACGCCTGAAGACTCGGTCGTGAATCTGCCGCTGCGTCTTCTCGGAGCAGAGGGAACGACGTTGAATTTTGTACCGATCGATTATGTCGTGGACGGAATGGTGTCGATTTCGCGCCAGGCCGACAGCGTCGGCGAGACTTACCATCTCGTGAATCCGGTGCCGACGGAAAATCGAGTGTGGCTTCCTAATATATGCAGGATCCTCGGCGTCGAGGGTGTTCAGCTCGTTCCGGAAAATTCATTTCTAAAGACACCGATGACGCGGCTCGAGCAAATCTTCCAAAAGCAGATGGCGTTCTACTACCAGTACCTTCAAGGTGAACCGCGGTTCGATTGCAGGCGCACACTCGCGGCTCTCAAGAACACGGGCATCCAGTGTCCGCGAGTTACTGTCGAGTTCATTCAAAGAATGCTGGGCTGGTACGTGAGTTTTCTGAGGGCGGAAAAATCTTAGATCAGCAATCCGCAATCAGCATTTTGTAATGAAGATCTACAATCCTCGTTATTGAGGATTTGAAGTGGTAAATCTTCACTACAAAATCCTGAATGCGGATCGCTGAATGCTGAACCGTTGGCTCAAGCTGCCCGCTGCCTCTTTGTGCGGAAGTGCGGTAGAACCTCCCGCCTGTAGAAGTCGAAGAATCCTTCCTGATCCTGACCGACCTGATGGATGTATACGTGATTCGCGCCGTAGTCGATGCACTTCTGTATGGCTTCGATATGGCGTTTCGCATCCGGACCGCACGGAATCGATTCCGCGAGCATGTCTTCAGTGACCAGTTTGGCTGCTTGCTCAAAATGTGACGGCAACGCCAGATTCGAAAGAAGAGGCCACGGCAGGCCGGATATCGGCCATACGTCGTGCACGGTGCGGCGCGCTTCTTTTTCCGATTTTGCCCAGCAGACTGTGACCTGCGAATATCGTGGCTTCTTCTTTCCACCTGCAGCATTGAACTTGTTGAGGACCTTCTCTTCGTCGCCCGCCGTGATCAGGCCATCACCGATCTTTGCAGCGACTGCAGCAGCCTTTTCACCGCCCGCGGCGATAAAGATCGGCGGAAGTTCGTCGGGCAGCGTGAACACCTGCGCGTTCTCCACCACGAAATATCGGCCGCGATGGCTTTTAACACCCCCTTCCCACAGCATGCGAAGGATGTGGATTGCTTCTTCCAGTCTTTCCTGGCGGATCTCCGCCGGGGGCCACTTTCCTCCCACGATATGCTCGTTGAGATTTTCTCCCGCGCCGACTCCGAGAAAAAACCGGCCAGGCATCATTGACGCTGCAGTAGCTGCAGCCTGAGCGACGATCGCGGGGTGGATGCGCATGGTGGGACACGTCACTCCGGTTCCGAGCCGGAGCGTTTTAGTCGTGGCGGCGATACCGCCGATCACGCTCCACACAAACGGGCTCTGCCCCTGCTTAAGCGTCCACGGATGATAGTGATCAGAAATGAGGGCGAAAGAGAATCCGACTTCCTCCGCCCGTTGAGCAAAGCGTACCAGAGCGCGAGGTGTAAATTCCTCGCTCGAAAGGGCGTAACCGAGTTCAACCATAAACCACCTCTTCAATTTTTGACGGGTGGAAGAGTGATTCATATGGGCGTGATATTATCAGCCAATGCGAAAGGTTGCGGTGGTTGACGACAACTCAGACAACCGCCTGATTATCCGCACGATACTCGAAGATCAATACGAGATCATGGAATTTTCGGGCGGCATGGAAGCGATTGAAGGCTTCAGGAAAAATCGGCCTGACGTCGTCATTCTGGATATCTCTTTGCCCGAAATGGATGGAACGGAAATTCTTCGCCGAATTCGTGAGGACTCGGTCTTGCAGGATCTCCCCGTTATCGCATTGACAGCGCACGCGATGGTCGGCGATCGGGAAAAATATCTTTCTGTCGGATTCAACGATTATGTCGCTAAACCCATACTCGACATGAACGTGCTGTTCTCCACGATCGAACGCTGGATTCCCGCCTAGCCTTTGGCCACCTGTTTGCACGTTTTCATTTGTGCTCCAGCAGGCAACTCGCGTTCTTTTGATTGAAGACAGCGAAGAGGACTACCTGTTGACCCGGCGGATGCTCTCCGCAATCGGCGGGAAAGTCTTCGATCTCAAATGGAGCGCTTCATATCAGGAAGGGCTCGATGCCATACGTGCCGGCATCCACGACGTGTGTCTGCTGGACTATCGCCTCGGTGATCGGGACGGCCTCGAACTCCTGAAGGAATGCGAAGCACCACTACTGAAAGCCCCGGTCATTCTACTTACCGGCGCTTACGACTACGGTGTCGATCTCACCGCGATGCGCCTGGGCGCCGCGGATTTTCTCGTCAAGGATCAGATCACGCCTTCAATGCTCGAACGGGCGATCCGGTATGCCATCCAGCAATCGCAAACGCTCCAGGAACTGCGGCGGCAGCAGGATGAACTTCGCGCGTCCGAACTGCGTTTTCGTTCTGTCGTTCAATCCGCAGCCGATGCAATTATTCTGTCGGACGAAACCGGGAAGATTACTTTCTGGAACAAGGGTGCCGAACGATTGTTTGGATATTCAGAAGATGAGGTGCTCCAGCAGCCTATTGAAGTTCTCATGCCGGAACGTTATCGCGAGAGGCACCGTCTTGGGATGGAGAGGCTTCGTTCGACAGGCAGGAGCAAATTAATCGGAAACACCGTTGAATTCGAAGGATTGCAAAAGAATGGCACGGAATTTCCTTTCGAACTGTCGCTCGCTTCATGGACCTCGGGCGAAGGAACATTCTTTACAGCTATTCTTCGGGATATCACCGAACGACGGCGCTCGGAGGCGAAGAGCCAGTTTGTCGCCCGCATGAGTCACGAATTGAGGACGCCGCTGCACGCCATTATCGGATTCACAAACATTCTTCTTGGTAACAGGGCCGGAAACCTCACTCGCGAGGATTTGGATCACCTTGAAAGAATCCTCGCCAATGCGAGGGATCAACTGGAGCTGATCAATGGCGTGCTCGATCTGTCGAAGGTCGAGGCCGGAAAGATGGAGGTCTCCATCGCTCCGGTTCAGATCGACAAAATCGTCCGTGAAGTAACACAGCAGCTCGAGGACAACCGCGCCAACCGCGCCGTTAACGTCGTCGTACGTATTCCTGACACCGTTCGGTCAATCGATTCTGATGCAACAAAGCTAAAGCAGGTCCTCATGAACCTGGTTGAGAATGCCCTGAAGTTCACCGAGCGCGGTTCGGTCACGGTTGAGGTGATCGTTGATCCGTCGACTTCAGTTCCGGCCCGAATCGATGTGACCGATACCGGGATCGGCATACCGGCTCAGCAGCTGGATGAGATCTTCGAACCGTTTCATCAACTCGAAACGGAAAGAACCCGGCGGTTCGGAGGCGCCGGGCTGGGACTGTCGATCTGCCGCTCGATCTGCGATCTCCTCGGTTATGACTTACTGGTCCGAAGCGAGCCCGGACGCGGCTCAACGTTCAGTCTCGTACTTACTGGTGAAGTGAACCGGCTTCCATTGTCCGCCTAACCCATCGAGCAAAGAGGGATTTCGGATGCACACGGTGGTGTCACGAAGCCAACTTCGCCGGAAAGACTACTCGAGATCGACACCGAACAAATTTTCCTCGACGTTTTAGAAACTTAAACTTACAGCGTTTTTGCAGGTGTTGAACACCTGTTCCCACGTTGGAACGCTCATTGCACAACCTCAGTGAACCCATAGGGCGTGTCTTCTCTGTTTGCGGCGCCCTGACGGGGACTACCAATGAAGTGGAGGGTAGGCATCGAATGAGTAAGAGATCGATCCTTGTTGTTGACGACGACTCGAGTGTACGCAGCTACCTCTCGGCGTTTCTGACTTCGTGCGGCTATGACGTCGAGTGTGCGGAGTCCGGAGATCAGGCTGTTGCCAGGGTCACGTCTGGTTTTGTGCCTTCGTTGATCATGCTCGACATTGTTATGCCTGGAATTAATGGCATTGAAGTGCTCGAACGCCTGAAGAAAACGAATTCATCCACCCCCGTCATCATCCTTTCTGCTGTCGGCCAGACCAAGACGGTTGTTGATGCAATGAAGATGGGTGCAGCCGATTTTCTGGTAAAGCCTTTCGAGGAGCAGGAACTCGAACTGGCGATTGAGAACGTGTTTGAAAAGCAAAAGCTCAAGGAAGAAGTGAAGACCTTGAAGCGCCGGCTCGATCAGTATGTGGAGCAGGGCGACATGCTTTCGACAAATCCGAAAGTGCTTCGTCTTAAGGAAATCGCGAAACAGGTCGCAGACACCGACGTCCCGGTTCTGATTACCGGCGAATCCGGAGTCGGAAAAGAAGTTCTCGCGCGGTTCATCCACACGCACTCCTCGCGCAACGACAAACCATTTGTGAAAGTCAATTGCGCGGCGCTGCCCAACGATCTTCTCGAATCCGAACTGTTCGGATATGAACGTGGCGCATTCACGGGTGCGTTGAACGAGAAACCCGGAAAATTTGAACTTGCCGACAAGGGTACGTTGCTGCTGGACGAGATCGGTGAGATGACTCCTCATCTTCAGGCGAAGTTGCTCCACGTTCTTCAAGATTCGGAGTACTGCCGCCTTGGCGGAAAGCGAACAGTGCGGGTGGACGCACGGGTCATTGCTTCAACGAACATCAATCTCGAGGAAGCTGTCGCGAAAGGGAGGTTCCGCGAAGATCTGTACTTCAGATTGAACGTTATCCGTCTCGATATTCCGCCGCTCCGCGAACGCCGTGAAGACATTCCCATACTGTGCAATTACCTGCTGTGCAAATATCGGGAACGTTACAAGAGCAAAGTTGAAGAGATCGCTCCACCGCTTCTCGACTCGCTTCTTCGCTACGACTGGCCGGGTAACGTTCGACAGCTGGAGAACGCGATCAAGCGTTACCTCATCCTGCCGGATACGACCCTGACGCTCTCGGAGCTGAAGGAATCGCCTGCAAACGCAGCCCCCGTTCCTGTGAAGCCCAAGGAAGACAACATGTCTCTGAAGGACGTCGGAACGCGCGCGGCAGAGCAGGCCGAGAAGGAGCTTGTCCTTCGCGTGCTCGAAGAGACCAGCTGGAACCGCAAACAGGCCGCTCGCCGCCTGAACATCTGCTATAAAGCGCTGCTGAACAAACTCAAGCGCTGGCAGATCGATAATCGTCACGGGATGCAAAACACGTTCAATCGGCCCGCGAATGGACGTGACTATCAGCCGCTACCGTTCTGAGTTAAGAAGCCAGAAGTAAGAAGCCAGAAGCCAGAAGGAACCACGATTTCTCCTTCTGGCTTCTGGCTTCTGGCTTCCAAAGTCTCTGTGTATGCCAGTACCGAAGTAGAACGGCAATTCACACCCTCACTCCCTCACAAGTCACTCAAAGCTACGCGGTTGCAAACGGCAACTTTCGTGCATCTTTGCTTACGAACTAACTATAGGAGTAACCATGAAGCTGACGGCGCTCTTCACAATATTTTCAATGTCGCTATTTCTTGCCGGCGCGATGAACGCGCAGCAAGTGAACTCAACAGACGCTTTTCATGGGTACGGCGGATCAGAGTTTCGGCTTGGCCCGGACGATGTGATCGAAGTGTTTATCTGGAAAGAACCTGAGCTCTCGACCACCGTGGTCGTGCGTCCGGACGGCAAAGTCTCTCTGCCGCTGATAGGCGAGCTTCCGACGAGCGGGAAAACCGCTGTGGAACTGCAGAAGGAAATCGGCCAGAAGCTCACGCAGTACATTTCCGAACCCGTCGTGAACGTCATGGTTAAAGAAGTCAACAGCGCCAAGGTATCTGTGCTCGGGGAAGTGAAGACCCCAGGCATTTACAAAATCAAGGACCGTGCAACTGTGCTCGATGTGATCGCGCTAGCCGGCGGATTCACGGAGTACGCGAAACGGAACAAGGTAACCATCATCAGGCCCGCGTCCACTGGTGAACAAAAACGAATCATGCTGAACGTCGACGATCAGATAAAGCGGTCGAAAGGAGACCTCTTCTACATTCTGCCGTACGACAAGATCTATGTTCAGTAAGGGTTCTCACTTAATGATCTGGTGATCTAATGAAAAAAGTCTTTTCCGCGCTTTGTTTGATGGTGCTTGCGAGCCCATTGTTCGGACAGCAGGCGGTTTTTCGTCCGGGCGGATTCTCCTTCATAACCCCGCTGCAGGTTTCGGTCACGCAGGATAACAATTTTCTGATCGATAGGACGGATCCAAAAGAGAGGCTCTTCTTTCTTTCCCTTCCACCGGGCGTGCTGCTCGGTTCGGAAGCTGGCCCCATCAAAGCAAGCGATCAGGTGCTGACGTTGCGCATGCCGACGCTCACGTATCAAAAAGGCGGCCGACGATACGAGCTGGTCGGCAGCTATATGCCCGAGTTTGAGGTCTTCCGCCAGTACAGCGACCAGAACGCCTGGAATCACATCGCCAATGCGGATTTTACGTACATCCCAACGCGGACCATGCGATTTGTCATTGCCGATACGTACTACGGATCTCAAGATGCCGCACGAACGCTGGGAAATCCGTTTTTGTTCCTGCCGCGATCTCCGTTTCGAGAAAATGCCGTACGAGCCGACCTTCAACTCGAGGTGTCGCCGCGCACCGCATTGAATGTTGAATACAACCACATACTGACGACATACGGTCTGCCCGATCCCTTTCAGACACGACTTTTGGACACCCTCACGCGTGGCGTTTCCTTTACCGCAAAACGACTCGTGTCACGCAAGCAACGCCTCAGTGCGACCTATTCCATTTTCAAGCTGAAGCCCATTGAGCACCAGGGACCGAGTGATGACGCCGTTGATACAAAGCGTGAGTTCGAACACCCGATACACGCGTTCCAAGGCCAGTACCGGTACAGCTTCACCTCAAGCTCTGTGCTCGAACTTTGGGGCGGCGTGAGCTACATGGACAACAGCACGAACTACTTGATGCGCGTGGGCGGTTACCGTCGGTTTGGGGCATTCTGGTTCGGCGGCGCTTATGGACGCGAGCTTTCGGTTCTTTTACGGCCCGCTGGGTTACCGGACTCACTCAGCACGGCAAGCTATTACGACCTCGCATCGTTTCGGATCATCGGACAACCGACGCGAAATACCGCACTGCAGACGGAATTCATCGGCGCGGTGAATGCATCGAAAAAGGTAATCAGCGGCGGTCGATCGGCGCTTTTAAGAACGCGCTTCGATTACCGGTTAACAGATCGCACTGTCGCTTTTGCAAGTGTGGAGGCCTTTCACCAGCCGTTCAACGATTACGTTCATGCTCCGTTGTCTCGAAATCGTTTCAGCGTCGGGTTCGAATTTTCACTGGCCAGTGAGGCAGACCGCCGCCTGGATCCACGCAACCTTGATGAACAATATGTGGCCCTAACCGACCACAATCGGCGCCGGCAATTGCCGGAATGAAGGAAGGATTCGAATGGAGAATACTGCAACACAAAACCGGCTTTCGCTTTTTTCAGTAATTGACGCGCTGAAGCGCCGCAAGCTGATCATCATCGTTCCCACGGTACTGCTCCTGGCGGGATTCACGTCGTTTGGATATTTGCAAAAGGATATGTATCGTGCGACGGCTTCGATCGCCGCTAAGCAGACTGCGCCGCCGGAATATCTCAAAAGTGTCGCAGCCCCGCCGTTGAACATCCAGGACCACTTGTTCGTCGTTCGGCAGGTGCTGTTCAGCCAACCGGTCCTGGAGGGCGCAGCCAGGACAATGAACGCGTACAAGAATGTAAACGTCCCCGTTTCGGCAAAGGTTCTCGATGAGCTGAAGACGGCTATCAACCTCAAAGTCACCGACGAGCACTCGTTTCAGCTCACCTACGAAGCGCCGGACCGTAGCGATGCGATGAACGTGACGAACAAACTGTCGGAACTGTTCGTTCTGAGCGCTTCAGCGAGTAGCCAGCAGAAGACGCAGGATGCGGCGTCCGCGATCGACGATCAGTTGAGTGCCTTGAAAGGGCGGCTCGAATCGCAAAGCCAAGAGCTTCATTCGTACAAACAAAAAGCTGTCGACGCATTGCCCGATCATATCGACGACAACATCCGCGCTGTCCACGATCTGAAAGCGACGTACGACGACAGGACAACCAAGATCGCGGAGGAGGAAGCGCGGCGCACGACGATACAAAAGCAGCTCCAGGAACTCGAATCCAAGGGCGTGCTGGAAGAGCCGACCACGAAAGACAAGTTACCCGAAGAGACCAAGCTCGTCGAGTTGAAGCAAAGGGAGCAGGAGCTGGAAGCTCGGTATACGCCAAAGCATCCCGAGGTCATCCAGATCAAGAAAGCAATCGCAGAGCAGGAAAAAGCGGTCGCAGCCCTGCCGCCGAAGAACAATCGCGGTGAACCGAGTGCGCTTTATGTTCACTATGTCGAATTGAAGTCGGAACTCGATGGAGTTAATCAGCGCGTCGTAGCATACCAGCACGACCTCGATCGGCTGAAGGGGCAGATGGCCGAATACAGCCAGCGTATTCAAGCGACGCCCGAACACGAGCGCGTGCTTGAAGATTTGCAACGCGAACTGCAGGTTGGCGAATCACAGTTTCATGCCCTGCTGGATAAACGGCTCGACGCGAGTCTGGCAAAAGGCCTGGCCAAATCGGAAAGCGGCATTGCCTTCGCGATCGTCGAACCCGCGGGTCTCCCGGCCGAGCCTTACAGTCCTCATCGCGATCGTCTCGCCTTGATGGGACTTGCCCTTGGTCTTGGCCTTGGTCTCGCGATCGCTTTCGTTCTCGAACAGAATGACACCACATTCGGAACGTTGGATGACTTTCAGGCATTCACGACGTTGCCGGCTGTTGGAGTCATCCCCAACGTTGTACAGCACGGCAAAAAACATGATTCGAGCAGTGCGATCGTTTCCTGGTCGGATTCCGAATCCGTTGCTTCAGAACAGTACCGAGTTCTCGCGCTCAAGGTGCAGCAGCAGTGCGAAGCCTCACAGTCGAAAATCATCTTGATCACCAGCGCCGCCGGCGGGGAAGGAAAGTCCGTCACGGCGGTGAATCTCGCCATCGCGTTGGCCACGACCGCGGAAGCCCCAGTTCTACTGGTAGACGCCGACATGCGAAAACCGAGCGTCAATGAATATGTGGGTCTGCCCGCAAGTCCGGGCAGGAGTTTTTACAACCTGGTCGTGCGCGGCGATGACGACTTGCAGACATACGTTCAGACAGTGAAGGGGCTTCACGTTATTACAGGAAGTATTCCGACGATGAATCCGGTGTCAGCACTCGCATCAAACAATGCGCGGACGACGTTTGATCGTCTCAGGAAGCAATACGCGTTCGTTGTCATCGACGCACCGCCGATGCTGCCGATTGCGGACAGCCATATTCTTAACGGCCTCGCCGACAAGGTTCTGTTTGTCGTTCGAGCGCGGCAGACGCCGCGCGAGTTGTTCCGTCATGCGCTGGAAGGTTTCGAAGCGTCGAACCTGCTTGGCGCTGTGCTGAATGATGTGGATTACCAGCGGAGTCGCTACGCGTACGCATACGAATACTACAAGAAGGCGGCGGCATAGAAACACCAATGATTGTTGAAACACCGCAGATTTACTTTCAAAGAGCGCTGAAATCGCTTTCGGCGCGCGGCGATCACGAAAGGACGCTCATCATCGGTTCGGAAGAGACGGCGAGGAAAATCTACAACGACCTCGCCGCTAACGAGCCACCGGAGAGCGTTCTGATAGCGCAATACAGCGATCTCGATCGCCTTAAAGACCAACCCAGCGTCTCTCGAATCGTCCTGGCCGATAAAGAAATTCTGGGCGGGGCCGACATGGTGCACGCCCTTATGGATTTCAAATTGAGGGGCGTCAAAATCGAGAGCGCTACCCAGTCCTTCGAAAGAATGGCCCGTAAACTCTGGATTGAGGGGCTCTCACCTCAGAGTCTCGTCTTTGCGAATGGCTTTACTCCTTCAAAGGCCTACCTGGCAACCAAGCGCGTTTTCGATGTACTCCTGGCCGTCATTCTCCTGATTTTGACCGGGCCCCTTATGGCAATCATCGCCGCACTCATAAAACTTGATACACCCGGCCCGGCGATCTTCAGTCAGGAGCGCATCGGAATGCGCGGAAAGAAATTCACTGTTTATAAGTTTCGTTCGATGAGGCAGGACGCCGAAAAACAGACAGGACCGACATGGGCAAAAGAAAACGATGCGCGTACGACGACGATCGGCGCATTTCTGCGCAAATGCCGGCTCGACGAACTTCCGCAGTTCTACAACGTGCTGAAGGGCGACATGAGCTTTATCGGTCCGCGTCCTGAGCGTCCCTATTTTGTAGAGCTCCTGAAACAAAAAATTCAGTATTACGATTTGCGTCATTACGTGAAGCCTGGAATCACCGGATGGGCCCAGGTCATGTATCCATACGGCGCTTCTGTCGAGGACGCATACCACAAGCTGCAATATGACCTGTACTACACGAAGAATGCGTCGCTCGGCTTCGATCTGCTGACGCTGCTCAAGACCATCAAAGTTGTGTTCAGTGGTAACGGACGATGAAAGTCGTCGGCGTTGGTGGAGGAACTGGTTTGCCGATCCTTCTCCGCGGTCTCAAGGAGCTCAATGACTGCGGCGAAGAAACACTCGACATAACTGCCGTTGTCGGTGTTTCCGACAACGGCGGCTCGACCGGCATTTTGCGCGATGCGTTCAATATGCCGGCGATGGGAGATCTCCGCAACAGCATCATCTCGCTTGCTTCCTGCAAATCCGTTCTGGCCTCGGTTTACCAACATCGGTTTCATGGCGCTAATGGATTGTCCGGCCACTCTGTAGGAAATCTGATGTTCGCTGCTCTTTACGAAATGCATGGCAGTTTCTCCGCAGCTGTGCAGCACGCGTGCGAGTTGATGGAAGTTGACGGAGTCGTCCTGCCGGCGACGGAAGCGCCGGTTCAATTGTGGGCTCTCCACGAAGATGGAACGATTACGGAAGGTGAATCCAATATTCCACAGTCGGCGTCGAGGATCGACCGCATTGGCCTGACGCCGGCAGATCCGCAACCCGCTCCGGGCGTGTTGAAGTCCCTGCTCGATGCCGATGCAATCGTTCTCGGCCCGGGCAGCCTGTACACGAGCGTCGTGCCCAACCTTCTGGTGGATGGCATCGCTGACGCAATTGCCGCGTCGCGAGCTCTCAAGATTTACATCTGCAATCTCATGACACAGCCTGGTGAGACGATGGGATATTCCGCAGCCGATCACGTTCGTGCGCTGCAGTCGTACTTGCCGGCCGGGACCCTCGACGTCTGCGTGCTCAACACGGAAACCATCGGCAATGGACTTGCAGAAAGATATTCCAGTTCAGGATCGAACTTCGTCCTATTTGATTCAGAGACTGAATCGGAAATTCGGCGGACCGGCGTAGTTCCAGCCGCCGCCTCGCTTCTGAAAGGCGATGAAGTCAAGGTCAGGCATGACTCTCTGACGCTGGCGCGGCTGGTTGTTTCACTCGGGCGCGGAGCGGTCGGCAGTCATGACATCGCCGTAGGACGAACGGAACGGGAGGTAACATGTGCGGAATCGTTGGATATATCGGTTCCCGAGAGGTCTCAAGCGTACTTGTAGATGGTCTTAAGCGCCTGGAGTATCGCGGATATGATTCGTGCGGACTTGCGATCATGGACGCGAGCTCACCCCGGATCATCCGATCTGTCGGCCGGATTGCGCGACTCGAGGAAAAAATAAAAGATGTCGGTCCCGCAAGCGGCACGGTGCAATGCGGGATTGGGCACACCCGATGGGCGACGCACGGCCGGCCTAGCGAAGATAACTCTCATCCGCACCGCGACTGCACCGGACGCATTTACGTCGCTCACAACGGAATTATCGAAAATTACCTCGCATTAAAACGACGGCTGATTGCCGAAGGCCATCGGTTCACGAGCGCAACCGATACCGAAGTGTTGCCGCACCTGATCGAATCCTACTTCGAAGGGGACCTCTGCTCAGCGGTTCGCCGCGCGCTTCGCGACGTCGAAGGTGTGTACGGCATCGTGGTCGCCTCGACCGAGACCGCCGGCCGCCAGATCGTCGCTGCGCGAAATGGGCCGCCGCTAGTGGTCGGATTGGGTATAGGCGAGACGTTCATCGCTTCCGATGTCCCTGCGTTGCTTCCATACACGCGCGACATGGTGTTCTTGAAAGACGGCGAGATTGCCGTGATCAGTGCAGATGCCGTGGCTTTCCACGACTCCGATGGAAACTGTTCGAAACGGCAGCCCGAGAAAGTTACGTGGACTGCGGACATGGCCGAGAAAGAAGGCTATCCGCACTTCATGCTCAAAGAAATTCATGAGCAGCCCCGCGCAATAAAAGACACCCTGCTCGGGCGCATTACGGTCGAGGGCACGGTGAACCTGGAACCCGACCTGGGCGACCTGAGCCCTCTCGCGTCTGCAGAACGGCTGCACATTGTCGCGATGGGGACTTCGCTGCATGCCGCTCATGTGGGTAAGTTCATGATTGAGTCGCTGGCAAGAGTGCCGGTCGAAGTCGACAACGCCTCCGAATTCCGTTATCGCGACCCCATCGTCGGTCCGAAGAGCGTTGTTATTGGAATCAGCCAATCGGGTGAGACCGCTGACACTCTGGCCGCCATGAAGGAGGCTCGGGAGAAAGGCGCATATCTGCTTTCGATCTGCAATGTCGTCGGAAGCCAGGCTGCACGAGTCTCGGATGCAGTCCTGTATACGCATGCAGGACCCGAGATCGGCGTTGCATCCACGAAAGCATTCACGACTCAGCTGGTCGCACTTTATATGCTCGCACTGCAGCTCGCGGATCTCCGAGGAACGCTGGTGCCCGACGTGATCCTTGACCATGTGCAACAGCTTCGCGATTTGCCCGATCAGATCAACAAACTCCTCGACCAGAGCCAGGGTGTGGCGGGACTCGCGGAGCGGCTCTGCAAATTCAGGAACTTCTTGTACCTCGGCCGCGGCGTACACTGCCCCATCGCATTCGAAGGCGCGCTGAAACTGAAAGAGATTTCATACATCCACGCTGAAGGCTACTCGGCGGGCGAAATGAAGCATGGACCGATCGCATTGATCGATGCGGAAATGCCTGTCGTTGTTTTAGCGCCGCAGGATCCCGTTTATCGCAAGACGATGGGAAACATTGAAGAGGTGAAGGTCCGGGACGGAATCGTCGTAGCGGTCGCAACGGAAGGCGATCATGAAATCGCTGAAAAGGCCGACTACACGATCTACATTCCAGCAGCAGGCAACCTGATTAATCCGATTCTCTCAACGATTCCATTACAACTGTTTGCTTATCATGTCGCCTGCTTGCGTGGCTGTGATGTCGACAAGCCGCGAAATCTCGCCAAGAGCGTGACGGTGGAATAGGAGTCTTACGATGAGTATAAGCATCATAGAAAACGAAGGCGCAATTCAAACCGATCCGTACCTGGAACTCGAAACCAAGATCCAGAAGAAACAGGCGAGATTCGGCGTGATCGGTCTAGGCTACGTCGGCTTGCCTCTTGGATTAACCCTGAGTGAGGCCGGATTCGACGTGACCGGCATTGATATCGACACAAACCGTATCGCCGCGATCACCGCCGGCCGCTCGTATATTACCGATATCGGCGACCAGGAACTGCAACGGGCGATGGCTGAAAAGCGCTTTCGTGCGACTTCGGACCTTTCCGCCATTTCGCGCCTCGATGCGGTAAGCATCTGCGTTCCAACACCGCTTCGCAAAACGAAGGATCCCGACATGTCCTATATCGTTGCGGCAGCGGACGCGATTGCAAAGGTCATCCGTCCGGGACAACTCATCATCCTCGAAAGCACCACCTATCCCGGCACGACGGAAGAAGTGGTATTGCCTGCGCTAGAAGCAAGCGGACTAAAGGTCGGACAGGATTTCTTTCTGGCGTTCTCGCCAGAACGCGTCGATCCGGGTAACCCGGATTTCAGCACAAAGAATATTCCGAAAGTCGTGGGTGGCGTCACGCCGCGCTGCGCCAGGCTAGCGGCCCTGCTCTATGGCGCGTGCATGGAGAACATCGTGGTGGTCTCATCGACGCGGGTCGCCGAAATGGTGAAGCTGCTGGAGAACACATTCCGAAGCGTGAACATTGCACTCGCAAATGAAATCGCGCTGATGTGCTCACACATGAAAATCAACGTGTGGGAAGTCATCAAAGCGGCTTCATCGAAGCCG
>Ga0075425_100003002_pt1 | contig 17018 bp, 12 predicted proteins | sample SoiMethybrSBSTD4_FD_75300 | JGI IMG/M metagenome (GOLD analysis project Ga0075425, IMG submission 75300) | Bulk soil microbial communities from a Populus tree surrounding site in Tennessee, USA - Soil MetaG P. TD hybrid SBSTD4 | ecosystem: Environmental > Terrestrial > Soil > Tree plantation... | reverse complement strand
ACCGTGAACACGCCGGAGATCCGCACGGACGCGGAGTGGGACGCCGGCGACCTCGGCTGCGGCGAGCTGGTCCTCGAGCTGCGCGCGCGCCTGGGGGGGCTGCGGCCGGGCGGCGTGCTGCGGCTCGTGGCGCGGGATCCGGGCGCGCCCGCGGATCTGCCGGCATGGTGTCGTATGACCGGGCATACTCTGGTGTCGGAGGCACATCCCGTCTATCACATCCGTCGAAAGGAAGGCTGAGCCATGGCGAACCGATTCTGTGTGAGCCTCACGCACGCGAAGGACAACACGGACAAGGCGACGGTGGCGTTCGTGGTCGCGAACGCGGCCGTCGGCTCGGGCAAGGAGACCCTGGTGTTCCTGAGCGTCGAGGGCGTGCGCCTGGGCCAGAAGGGCTACGCCGACGACATCCGCGAGGAAGGCTTCGCGCCGCTCCGCGAGCTGATGGACAACTTCGCCAAGGCGGGCGGGACGATCTACGTCTGCTCGCCGTGCTTCAAGAAGCGCAAGCTCGACGAGAACAATCTCGTCGCCGGGGCGAGCATCGTCGGCGGCGCCAAGCTCGTCGAGTTCCTCTCGGACGGCAGCGCCTGCGTCAGCTACTGACGCGCGGCGGGTGCTGAGGGATCGGTGGAGTCCGTCGACCGGCACCCGCTCGAGCCGGACGTCAGCTTCGACGGCGGCGATCTGGACTGCGGCAACGGCCTGCTGCTCCTGATCCGCCAGCACATCGATCCGATGGCGCGCGGTCAGCTGCTGGAGTTCCGCTCGACCGAGATCTCGGTGGAAGAGGATTTTCCGGCGTGGTGCCGCCTCACCGGCAACGAGCTGGTCTCGCTGGTGAGGCGTGGCCGCGAGCGGAGCTTTCTCGTCTGCAAGGGCACGCTGGCCGAGCGCCCGCCAGGCCGGCGAGCCGTGCCGCCGCGCGTGGTCGTGTCGCAGCCGATCGCCGCGGTCACGATCCCGGCGACGTTGCCTTCGCCCGTGGCCGCCCCCGCGATTCCGCCGCTGGCCGTCATGGGGATCGGCAGCTGGCCGCGCCCCCGCTGGATGCTCCAGGCTATCCACGACGGTCTCGAGGGCCGTCTGTCCCCGGCGGAGCTCGAGGCCACGGCGGACGATGCGGTGCGACTGGCGGTCGACGCCCAGCGGCGGGCCGGCGTCGACGTGATCACCGACGGCGAGCAGCGGCGTGACAACTACGCGAGCTTCGTGGGCGGGCGGCTCGACAACTGCCAGCTCATCCCCCTGACCGATCTCCTGCCGCTGGTCGACGATCCGGAGAAGTTCGAGGAGCACATGCGCTCGCTCGACGTCCCGGCCTCCGAGGTGAGACATCCCGCGGTGTTCGGTCCGCTCGGGCGCAGCCGCCCGCTGGCCGTGCACGAGGTCGAGTTCGTCTGCACGCTCACCGACGCGCCGATCAAGGTCGCCGTGCCCGGACCCTATCTCCTCAGCCGCACGATGTGGATGGAGTGCATCTCCGACCGGGCATACCGCTCGCGCGAGCACCTGGCCGAGGACATCGTGCGCGTCCTCCGTGAAGAGATCGCGTTCCTCCTCGCCGCGGGCGCCGCCCTCGTCCAGCTCGACGAGCCCGTGCTGTCGGAGGTGGTCTTCACGGGCGCCAAGAACACCCGCACGTTCATGTGCGGCGCGCTGAGCGAGAAGGGCGACGCGGCCAAGGAGCTCGCGTTCGCGGAGAGCCTGGTGAACGCGGTGGTCGATGGCTTTCCGCGCTCCCGCCTCGGCCTGCACGTCTGCCGCGGCAACTGGACGCGCGACGAGCGGGCCGCGCTCGCTGGCGACTACCGGCCGCTGTTGCCGCTGCTCCAGCGGCTGCACGTCGGGACGTTCTTCCTCGAGCTGTGCACGCCGCGCGCGGGAGAGATCGACGTCCTGCGCGACCTGCCGGGCGATTGCCGGATGGGCGTCGGGGTGGTGGATCAGAAGCAGGGGCGCGTCGAGACCGAGGCGGAGATCCTGGCCCGCGCGCGACGGGCGATCGACATCTTCGGCCCCGAGCGCGTCCTGCTCACGCCCGATTGCGGCTTCGCCACCTTCGCCGACAACCCGATCACCTCGCCGCGCGTCGCCGAGGACAAGCTGCGCGCCATCGTCGGCGCCGCGCGGCGGCTCCGCGGGGGCTAGCGGCCGCTAGCTCGACGTCGGCGCGCAGCACGTCGCCGCCGTGATCGGCAGCGACGCGCTCCGCCGCGGCGCCTCGTCCTCGAGGTCGTAGTTCAGGTAGTAGACCCCCGGCGCTGCCCGTGGTGCCTTCGGACAGGGCGAGGTTCACGGCGCCCAGGCCGGGAGGAACTTCACGTAGCCCGGCTTCTCCTTCACCGGAGCGTCGCCGAAGAAGCGGCGATAGAACTCGCGGCTCTTGGCCAGATCCGACACGTGCAGATGCAGGTGCACCTTGGCGCTCATGGACGGCTCCTTTCGATCATGTCAGCAGCAGGCGGTGAGTAGTTGGACCAGCGCGGTGACGGTGACGCCGCGCCGAGTAGTACACGTACCGCTCTTCCTTGCGGCTCTCCACGAGCCCGGCGCGCCGCAGCCCGTCGAGATGATGGGACATGGTAGGGCCGGGCACCTCCAGCGCTTCCTGGATTTCGCCCGCGGCGACCTCGCGCTGGGCGCGGACGAGGAAGAAGAAGATCTGCAACCGCGTGAGATGGGACAGCGCCTTGAAGGCCTCGGCGTGCGCCTCGTTGGCTTCCAGCTTGGCCAGGGGGATCGCGCTCGGATTCATACTTCGAAATATATCGAAATATAGAATTGCGGTCAAGGGGAAGATGGACGTAGTACGCTCCCGATCCACAGGAGGGACACCATGAGCACGATCGACGTCGTCGACGCGGACGGGCACGTCACCGAGCCGTCGGAGCAGCTGGCGCGCTACATCGATCCGGCCTACCGGGACTACGGACCGTCGTCGGGCGCGCGCACCTACTACCCGACGGACAGCTGGGATCGCTCGGTCCGCGGCACGCTGGGAACGTACGCCCCGGACGCGAAGTCGTGGCTCGAGGCGCTCGACCGCGGCGGCGTCGACTGCACGGTCCTGTATCCAACGAACGGGCTCGGCATCGGCTGGCTCCGGGAGGAAGACTTCGCGGTCGCGCTGTGCCGGGCGTACAACGATTTCTTCCATCACGAGTTCACGACGAAGAGCCCGCGGCTCAAGGGCGTGGCGCTGCTACCGCTGCAGGATCCGGCGGCGGCCGTCACGGAGCTCCGGAGGGCCTGCGAACTCGGCTTCGTGGGCGCCATGCTGCCCGCCGTCGGCCTGCGCAAGCCGCTCGGTCATGCGGACTTCTGGCCGATCTACGCGGAAGCCGAGCGGTTGGGGACGATGGTGGGCGTCCACGCGACCGTGCGCGGCCCGCATTTCTTTGCGGCCGACCTCTTCGATCGGTTCGTCGAGGTGCACACGCTCTCCCATCCGTTCGCGCAGATGATCCAGATGACGAGCCTGGCCTTCCAGGGCGTGTTCGAGGCGTTCCCGCGCCTGAAGGTCGCCTTCCTCGAGGCCGGCTGCACGTGGGTGCCCTACTGGCTCGGCCGCATGGACGAGGAATGGGAAAAGCGCGGCGCGCTGGAGGCGCCGGGCTGTCGCCGGAAACCGAGCACCTACCTGACCAGCGATCGGGTGTTCTATCCGGCGGAAGCCAGCGAGTGGCTCGTCGGCCCGACGGCCGCGGCGCTCGGCGAGGCGGGCATCTTCTACGCCTCCGACTGGCCCCACTGGGACAACGAGTTCCCCGAGAACATCCACGAGATGCGCAAGCGCAGCGACCTGTCGGAGGAGCTCAAGCAGCAAATCCTCGCGAAGACCGCGCGCCGCCTGTACGGCCTGTGACGCCGGTTATGGCTTGATGCCGAGTAAAGCCGCGGCGGTCGCGCCGAGGATGGCGACCCGGTCGGCATCGCTGAGACCCGGCGTGCCCAGGATGTGATCGACGGACGTCGACGTCCACGGGTACGGATAGTCGGTGCCCATGACGATCTGGCTCACCCCTGTCTCGGCCACCAGGTGTCGTAGCGCCTCCGGCGTGAAGACCAGCGAATCGAAGTAGAGCTGTCGCAGGTACTCCGTCGGCTTCTTCCGCAGCCGCGTCGTATAGCGGTTCGGGAACGTCGTACAGATCGCGTCGGAGCGCGCGGCATACGACGGCAGGTACCCGCCGCCGTGCGCGGCGCAGATCTTCACGCCGGGAAAGCGATCGAGCGTGCCCTCGAAGATGAGGTGCGACAGCGCAATCGTCGTCTCCAGCGGGTTGCCGATGGTGTTGTCGAGCCCGCCGCTGCCCTTGAGACGGTTCGGGATCTCGGCGGCGACACCCGTCGCCTGCGGGTGGATGAAGACGAGCGCGCCCAGCTGCTCGGCCTTGGCCCAGAACGGATGGAACTTCGGATCGGCCAGCTCCTCGCCGTTCACGCTGCCGCCGATGGCCGCGCCGCGGAGCCCGTACTTGGTAATGCCCTCCTGGAGCTGCTCGGCCGCGAGGTCCGGATGCTGGAGCGCCACCGACGCGAAGGCCACGAAGCGATCGGGATGCGCCGCGCACGCCTCGGCCAGCTTCTCGTTCTGGATCGCGACGAGCTTGCGAGCGACGTCGCGCTCGGCCGTGTACCAGTAGGCGTTGATGCTGAGCGCCTCGACGTCGATGCCCTGCTCGTCCATCGCGCGCAGGCGCTCGGCGGGCGACGTCATGAGGAGCCTGTCCGTGTCCGGCGACCGACCCATGAGCGCCATCGCCTCGGGGACGGCACAGTGTGCGTGCACGTCGATGGTCTTCACGCGGCGGCCGCCGACCACCACCTCTCGCCGTCGCGCCGCGGCCGCGACCGGCGTCGTGCCCGTCTGCTCGCATCCGACGAAGGCGACTCCTGAGGGCGACGTTCGAGATTCCATGGGCGGCAGTGTATCGCAGCCGCCCCGCCCTCTCGCGGCCGCTGTCACGAACGGCGTCCGCGCCTGTCGGGTGTCAGGGCCGATGACACTGTCCCGCCGTCGGCCCGTCTCGTAAGACCGCTGACTGGCGAGCGTCTGGCGGCGCCCGGGCGTGGTTCGGATGTTGCTTCAGCCGGCCGCATGGCGCTTCCGGTGAAGGTCCCGATCCGGTTGCACCTCGTCGGCTCCGTCGTCTTGAGCCTGCTCGCCGGCCTCGGCCTGGCCGTCGCCATGCTCATCGCGGCGCCGGTCGTATCGCTTCGCGAGCTCGCCCTCGGCGCCCTCGTGTTGATCGCCTCCACGCTGGTGCTCGTCGTGCTGCTGGAGCGCCGGATGGTCGCCTTCACGCGTTCTCTGGTCGCGGGCGCTCACGCCGTCGCCCGCGGCGCGTCGCCCGCGCTGCCGACGTTCACGATCGCCGAGCTCGACGACCTTGCCCGCGCTATCGAGGCGGCGGGCGTGAACCGCCGGCGCGCCGAGGACGATCTCAAGGCCGGTGAGGCGCGGCTCGCCGGCATCCTGGCGACGGCGCTGGACGCCATCATCTGTATCGACGAGGCCGACCGGATCATCCTCTTCAACAGCGCGGCCGAGCGGATGTTCCGCTGTCGCGCGGCCGACGCCCTCGGCCGCCCCGTCGCCCAGTTCGTCTTCAACGACGTCGCGCGCCGCGCCGACGGGACGGAGGTCCCGGTGGAGGCGGCGATCTCGCGCACGGCGGTCGGCGCCCAGTACATCTCCACGCTGATCTTGCGGGACATCACCGAGCGCGTGCGCGGCGAGCGGGAGCGGACCGAGCTGCTGGCCAGCGAGCAGGCGGCGCGCGCGGCCGCCGAGGCGTCGGCGGCGCGCTCGGCGTTTCTCGCCGAGGCCAGCCGGCTGCTCGCGTCGTCGCTCGAGTACGCGACGCTCACCGAGCTGGCCCGGCTCACCGCGGGCACCATCGCCGACTGGTGCGTGATCGACCTCGTCGAGCTCGACGGTCGCCTCCATCGCGTCGCCGTCGCGCACGTCGACCCGTCACGGGAGGACCTCGCGCTCGCGCTCCAGTTTCGCTATCCGCCCGGGCCCGATGGGCCCGCGACGCTCAAGGCGGTGCTCGCGTCCGGGCGGCCCGAGCTTCTTCCCACGGTCAGCGCCGAGGAGGTCGAGGCTCGCGCGCGAACGCCCGAGCACCTGCGCATTCTCCGCCGGCTCGGCATCCGGTCGCTGATGATCCTGCCGCTCGTCGCCTCGGGGCGCGTCGTCGGCGCCATCACGCTCGTCCGAGCCGGCGGCCCGAGCTACACCGAGGACGATCTGCAGGTCGCGCAGGAGCTCGCCCACCGGACGGCCATGGCGGTCGACAACGCGCAGCTCCACACTCGGGTGAACGAGGCGCGCGACCGCTTCTCGCGTCTGGTCGAAGGCCTCGACGCGATCGTCTGGGAGGCGAACCCGTTGACGCTCGGCTTCACGTTCGTCAGCCAGCGGGCCGAGACGCTGCTCGGCTTTGCACCCGAGCGCTGGCTCGACGAGCCCGGCTTCTGGCCCTGCATCGTCCACGGGGACGACCGCGCGGCCGCGGTCGCCCAGTTCGAGCGCTGCGCGCGCCAGGGCGAGCCCTGCCAGTTCGAGTACCGGGCACTGGCCGCCGACGGCCGCGTGGTGTGGCTGCAGAACGTGGTCCGGGTCATCCGCGAGCCCGACGGCACCGTCGGGACGCTCCACGGGTTCATGATCGACGTCAGCGAGCGCAAGCGCATGGAGGAAGAGCGCGAGCGCCTGCTGGCCAGCGAGCAGGCGGCCCGGGCCGAGGCCGAGGCGGCGGCGCGCCGCTCGAAATTCCTGGCCGAGGCGAGCCAGATCCTCGCCTCGTCGCTCGACTACGAGGCCACGCTGACGAGCGTCACGCGGCTGGCCGTTCCGCTCTTCGCCGACTGGTGCTTCGTGCATCTGGCCGACGAGACGAGCGGGCCGCGGCTGCACACGGCGCACACCGGCCCGGAGAGCACCGAGCTCGCGAAGACGCTCGAGCGGTTGACGGGCGCGGTCGACCTCAAGTCGCTCCTCTCGGTGCTCGGCGTGCTGCAGGGCGGCGCGCCGCTGCTCATCCGCGAGATCGCTCCGGCCTGGCTGGAGACGGTCCGGCTGGTGCAGGAGCTGGGGCCGCGGTCACTCATGATCGTGCCGCTGGTCGCGCGCGAGCGACCGCTGGGAACGCTGACCTTCGTCTCGACGCAGGTGGGGCGACGCTACGAGTCCGCCGACCTCGAGCTCGCCGAGGATCTCGCCCGCCGCGCCGCCGTCGCCGTCGACAACGCGCGGCTGTACCAGGACGCTGAGCGCGCCAACCGCATGAAGGACGAGTTCCTGGCCACGCTGTCCCACGAGCTGCGCACGCCGCTGACCGCCATGCTCGGATGGGTCGTCGTGCTGCGCGCGCGCCCCGGCTCGACAGAATACACGGAGCGAGCGCTCTCCAGCATCGAGCGGAACACGCGCCTGCAGGCCCGGCTCATCAGCGACCTCCTCGACATCTCGCGAATCACCGCCGGCAAGCTCGGCCTCGACCGTCGGGCGGTGGATCTGCGCGCCATTGTCGAGCATGCCGTCGAGGACGTGCGCCACGACGCCGAGGTCAAGGCCCTCAGGCTCGAGAGCCAGCTCGGCGATGGCGACGCGACGGTGTTGGGCGATCCGCTCCGGCTGCAGCAGATCGTGTTCAACCTCCTGTCGAACGCGGTGAAGTTCACGCCCTCCGGCGGCCGCGTCGACGTCGAGCTGGCCCTCGAGGCCTCGCGCGCGCGGGTCACCGTCGCCGACACCGGGCAGGGCATCGCGCCCGAGACGCTGCCCCACGTCTTCGAGAGCTTCCGGCAGGGCGAAGCGGCCACGCGGCAGGCGCAGGGCGGGCTCGGTCTCGGCCTGGCCATCGTGCGACACCTCGTGGAGCTTCACGGCGGCACCGTGGCCGCCTACAGCGCCGGCCTGGGCCAGGGCGCGCGCTTCGTCGTCGAGCTTCCCGTGATGCTGAGCCGGGTCGTGCTGCCGCTTCCCCTGTCGAGCAGCCCTCCCGCACTGCCGGCGGCGGCCACGCTTCCGCGCCTCGACTCCGTCCGCGTCCTCGTCGTGGACGACCACGCCGACTCGCGCGACCTGGTGACTACCGTTCTCGAAGAGCGCGGCGCCGAGGTTTACGCGGCCGGCACGGCGCGCGAGGCGCTGGCCATCTTGAGCAGGACATACGTCGACGTCCTGCTCACCGACATCGGGTTGCCCAACGGCAGTGGCTACGACCTCATCCGCGAGGTGCGCGAGCTGGAGAAGGAGCACGGCGGGCAGTTGCCGGCGATCGCGCTCACGGCCTACGCCGGACGCGACGATCGCGAGCGGGCGCAGGCCGCCGGGTTCGTGGATCACGTGGCCAAGCCCTTCGCTCCCGACGAGCTCGTGGTGGTCGTCGCGCGCGCCCGCGGCCGGCTCGTCTCCTGACGGTTTCGGCGGGCGGTCGCGTCACGGCCGAGCCGATCCAGAAGGACTAGCGGTAAACGGTTCTTGCCTGACTGGGAAGGGGGATGCACAGGCGGCTCCCACAACCCTTCCCCGGCCGCGAATTTCGCCGAAGTCGGCCGTGGTACGACTTTTGCGCTTTCACCCCCGGCAGACCGGGAGGACACGGCATGAAGGCCATCATTCTCGCCGCAGGGTACGGCAACCGCATGCGGCCCTTGACCGACGCCACCCACAAGACGCTGCTGCGGATCGGCGGGCAGACGCTGATCGGCCGCATCCTGGACGGTCTGCGGGCCCACGCCGTCACCGACATCGTGGTGGTCACCGGCCACCTGGCCGACCAGCTGGAGACGGCGCTGACCACGGCGTATCCCGACCTCCGGTTCACCTTCGTCCGCAACCTGCGCTACCGCGAGACCAACAACATCTATTCACTCGCCCTGGCCTTCGACGCCGTCGAGTTCGACGACGACATCCTGCTGATCGAATCGGACCTCGTGTACGAGCCCGCCGTCATCCGCCGTGCCGTGGAGTCGCGCTATCCGAACGTGGCCCTCGTCGATCGGTTCCGCAGCGGCATGGATGGAACGGTGGTCACCGTCACCGACAACGTCATCCGCAGCATCATCCCGCCGCACCTGCAGGGGCCGAGCTTCGACTTCTCCGACAAGTTCAAGACGCTGAACATCTACAAGTTCTCGAAGGAGTTCTGCGCCTCGGTCTTCAAGAAGCTGCTCAGCTACTACACCAAGACCATCGACGACAACTGCTACTACGAGCTGATCCTCGGCATCCTGATCTACGTCGGCCAGGCCCAGATCCACGCCGAGATCCTGGACGGCGAGACGTGGGCCGAGCTCGACGATCCGAACGACGTGCGGGTGGCCGAGTTCGTCTTCGACCGGTCGCGCCGCGCGGCCGTCATCGAGGAGGCGTTTGGCGGACTCTGGGCGCACAACGTGCTCGACTTCGGCTTCATCCGCAACATGCACTTCCCGCCCGGCGCGATCTTCGCCGAGATGAAGGGCAACCTGCCGAACCTGCTCGGCAACTACGGCTCGCGCCAGACGGTGCTGAACCAGAAGCTCGCCTGGTTCCTGCTCTGCGATCCCCGTCGCGTCCTCGCACTCAACGGCGCCTCGCAGGCCTATCCGCTTCTGCGGAGCTACTTCCAGGGCAAGCGCATGCTGATCCCGGCTCCGACGTTCGGCGAGTACCCGCGGATCACGCGCGCGCCGGAGACCTACGCAGACACGATCGGCATCGACCGCACGGAGATCGAGGCGCGCGCGGAGCGCGCCGACGTGGTCGTCGTGGTCAACCCGAACAACCCGACGGGGTCCGTGGTGCCGACGGCGTGGCTCGTGGACTTCGCGGCGCGACACGAGGACAAGTGGTTGATCGTGGACGAGTCGTTCATCGATTTCGCCGGCCAGCCGTCGGTGATGGAGACGCTGGCCGAGCGGGCCCTGACGAACGTAGTCGTCCTCAAGAGCCTCAGCAAGTGCCTCGGCGTGCCGGGCCTACGTCTGGGCTATCTCTACACCGCGAACCGGGATCTGATGGAGCACTGCACGGCCCAGGTGCCGATCTGGAATATGAACTCGATGGCCGAATTCTTCCTCGAGGTCGTGCTCAAGCACCGGCGCGCGCTCGCCCAGTCGTTCCGCCAGACCATCGCGGACCGCCAGGCGTTCGCGAGCGAGCTGGCCGCGCTGCCCGCGGTGGAGCACGTCTTCCCGAGCGCGGCCAACTTCATGCTCGTCCGCGTCGCCGGCGGCCGCCGGGGCGCGGCCGCCCTCGCCGAGCGGCTCCTCGAGGACCACGCGATCTACGTGAAGGACATCTCCTCCAGATTCCCCGACGGCCAGGGGTACTGGCGCGTGGCCGTCCGCCTGCCCGAGGAGAACCGCCGCCTCATCGCCCTCGTGGAGAAGGCATCGGCGGTGGATCACAGGTTGCGCGCGGCCTGAGCCGCGGCAGTGCTACCCTCCAGGGAACTTCGCGGTATTGGAGGGAGCATGGCGAAAGCGGCGGTGATCCTGGTGGGCTCCCTGTTGGTGCTCGGCGCGTGCGGCTCGTCCGAGCCGCCTCGCATCATCTACGACAAGCCCGGCGTCAGCGCTGCGGATCGCCAGCGGGACGAGCGGGAATGCGCGGCCGCCTCGATCGGAACCGCGCGCCCGGATCTGTCGCTGGGCGTCATCCGCATCGATCGCGACGCCGTCGATAGCTGCATGAAGGCGCGCGGCTACACGCCGCGTCCGGCGTCCTAACCGCTCGAGCCCGTCGAGCGTGGGCGGCTGTGTGCCAGCGTGCCCGCGATCGCTCGGGGAAGCCGCTCGCCTTCGATCGCTTCGAGCGGCTGCGGCAGGGCGAGGGACCAGTTGGGCCACTCGGTCACCGTTCCCGGCATGTTGGGGCGCTCGGCCACGGCTACGGCGTCGTCGAGTGTGGCGGTCACGATCATCGAGGGCGCCTGGGCGAGCCGGTCGTGCGTGCGCTCGATCACCTCGGCGACGGGCGCGTCGTCGCTCACGTCGATCATCTGACGTAGTCGCTGGCGCATGTCGGCGAACGCCGCGCGGTTGGGGTCGCGCCCGATCGCGGCCTGCGCCTCGACGTCGGCACCCGTCCACAGTCCCGCGATCGTGGGCAGGTCGTGGGTCGTCACGGCGGCCAGCGCGAGCTCGGGGTACTCCGACGGCGGGTCGGGCTGGAACCACACGACGCGGTACGAGAGGATCGCCTGCTCGGCCAGCCGCTCGCGCACGCCGGCCTCCACCGTCCCGAGATCCTCGCCGACGATGATCGCGCCTGCGCGCTGACTCTCCAGCGCGACGATCGCGAGCAGGTCGTCCGCGGGATAGCGGATGTACGCGCCCTCGGCGGGCGTCAGTCCCTTCGGGATCCAGAAGAGCCGGAACAGGCCCATGACGTGATCGATCCTGAGCCCGCCGGCGTGACGCAGGCCGGCGCGGATCGTCTCGATGAAGGGCGTGTACCCGTCGGCGGCGAGCCGGTGCGGCACGAACGGCGGCAATCCCCAGTCCTGCCCGCCGGTGTTGTAGGCATCCGGGGGCGCGCCCACCGACGCGTCGGTCGTCACCACGTCCTGCCACGCCCACGCGTCGGCGCCCCCGGGGTCGACGCCGATCGGCAGATCCTGCATGAGCCGCAGCTCACGAGAGGCGCGCGCCAGCTGCTCGTCGATCAGCCACTGGAGCCACTCGTGATAGCCCACCCGCCCAGCGCGCTCGGCCGCGAAGCGCGCGACCGCCGCAGACTCCGGCCGCCGGTACTCCGCCGGCCAGCCTTGCCAGCCGGCGCCGTGCTGCTCGGCCAGCGTGCAGAACGTGGCGAACTCGCGCAGCGCGCGGCCTTGCTCGGCCCGGTAGCGATCGAAGCGATCGCTGCCGGCGAAAGCAGCCCACAGCTTCTCGAGCGCCGCGCCCTTGAGCTTCCACACCGCATCGCGGTCGATGCGACGGTCCTCGTTGAGCACGCGCCCCGTCGCGGCCAGTCGCTCGAGATCGACCCCGGCCGTCCGTGCGCCCGGTACCTCCTCGACACTCAAGAACAGCGGATTGCGGAAGCGTCGACTGCTCGCGTAATAGGGGCTCGGCTGGAGCGGCGCGACCGGCGTGGCGGCCGACAGCGGGTTGATGAGCAGCATGCCCGCCCCTAGGCTCGATGACCACCGGGCGAGCCGGTGGAGATCGGCGAGGTCGCCGATGCCCCAGCTCTGCGTCGAGCGGGTCGCGTAGAGCTGTGCGGCCCATCCCCAGATCCGCAGGCCGTCGGGAAGGTGGCAGCGGTGCGGCGCGACGATGAGCCGCGACGGTCGAGCGTCGTCGAGCGGCCGGATCTGGTGATAGCCGGTCGGGAGGTCGGCGGCAAGCCGATCCGTCACGCGAAGGACCGCGCCGTCCTCGAGCGTCAGCTCCGCGGGCCCGTCGAGCTCCGGCGACGCGCCCTGCCGGACGATGCGGACCGAGGACGGAGGCGGCACCTCCGCGTCGGCGTCACCCATCGCCCGGCGGATCGCCGCGCGCGTCTGCGCGCTCGTCGAGTGCCAGCCGCCGGCGGTGTCGTGGAACCCGTCGGTGATGCCCCACGCGTCGGTCGTCATTTCTGCGAAGCTTACGCGGCGGGATCGTCTTTGGCGAGCAGAGCGACGGGGAAGCGGCGCAGCAGGTCGGCCAGACGCGCGGCGCCGCCATCGATGACGTCGCCGGTGAGCTCGTTCCGCCAGCGGCCGGCCGGCAGGTCGATGGCGGTGTCACCCCACTCGCCCGCGAGCGCGAGCACCAGGCGGGGTGCGATCGCGATCGCGCCCTCGCCGCGCATGTAGGCGGCCGCGTGCTTGCCGCGGGCGCCGCGCGCCTCGAGCGGCCGGTACTCGCCGCGGGCCCCGAAGAGCTCGGGCCGGCGCCGGCGCAGCGCCAGCGTCTGCCGGATCACCCACATCTTCGGCAGCCCCTCGTCGATCCTCCGCCAGATCTCTTCCGGCGTGGCGTCGGCGAGCTCGTCGAGCAGCCGGCGGCGGAGCGCATAGTCCACGGGGGCGCGATTGTCGGGATCGACGAGGGTCAGCGACCACAGCTCCGTGCCCTGGTAGAGGTCGGGCACGCCGGGCGCGGTGAGCTTCATCAGCGTCTGCGCGAGCGACACGATGCGGCCGGGCTCGATCAACGGCGCGACGAAGCGCTCGACCTCGTCGATGAACCGGGCATCGGCCATCGCGTCGACGATGAAGCCGTTCAGCGCGTCCTCGTACGTCGCGCGAGGATCGGTCCACGAGGTGTACACCTTGGCCTCGCGCGCGGCCTTCTGCATGTAGGCGAGCACGCGCTCGGTGGCGATCGGCCAGGCGCCGACGAGCGTCTGGTACAGCAGGTACTCGGCGTTACGATCGGGCCAGTCGCCCCGCCGGTGCGGCTCGTTGATGGCCGCCCAGCGCTCCACCGCCTCGGCCCAGCGCTCCGGGATCTCCGAGAGCAGCGCGAGGCGGGCGCGGACGTCCTCGCCGCGCTTGGTGTCGTGCGTGGACGTCGCCAGCATAGTCCGCGGCCAGTGGGCCTGCGCCTCCGCGCACTCGCGGTGGAACTCTTCGGGCGACACGCCGAACCGCGCGGGATCACCGCCCACCTCGTTGAGCGCGATCAGACGGTTGAAGCTGTAGAAGGCCGTGTCCTCCACACCCTTGGCCATCACCGGGCCCGTGAGCTGCTGAAAGCGCATCACCAGCTCCGTCTCCGAGTGGCCGCGCAGGCGGAGCAGCAGGAGATCCTGGAAGAAGTCGAAGAGCGCCGAGTCGAGGTCCGGCCGTGCCGCCTTTGCCGCCTCGATGGCCTCGCCGATGTGGCGCACGTCGTCGGGGTGCACCTCGCCGGTCTCGGCGCGGACGTACGTCCGGTACACGCCGAAGTGCGCGATGACCTCGCGCAGCACCTCGTGCAGCTCGTGCCGGGTGTAGTCGCGATGACGACGGTGGCGCTCGCACACCTCGAGGAAGAGCGCGGTCAGCCGGTTGACGTCGCTGCCGAGGACGTCACGCATGACCTGATGCTTCTTCTGTCGGGCCACGCTCGCGAAGTCGGTCGGCTCGCCGGTGAACGCGGCGTAGAAGCGGGTCAGCGGCTTCTCCCCCTCGGGGTCGACGAACAGGCCGCCCACGCGGTTGAGGAAGTCGTAGCCGGTCGTCCCGGCCACCATCCACGACTCCCGCAGCCGCTCGCCCGGCTCGAGGATCTTCTCGGCGACCACCCACGCGGTCGGCGACGCGTCGTGCAGGCGGCGGAAATAGTTTTCGGGGTCGCGCAGGCCGTCGGGATGGTCGATGCGCAGGCCGTCGAGCATGCCGTCGCCCAGCCAGCGCAGCACTAGCGCGTGCGTGGCCGCGAACACCCGGTCCTCCTCCGTGCGCAGGCCGACCAGCGTGTTGATGTCGAAGAAACGTCGATACCCGAGCTCGCGCCCCGCCGTCCGCCAGAAGGCCAGGCGGTAGTTCTGCCGCTCGAGCAGCGCGTCGAGCGCGTCCGCGCTGGCGTTCACCTCGTCGACGACCTTGTCGATGGCGCCCGCGACCTCGGCGTCCTCGCGCAGGAGCCGCTCCAGCAGCCCGCGGAGCACCTCCTTGTCGCGATGCCGCCGCTGGACGCTGAGCCAGTCGGTGGCCGTCGACAGCGGCAGCCGCCCGAGCGCATCGGCGATGAAGGCGAGGGTGTCCGAGCGCCCGCGGGCGGCGGCCACGCCCAGCAGCTCGTCCATCGAGGACGGCGCCACGGGGAATGCGTGGTCGTGATAGGTGATGGTGAAGATCGCGCCCTCGCGCACGAGCCGTACCAGGCCCTCTTCCAGCGCGCGGCCGTAGTGCTCGCCGAGCACGGGCAGGAGCACGGTGTTGCGGAGCCGGCTCTCCGGCGGATCCCAGTCGACGTCGAAGAAAGACGCGTACGGGCTCGACGGACCATTCTCGAGCACGTCCCACCACCACGTGTTCCCGCGCCCGGCGATCGCCATGTGGTTCGGCACGACGTCGAGGATCTGCCCGAGCCCGTGACGCGCCAGCGTGAAGCACAGACGCGTGTGGCCCTCCGCGCCGCCGAGATCCTCGTTCACCCGCGCGTGATCGATGACGTCGTAGCCGTGGGCGCTTCCGGGCACCGCCTGCAGGTACGGTGAGCTGTAGAGGTGCGTCACGCCGAGGTCGGCGAGATAGCCGGCGATGTTCGCCGCGTCGTCGAACGTGAATCCCCTCTGGAACTGCACACGGTACGTCGCGTGCGGCGGATGAGTGCGCGCGGTCCGGTTCACTTCGGGATTGAGAGCCACGGCGGGGAACGACGCAAGATCAATGCCCGCGAGCTATCCACGCGGCCGTATAAGTTCTCGAAAACGTGGGCGTCGTTGGCCACTCGCTTGACACTTTGCCCTCCGGGCCCGGGCGAGGCGAAACCGTTCGTGCAATAGTTACTCGACTTACCCTGAAACAGCTGCCACTGGCACCTGCGTTGCTGCCGAGCGGCACTAGGAGGTGCCACATGACACAGCTCGTGACCATGACGATTCTCCTGGTCTCTGGCCTGCTGACGGGCGCCGCGTGGGCTCAGGCTCCGGTCCCGCCCGCCACTCCGGTCGTGCCGGCACCGAGCGCGGGCGCCACCGCCGAGGGCAGCGGATGGATCATGGCCTCGATCCTCGTGATCGGGTTGCTCATCGTCGTCGGCGTCCTCGTCAAGCTCTTCGATCTCCGCCGCAAGCGTGAAGCGGAGGCCGTGCACATCCAGGCTCAGATCTCGGACGCGCTGCTGCGCGATCCGAATCTGTTCGGCCTGCCCATCACCCCGACCGCGCACGCGCCGCTCTGGAGCGGCACGCCGATGACGGTCGACATCACGGGCGAAGTGCCGAGCGCGGCCGTGCGTGAATCCGTGCTCCGCATCGCGTGGGCCGAGGCCCAGCGCATCCGCCCCGACGTCGAGATCCGCGACAAGCTGACGGTCAGGAGCGCGGCCCGCGTCGCCTGACGCGCACGCCTCGTCGCTCGCGCGCGGGGCGCGTGCCCGCGCGCGGGAATTCTACCGCGTCGTCGCCGTAGGGCGGGGGCTTGTCCCCCGCCCTTCCCCGCGCTCACGTGTATACTGAGTGGGCTGTTTTCCCGGAGAGGTGGCCGAGTCGGCCGAAGGCAGCCGCCTGCTAAGCGGTTACAGGGCCAAAAGCTCTGTCCAGGGTTCGAATCCCTGCCTCTCCGCCATGCGCGCCCTTAGCTCAGATGGACAGAGCGTCGGACTACGAATCCGAAGGTCGGGGGTTCGACTCCCTCAGGGCGCACCAAATAAGAACGTAGACTTACGAGTCACGACGGCGAGTCTTCGTCGTCGTCATCCAGCACCCATCCAGCAAGTCGGGAGGAACCACGGGGCCGCCCCGCGATCATGGAAATCCTCGGTCTCCGCGATCCGCGAATGACGGTCCGGTATCAGCACCTCGCTCCTGGGCACCTCGGGGACGCGATCCGGGCACTCGAGCTCGTCAGGGAAGCCTGAGAAGTCCTACGATGGCATCACGACGCGAGAGACTGCCGGATAACGCCTGTCCAGAGTGTTTTGCGCATCCCTGGCTTCGTGAGTTCGTCGAGACCCACAGCAAGCGTCGTGGGACCTGCCCCAGTTGCAGGCGCCGCAACCAGCCGCTCGTCGATGTCTCCGAGCTGTGCGAGCCGTTCGAAAACTTGATGTCGTGCTTCTCGCCGGCCGAAGGCCCTCCGCTCGAATATGGCACACCCATCGTGCAGCTCATCCTGGATCAATGGGATGTGTTTTCGGAGCACTTGTCTGCTCGTGATGGCGACGGCCTGCTTCTTGAGGCGATTATGGAGACTGGGTGGGACGACGACGACGGTGTCCCTCCACTCAGCGCGTCAGATCCCTATGTCTCCAAGCGATGGAGTCACGACACGTTAGCGGGACCTGTGGGAGGAGTTCTCAAGGGAGGTGAAGGCCGATCCTACGCGGCCGCTCGTATTCCGCGGAGAGGAATTCGATGAGTTCTTTTT
>Ga0075425_100002999_pt1 | contig 17028 bp, 12 predicted proteins | sample SoiMethybrSBSTD4_FD_75300 | JGI IMG/M metagenome (GOLD analysis project Ga0075425, IMG submission 75300) | Bulk soil microbial communities from a Populus tree surrounding site in Tennessee, USA - Soil MetaG P. TD hybrid SBSTD4 | ecosystem: Environmental > Terrestrial > Soil > Tree plantation... | reverse complement strand
ATGAGGCTGCCAAATTTATTTCTGGAACCACTAGAAAACATGCAGTAATTGTGGACAATTCTGTAAGAAAATATGATGTTGATGTTAAATTCATAAAGGGTTCGATTAATGATGTGGCTCATTTTGTAGTTGGATACGTAAAAGCAAATAGAATAGCTGGTTCGGTATTACTATTTACAAATACACGGGATGAGGCTGAATATATAGGTACTATATTAAAAAACCAAAATGATATTAAAGTAGATGTCCATCATGGGTCCCTATCCAAGGACGTACGCGAAGACACAGAAGTAAGATTAAGAGAAGGTCTGGTGGATATAGTAGTTTGTACTTCCTCATTAGAGCTGGGTTTAGATATTGGCTCTGTAGAACTTGTAATCCACTATGGCTCACCAAGACAGGTTTCAAAATTGATGCAGAGGATTGGCCGGAGCAGACATACACAAGGAAATTCAGCAAAAGGTTTGATTGTAACAAACAATCCAGATGATGAAATAGAAGCACTAGCAATTATCAGAAGAATGAGAAGGCGATCAATAGAGGAACAGGTAATGCATAATCAAGCCCTTGATGTAGTAGCTCATCATTTGGTTGGTTTAGCACTACAAACTAGAAGCCAGATTAGACTGGAAGATGCCTTTGATCTTATAACCAAGGCATATCCATTTTCTAAAATTAATTTTTACGATATTGAAGGATGTATTGATCTCCTTGATGCTAACCGTATTATTAAATATGAACGGGAAGATGGATCATATAAGCGACGACTAAAGGCATATAAATTTTATTTTGAGAATCTGTCTATGATTCCTTATGTTCTAAAATTTGAAGTTATAGATTCTATTAGCAATAGAAGAATAGGAACACTAGATCAGCAGTTTGTAGGAGACTATGGTGAAAAAGGGAATGTGTTTGTATTGAAGGGCTCACAGTGGAGGGTTATTTCTGTCGATGAACGTAGAATGCAAATAAATGTTGAACCATTGCATGGAATTGCAATAAATGTTCCATACTGGGTTGGAGAGACGATCCCTGTAGACTATGAAACTGCCGAGGAAGTAGGTCTTTTACGTAATCAGGCAGCGAAAAAAGTAATAAAACTTTGTACATCTTCTACTATAGAAGATACTTTTGATTCTATAAAGGTAATTCCAGATTCAAAAAATATTGTAATTGAAAGTTCAATTGCAAAAAATACAGTTATAATTCACTCAACATTTGGCACAAAAGTAAACAATACATTAGCATCAATACTATCAGCAATACTGTCATCCCAGCTTGGTTATGAAGTAGAAACAAAATCTGATCCATATAGAATTATGTTATCTTCAAGTGCAAAAATAGGAAAGGGACATATTGAATCTATTTTCAATGACACGTATGACTTTGAACCGGTTATCATTGCCTCCTTGACTGGAACACATCACATTAACTGGAAAGTGTGGATGGTCGCAAAAAGATTTGGTATGATTAGTAGAGAAGCAGTATATGATAGAAAAGTGGCTCGATTGATTTATGATAGATATGCAAAGACCCCGATAAGTAAAGAGTCTATTAGAGAATTGTTGCATGATAAATATGATATTCCACAAACGAAGAAAGTACTGACTGATATAAAAAATGGAATTATAAAACTTCACTGGTCTGATATTATAGAATTTTCTAGCTTGGGCGAACCAATTCTTGAACATTCAGGAAAAAAATTCTCCGCTAGTCCACTAAGTATTGAAAAGGGTGTCATCGAACTTATAAAAGAAAGGTTAGAAAAAACAAAACATAGATTAATTTGTATTAGGTGTGGAAAGTGGGAACGAACTATGGAGACAAAAGAAACACCTGAAACTATTTCCTGTCCAACCTGCAAATCTAAATTAATTACAGCAACATTCTGGTCTGATAATGATATGGCAAAGATCATAATAAAAAGACTTACAGGAGGCAAACTATCAAAGGATGAAAATCACAAATTTAATCGTGCCTGGAAAGTTGCATCCCTTATTAACAATTTTGGCAGAAAAGCCTTGATTGTATTGGCTGGTTATGGGATAGGTGCAGACACTGCTGCACGAATTTTGCGTAATTATATTGATGATGAGGAGTTATACAGGAGCATATATGAGGCTGAGAAACAGTATGTGATGACACATCGATTTTGGAATGACTGACAATGTTAATATCGTCATAGTTATTACACAAATGGTGCTATGCTACAAAAACAGCTTTAATTATCAGCATTCCTAAATATATACCATTTTAGGTCAATTATATCAATAGACGTATATGTTATTGTTTTTATTGACAAAAAATATATTTTCTGGTAATGGTTGATGGGGATAAAGACGGATCATTTTTTTAAAACTTTCCAACACGTGGCCAAGGTACCTTTAATGACTCGCTATTAATAGTTGAAATCAATTCAACGAAATACTATCAGCAAGAGATAGTCATGACTATATATGATAAGGAATATCGCTAGTGATAAGAAGTACGTTCGTAATAATTTATTTATTCGTATCCACGCTAAAATGCGTTTTTCATACATTCAATTTTTCGGACTTTAATTCGACATCACCTTCTTGCTTTGACCGTGCATATTTTGATGGAATTTGTTGTAGTAAAACAATAATAATAATGCCGAAAATACTCTTCTGAGTATCAGAAGATGGAGAGGCCTAATAATATCTGTCCCCACGTTGATAGATCTGCTCTTTCCATCGCGATGTGACTAACTTTTGCAAAAGTTAGTCTTCTTATTCAAGCTATGTAATAAAATAATACATGCATCAACATAATCATTCTGTAATTTGTCACTTATTACAGCCATATAGAAAAGAAAATGATTATGTTAATGATCTTTGCACTAATTGTTTTGAGTTTGCTTATTTGCAGTATTGGCTTTATAGTTTATATGTTATAATATCGATAATGTGATAGATAATTGGAGAAAACTGTATCAATAGAATCTGATGCATCACAAAATGAAAGTGCTTCCTCTGAGATAAAAGGAACAGGATATGACACAGATACAGATAGTCCTAAAGCTATCGAAAAACAGATTGTATCCACTGACAATGCTACACAGGTATTAATCGAGAAAAAAGATCACAATGACGATGAACATTCATTGTTTGTTAGTGATTTTCGTATGAATGATAGCAAAATCCTTTCGTTATTAAATCATGAAGTGGGATCAAACTATTATTCATTCACAGGCTTAATGCGTAAATTGAATCTTCACCAGCAAAGTCTTGCAAGATCTTTGAATAGGTTGCAAGATTTGGATCTAATTGAAAGATCTGATACAGGCTACAAATTAACGAAAAATGGTATACAGGTCCTATCAAAAGGTAATGTCCAATCTCTACATCAGATAAAAAAAGGAAAAGAATTCATTCAATTACTTCAAACATATGTTCCTGTTAATGTAAAATCTAAAGATATAATTCGCACTTTGATGGGAAAATGGTTCAACAATCTTCGATGGACAGGATTAATTGAAAGTGAAACTGGATGTATGCTTCAATGGCTAAGCAATGATGGTTCGTTTCAGATCAATTTGAGAATAGTATACGACTATATTGTAATAGAGACTAATGCTGTTTTGTACAAGGAAAAGATTGAAGCAATGATTGGTTCTTATAGAATATTCGAGCACATCGCCAAGATATCGCAAAAGAAATTGGGAGATATAAACGCATATTTGATGAATATTAATTATAATATGCAAAATCAAAATAATTAATATGGCCCCACATAATGTCTTGTAAGGTATTGCCAACCATGATAAATTATAAGTTGTTGACTGCTGCTATTGATAACATACGTATTGAGTTATGGTGGTAAAAGTGTTTATTTACCCTGCTTCTAAAATGAGTCAGAGCTTGTAGAGGAATTCTAAATCTGAATCTACTCCGTAGCAAGATTAGCTAACAAGAGAAAAATCTTGAGGTGCACTTTGCAAGCTTAGACGAATAGCGTCATATCATATGCTTACCCGCCATCCCCAATATAATGAAGGTCAATCATAAATGTAAAACGTCATTGCGCTCAAATTAACTAATATTATTTTCTAATTAGTAATTATTATATATTTCTAGAAATCAGAATTCCTAGTATAATAGACATAAATAATAAGAACTCCTTAGGTATGGTCGTATAGGATAGAATTTTCTCTAAGAATATTTCTATAATAATAAGCAGTTTTATTAAAAAGAGATGTTCTAGAATCAGTTGGTATTAAAGAAAAATAAACTCATGAAATGCTATGATAGATACTATCTTGTTTGTTGTAATTTCTACTTTCTGGTTTTCTTCTATTCCTGTGGCTTTTCTGACCCTAATACGGTTTTTGAAAAATAGAGATATTTTTGTTGAGAAAGATCTTAAGAGAATCCACAATGATCCAATAATAATATTCCAGATAACCACACGTTCTGCAACAAAAACACCGGTTGTAAAAAGAGGAATTAACTCAATAATTTCTTCTTCTTGCAAAATTAAATATTCTAACTATATTATCTCAGTTGTAAGTGACGACTTGGATGATGTTACAACATTAAGTTGCTTTGGTGGTAATCATAATTTTGAAGTTATTATAGTAGATAAGAAATTCACTTCAAATGCGATTAAAAAGGGACGAGCTTTGCAATACGCTGTAGAACATCGACGCAAACTTGGATTGAATTCTTCAAAATATTGGGTATTCCATATGGATGATGAAAGTTATGTAACAAATCAAACTATTCTTTCACTTCTTAGATTTATTAGAGAGGATAATGCAGTTGCATCTGAAGGTCCAATCTTTTATCCTTTGAAGTTTGAGTCAGCAAACTTTTTGACAGCAATTGCTGAGTCAGTAAGACCATTTACATGTTACGATTGTGTATCCCAAATGACAAATCCTCCACCATTGCATATGCATGGAAGCAACCTTCTAGTGCGATCTGACATAGAAGATTCCATTGGCTGGAACTTTGGGCCAACTCTTGCAGAGGATCAACTTTTCGGATATAAAGTTTATGAAAAGTATGGTCCAAAATCCTTAGGGTGGCATGGAGGTATACTCCTTGAGCAACCTCCACTCAATATAAAGGACCACTTCATGCAAAGACGGAGGTGGGTTGTAGGTAGCATGCAAAATATAAACAACTTCCCGTTAATACATAGGTTTAAGATGGTTTTCAAATTAGCAACATACTTTCTAGGTTTTATATCAGGTGTTGTCTCAATTATCCTTTACGCATATTTTCAGGTTCCAAAAATGATACCATTACTGCTATCCTCGTCTACATCAACGATCCATGATATTAATCAAACAGTTGGTGCTGATATATCAACTTGGTTTAACAAATTGTTTGATATCTTATCATCACAATCAGTAGTACATACATTAACAAACGGTAGCCCAATGGAAGTAGGTGTTGGCTTAATGTTACTATTCACTTCTGTTATGTGGCTTCTGTCATATCAAGTAGGACTATTCCTGAATCTACGCTATTCGAAGATTGGTTGGCCAAAAAGAATATTGTTCCACCTACAAACACTTGTATTGTGTTTAGTTATTGGTTTAATTGAAACATTCCCAGCATTCTGGGCAATGATTGAATACTGTATTCGGAATAAAGTCATTAACAATAAAATAAAAACTCAAGTCTATGACTTTTATGTAGTTAACAAATGATTGAAGTCGCTAAATTAACTTTCATTTTCTTATGAATAAAATGATTAATCGTTTCTTGCTTAACAAGTAATTGATCATATCGATAACTGATAAATCCTCTATTTAAATTATTTTTCGTAACAAAATTATATTTTCGTTCATCATAATACATGAACTGGAAGCACATTTATTATCATGAATGCTATGATAATAATCATATAGTCAGTTGCATTATGATCATAGTTAAGGAAAAGTTTTATAATAATATAAAATAATTCAAAATGGCGGCTATGAAACTCAACACAATATATACATTATTAGTTAGTTCATTTATAATATTGGTGTCTGTTCCTATTCTTACTAGTAATACCTTGTATATGCAATTTGTCCATTTATTGTTATCCTCAAACGTCGCTACTGCACAATCACAGTCGAATTTGGCAGCCCAATCAATATCTTCACCATCTTTGCCCCCTTCTGTATCATCACTACCAGATGTTTTCCAGAAAGTAGAAAACTCTGTCGTGCAAATTACAAGTACAAAGTCCAATCCCGATCAGGTAATAATCTTAAATGGTGTACCCTCGACTGGAAGAAGTATAGCGCTAGGTTCTGGATTTGTATATGATAATCAGGGTGATATTGTTACTAATTATCATGTCGTAAATGGGGTAACGAAAGCAGATGTAACATTTACAGATGGAAACACATATTCTGCAAATGTTGTAGGAAAAGATCCTTACTCAGATCTAGGTGTACTGCAAATCACAGACGATTTTTCAGAAGAGAAAGTCATACCACTTCCCCTTGCAAATTCTTCTGCTGTTAGACCTGGAGAGCAAGTAATAGCTATTGGTAACCCATTTGGTCTTAGTGGAACTATAACAACAGGTATAGTAAGTCAGAAAGGGAGATTATTGCCCAATCCTGATACTGGATTTTCTATACCAAATACGATTCAAACAGATGCTGCAATAAATCCTGGCAATTCTGGTGGTCCTTTGCTCAATACAAAAGGTGAAGTTATAGGAATGAATACGGCCATATTTTCTAGTACAGGATCTTACTCTGGTGTAGGATTTGCAATTCCATCAAATACAATTGCTAAAGAAGTACCATTACTAATAAAAAATGGTAGTTATGCTCATCCATGGCTTGGCATCTCAGGTGGAAAAATAACTCCTGATTTGACAAGGGCTATGGGTTTACCTACAAATTATAAAGGAGTAATAGTAGGCTCTGTACAGCCTGGTGGTCCGGCTGATGTGGCTGGTCTTAAAGGGTTAACTCAGGATAATAATAATGGCGGTGGTAGTGCACAGCAAACAGGTGATATCATAACTGCAGTTGATGGACATCCTGTAAGGCAAATTGATGATATAATAAATTATATCGAATCACGAAGGAGTGTGGGAGATAATATCAAGCTTACAGTAAACAGAAACGGACAGATAATGGATCTAACAGCAACTCTACAAGCTAGGCCACAGACAACTAGTTCATATTTCTCCCAAAATCAAGATCAATTGCAACCTCCTGGATTAGGACCAATACCTGAATTACCACAGATTCCGGGATTTTCTCTACCCTAGCTTCCGCCATTGCTTCCATAATTTATTTACCGATGTATTTCTTAGATTGTTACCAATTAAAGTGTCACTGTTTGACAGTGACCATTGGATGATATTATTAAGCAATAAGGATCAATGTTTGAGCAAAGGATTAGGTGCGACATATGTGAAACTAATCTCTAATTATATACAGTATATCAGAACCACTTATGGAGGCTTTATCCAAGTTATCAAAAATGGTCTGGAATAATGCGTATATTTAACATATCTACAGGAATTGCTATTGAGAATATACGAATTGGATCTTTGTAATACTACTTTTGAGAAAAATTAGGAATCTTTAATATAACTTTATATACAAATTCTATATGACTGTAAATATGATGACTGATTCATTATATCTAAGATAATATCTTTGAGATATTATTAGCCTCTAAATATGCGTATTAGAATAACCAAAATCAAGAATCAGGAATTGTAAAGATGTGTATAAAAATATATTGTACCTTTATGTTGCCATCTGTATTAAAAGATCTTCCTTATATGAGACTTGTTATGAGACATTAAAACTATAATGTGCGTACATGCTATGACTTCAGTCTTAAAGAATATGATAAACTCAAATCTATTCTTCCTAGTCATACCATTAATATTATGCGCATATACCCATTTTTGGAATCCACTTGGATTTCCTGTTGGTCCATCCTATGATGAAAACATTTACCTACGTCGAACTATGAATATTCTGATTAATCTAGGACCACAAGAATCACAGTTATATGACCATCCTTATTTTTTGCAGATATTTCTTGGAGGAATACTTAGGATTATAGGTTATCCTCATTCATTAAATCCTGTTGCAGGTGATATACATTCTATTGAGATGCTGTATCTTGTACCAAAATTGATAATGGGCATACTTTCGATATTTGATACTTTCCTTATATATAAAATAGCAGAATGCTATTACAATAAGAATAATAACAAAACTAAATATAATATAAAAATCGCATTTATTGCATCTCTTATTTTCGCAGTTATGCCACTAACATTGATGACTAGAACAGTATGGCTAGAGTCCATACAACTTCCTTTCCTTTTATCTTCAATACTGTTTGCAACATATACAAAAAAAGCATCGGTAAAAGAAGGCAGTAGTGCGAATAAAGTTGATAAAAATAAGAGAAATATTTTAATTTTAAGTATGGTGTCAGGTATTTTTCTAGGGTTGACTATATTTACTAAAATGCCTGCCTTTACGTTCATACCTGTGGTGGGCTATCTTGTCTTCACTGCTTTTAGTCACATGAATAAGATAAAGTTCAAGGCAATTGTATCTTGGTTAGGTCCAGTACTCTCAATACCTTTAATTTGGCCAGTGTATTCATTGTATTCTGGCACCTTTAGTCTATGGTCTAAAGGAATATTTTTTCAGACTCATAGAACTGTGCAATCATTTTTTTCTTCTATAAAATATGATTTTTTGAATATAGATCCAGTTTTCATAAGTATTGGTTTCGCAGGTTTTATATTTTCAGGGGTAATTAAAAGGGACCTCTTAATCTTATTATGGGTAATTCCTTTTATGGTTTTTCTTTATATTATAGGCTTTGTATCCTACTGGCATTTTATTCCTGCATTCCCGGCGTTGTGTATTGCTGCTGCTAAAATGATAGTTGATTTATCAAATATTACTATCAAGAAGAAAAATGAAAATGAGAAGAATATTCAGCAAATACTTCAGATTATTGTAATCTTGGCAATAGCAATTTTTGGGGTCGTAAGCACAACAAAGCTAATATCTGAAAAGACGAATACAAATATCCCATACTTTGAAGCATCTGCGTTTATAGTTAAATACCTGCAAGATAATGAGAATAAAAAATCAGATAACAATAACAATAATAGTAAATTTACTCTTATCTCCAATCCATTTTATTCTTGGATACCTTTCTACGTATTTAATCTGCATTATGATAGTATTGACTATTATGATAGTCCGGTCTCAGTTAAAACTAAAAAAGTTCTTCTGGTATCTGATCCAGTTCTGATAGGTAGACTAAGTCATAATATGGTAGACAAATCAATTAAGAAATACTTGTATGGTGCAGATAAAGTGTTAACTTTTGATGCTAATTCATATACTACCAATAAAGTGGTTATTTATATACATCAATAAAATGTTCGGATTACTACAAGACAATAATAATACTCATTTCATTTCACATATGCATTTCGATAAACTTGTGCCATATGCAGCAATCAGATGAAATTGTTGTTGTACTCAAATATATTTAATTACTAAAAGTCCTTGGTTGATCATACAACGCTGGCAAAATTAGTTGGTTATTATAATGTTAATTAAAGTAAAGTACTTACGTTTGTTTACGTAAAATAACATGTTTTTCTCCACTGTCGTATGTATGTTGAAATCCTACTTTGAAATTATGTTTCTCCAATAGATCCATGATAGGTTCATAAAGATTTTTACCGTTTTCTATATTGTGAACTTCTAAAAGAATCGCAATATTCTTGCTTTGTGATAGTATCTTAGAGGCTCCCTTGAGCACTTCAAGCTCAGCTCCTTCCACATCTATTTTCATCCAATTAACTTCATGGCTAATTCCGTTTTGTTCGAGTAGATTATCCAATGTATTGGCATTTACTTCTACAAATTTATCTTCTCTAGCATTTTGCCTACTGCTCATCACAGTATTATATATAGTATAATGTGACTCTTCGCCAGGTAAATAAAGTTTAATCTTTGTTGCTTTTGAATATACAGCATAGTTTAATGCAATAATGTTAGTTAATCCATTCAGTTTGATATTACGGTTTAACACCTCAAGATTTCCCGGATGAGCTTCAATAGCTATAACTTTTCCACTTTGACCAACATATTTTGAAGCTATTATGGAGTATTTGCCTATGTGTGCGCCGACATCTACAACTATATCTCCTTGTCTTGGGCGAAAAAGGTCTATTATGTTATTTTCGCGCATTGTTATACCTTTAAAATCATCCTTATTATTCTGAAAATAAAATTCCAAATTATGTTTTGGTATTTTGAATTTTAAAAATGTTTTTTTATTATTACGTTTCAGAATATTGTAACACTGGTACCAGAACATTCCATAATCAAGATCACGTTTGTTATACAGCTGAGCCCTCCTTTCCTTTCCTAATGTTATTCCGAGAATAATTCTTAAACCTAAATAAATAATCTTTGCAATAAACAATATGCATTTATCAGGTATTGTTACTGCTTCTGATCCTTTTAGTAACCAGAGAACTGTTTCCTTCATTTATCTCTTAAATAATTCTTAATGGGTAATTAATATGATCGTTTAGAAACGAAATGACTGTGATCGGGTTTTTTATGGTATTCAAAGTCATGTAAATGAATAGTACTTCACTAATTCTTAGATTGTTGTAACATATTATCTTGCAAAGTATGACATAATATTAATATGAAGATTTCAATAGCTTTGAATAAAATTCAATATGGTCATTTGCAATATTGCTCCATCGCAATTTTGGATTGAATCGCTGCACATTTTCTTTATATCTGTTATAGTCTACTGCTAGATTTGCTATCGAATCTGAAAATGATTTCGCATTTCTATTACAGGTTAGACCAAGCTGCATTTCTTCAAATTCTCTGAAGAATTCTAAATTACTTGCTACAAATGGAAGGCCATGTGCAAGTGCATCAAATAAAACTCCCGACACTGAAACAATTCTGTATGGAAATATAATGGCATCACATGCAAAAAAGAGCTTTGAAAGTGTTATATCGTCAATATGTCCCAGACTTAAATTTATTGCATTGCTGATCCGTAACGGTTGCTCTAATCCTCTCTCGTGTTTATTTTGCTTAACTACAAGAGACCAATCCTTTGGCAGAGTTAAATTATCCAATATGTCAAATCCTTTATATGAACCTACGTATCCAAAAGCTAACAAGAGTCTTTTGTCACTAGGCAGCCCAAAATCTTTTCTGAATTCTTGCTTATTTGCAGCAGATAATGATGGTTGTGCTGGCTCTGCGCCATGGTATATCACAGTCCCACGTCTGACAATTTTACGAATTGTATTGGCAGGACTTATTATGTCAGACGACAACCTAACTACTTCCTGTAGTAGACCATATCGCTGATTCATAACCCATCTTCTTATTGCAGCTCGAAGCGGCAATGGGAGAAAACCAAATCTTCCTTCTTTCCTTAGAGCCCTTTCTTTTATGTATTCTTTATATTCAGGATATGGAAATAGTGTGTGCAGGGTAGATACTGTCGGAACTGGACATTTCTTGTAGAATTTATCAAGAGTTGATCCATGTAATATTCTCATAAACATGTGACCTATGGTTGTGTCAATTTCATATAATCCCCTTTCATATTGTATGTTAACGATATCCGGCTTTAGTTGCTGCACCAGATCTAACAGACGGTCAGAATTTTTTCTATCTCCTTTCTTGGTGATACCATGAAAAATGCCATCATTATCATCATTACTATTGTCAATATCTTCATGAACAGTGGTATTTTTAACGTCTGCCATGGATAAGGACATGTCTGTATTCGCTTTTTCTTTGTGGCTATTGGTTACGATATACACATCGATGTTTCTCTTATTACTTTTCTTCAGCGCGTTTGCAAGATTGTGGGTGTATCTTCCAACACCTCCTTTCATAGGAGGATATTCACCAGAAACCATTAGAATTCTCAATTTAATATTGTCGGATCACTGCGGATCGTTATTATATTTATGTGGCCATTAATTGGATACTACGTGCTTTTTTTATGTACTGCTGTATATTTTTTCTAAATAGTGACGACGAAAACTGTCTGACAATATCATATACTATTGTCCTCTTTTCCTCGTTATATTCATCAATATTCTTATAGATGCATTTAGCAGCCTCTTCTATTGTGCTATACTGATTTCCTGATGGGATTATCTCACTGCATCCGCCATAAGAAGGGACAATAGGAATAAGACCTGCGGCCATAGCCTCTACAATAGAGATTCCAAAGTGCTCGCCATACATAGTATGTAGATAAAGCATACTTTCAGACATTGCATTGATCATCTCTTCATTGGTTGCATTTGGAGTTAGACTTACTCTATTTTCTAATCCGTAATTCTTAATCTTTTTCTGAAGTAAATTAAAATAAGGTCTATTTGTAGGTGTTAGCAATCCAATGACTTTGAACTTTACATCTTGAACCAGTTGAGCTATAATTATAGCCTTTTCAATTTGCTTTTCAGCAGAGAAACGAGAGATCACCAAAACTTGACGTTTTCTGGAATTTGACCTATAAGCAGACGAAAATCGTTCAATATCTACAGGCGGATATAAAACGTGAGAGTCTAATTGGGGATATACTTTTTTTAATACATTCTTTGTGAATTTTGAATTAGCCAGTATTATGTTTGATCTGAATAATGCCTTTTTCGTAAGTCTATTCGCTATAGCCGCATACGGTTTGAAATAGGCATTCCAAAGAAGTGACTTTTGATACTTTTTACTACTATGACCAGAATCAGAAGTATTGAGAGCACTTATTGGAAAGTGAAGATATGTTATACATGGTACATTATTTGGAATCATATAAGGCATGACACTGCCATGTGTATTTATGATGATATCTGACTCTCGAAGACCTAAACGTGGTATCGCCATTAATACTCTTTGATATAAGCTGAAATAATTCATTTTAAATGGGATTAGCGACCTTGTCTTTGTAATGTGTATTGTTTTTCCATATATTTTAGCCAAATATTCTAGATTTGGCTTTTGAACGGTAATTAAGTCGATGTCATATCCAAGCTCATATAACGATTCTATTGTCTCTATTGCAACCGTTGACTCACCACCGGGAGAGTTCAAAGTATGATGAATAACAACAGCTTTCACACTACAAGCTATAAGCGTTCTTGTTATTATCAATATCCATATTACTGAAAATGAGGACTGATCAAGATCAGATATTTAGAAGTGATGCTGACAACTCTTGCTCGAATAAATAACGGTAATTTCGACAAGATATTGATAAACATTATCCTGATTTGATAGATGCATAGCACTATACCAAATACTTTTAATACTATTAAGAAGGAGTTTTTTATTAATTTATGATTATTCATTAATTTAATTCTCTATCTTAACAATACAACCTTGTATGAATAAATCAATACCAGATACCTCTACTGCCGGTACGCATCTATACAATAACACTTTTGAGTTCTGTTAAGTTAGACAAAAAGAAATAGCTAAAGCTAAATTCAATCGAAACAATCTGAAGATATTTGAATGTAGTAGGACTAAGCCTTTCCTTATTTGATATGCATTGTATTTGTATTTCCTTGGATTAAGCTTAAGAAGCACATCAAAGCATTACAACCATTTAATTTATAGATAAAGTTATGTTGTAAATTTATACAAATAAAAGAATTTGCGCATATATAAATCACCAGCGATTTTAAAACGGTAATCTGTCGCAGACAAAAATATACACAATTATATTTATCAACAAGACAAGTTAATTGTACTACTGACGCATCATGTCAACAGGAACGATGTCCATCCGTGAGCATATTGACGAGTTACGCTCAAGATTGCTTCGTATCGTAATCTCAATTATGATTATTACTATTTTTTCCATGAGTTTTGGTATAAAAACATTTACACTATATTATCCTATTGTTGATACTAACAATAACAATGGTAGTAACGGTATACAATTGTTTTACCCATATCCAGATCCATTCCATAACATCGCTATACAAATCACATCTTTTATGGAAAAGACGTTACTTCCACCAGAAGTAGACCTGATCCAAACTGCACCTGGACAGGCATTTTTTGCTCAAGTGTATGTTTCATTATTAGTTGGTATTATAGGCTCAATACCAATAATTATTAAGGAAATATTTGGCTTTATTTCTCCTGCTATTGGCAATCAGACAAAAAGAATCGGAATAATTAATGTATTTCTACCCATAGTTTCTCTATGTATCACTGGTATAGTATTTTCATATATCGTAGTAATTCCGTTTACCCTTAATTTTCTTTACAAGTATGGCCAATCCATTGGTGTCGCAACATTCCTCAACATAAATGACTTTATATCATTTGTACTGCAATTCTTTCTGGGATTTGGAATTGCTTTTGAGCTTCCTATCGTCATGTATGCAATTGCTTTGACTGATATAATTGATACTCGATTTTGGAGAAAAAACTTTAGATACGCTGCTTTGGTTTTGGTAATCTTTGGTGCTATAATAACACCTGATGGTAGTGGCATTACTATGTGGTTTGTTTCAGGGCCCATGATTGCACTGTATCTATTGGGGATGGTGGCAATTGAAAGAAGAGACAAGATAAGAAGAAGAATGCTAGTATCATAGGATTTGCAAATTCTTCTATTAAAATATAAAATCAACACTTAAATTATTAATCCTGCCTAGATATATGCAAATGCTAGGACTAACTAGCCTCATAATGGGAATTGTTAATGGAGCCGAAATAATAATTATCGTAGTAGTTATCGCAGCACTCTTTTTTGGTGTAAAAAAAATCCCTGAACTAGCCAGATCATTTGGTAAGGCATCTACAGAATTCGAAAAGGCTAGAATTGAAGCACGAAGAGAGATTCAACAACTTAAGCAAAATAATACTACAACAAATATCGACAGAGAAAAGCTTGAATCGATAGCTGATACCTTAGGAATTGATTATTCCAGTAAGAACGACGAAGATCTTAAGTCTTCTATTGAAACAGAAATTAACAGAAGCAAGGGTCAAGCTTAACGACGTGAATTTTTGCTTCTTTGGAATATTTTTGTGTTGTATGATTCCTCTATATATCATGACAAAGATCTAGTCTAATAAGAAGAAGTAGTAATGATCAAATGATCACTAGATATCGAGTTTCAAATATTATTAACAATCAATATGACTTGAAGAATATTACAATTGGTACTCTAGGAAGCCATTCTGCTTTAGAAATCATGGATGGCGCTAAAGACGAAAATATGAAGACTGTTTGTATATGTCAAAGGGGACGAGAGCTTCCTTATCAGCGATTTAAACGCCTTGCAGATGAAATCATTTTACTTGACAAGTTCTTCGATATTATGCATGGAGAAAATCAAAACAAATTGCGTCAATTAAATACAATAATGATTACCCATCGCGCTCTTACTGCTTATCTGGGTTATGATAATATTGAAAATAACTTTGAGATTCCTATCTTTGGAAATAGGCAGTTATTGCGAGCAGAAGAGCGCACTACAAGTAGAAACCAGTATTATTTACTTGAGAAAGCAAAGATCAAATATCCACGGATCTACAAAAATCCGTCTGATATTGACGGCCCAGCACTAGTCAAAGTTCAAGAAGCAAAAAGGAAATTGGAAAGAGCATTTTTCATTGTATCCTCATATGAAGATTATAAAAGAAAAGCAAAATTAAAGATTGAAGATGGCCTCATTAATGAAGAAGATCTTAATTCTGCAGTTATCGAGGAATATATAATTGGAACTTATTTTAACTTTAACTTTTTTCATTCTCCGCTAACTGGCGAAACAGAATTTCTAGGAATTGAAAGAAGATTGCAAACTAACCTACACGATTTCACTACCTCATTACCTGCTAGAGAGCAGCTCGAAATTAGTGATAATGTTGATCTGCAGAATATTGAAGTAGGGCATACGCCAGCAAGCATACGCGAATCGCTGCTTGAGAAAGTGTTTGAAATAGGTGATAAATTCACCATGGCAGTAAAAACAGAATACCCTCCTGGAATCATAGGCCCGATTTCATTACAGAGTATTGTTACACCAGACTTGAATTTAGTGGTATATGATGTATCACTTAGAGTTCCGGGTAATCCAATCATGGCAACTACTAGTCCGTATACAAAATATTACTACGGTCATACCATGGGAGTTGGCAGAAGAATTGCAATTGAAGTTAAAAATGCAATAGCACAAAAGAGACTTGAAGAAATAGTGACTTAATTTGCTGCCATGATATATTATTATCATTGTTCGATTGTTTCTTCAAATAAACTCTTCCTTACTTTGATTGGCACGTCATAATACGCTGCTAGAGCAATTGAATCTGATGCACGATAATTTCTTAATATCAATGGCTCTTTCCTACCTTTAAAATATAAATTTGCCCGTAAGACAGAACCGCTTTGATACACTCTAACTTCCATGAGCAATAAATCTTGCATAACTGCTATTTCTTCAACTAAATTATAGATAGTCGGTATGGTATTTTTGTCGCCTTCTTTGAATCGTGAAATATGTCTGGCAACTTCACCAGAAAATGCACGCATCGGAAATTCTTTGCCGTCAAACGTCTTTAATATGACTATGCCTTCTAATCCCAGCTGGTCAGCAAAACCCACATAACTTATTTTTACAAGTATATACTCTCCATCTTCTTCTGGAAAAGCATTAGTCATGATAAGTGACTATGCATTTCTAAGAATTAAGGTTTGTCGTCCATTCTATTACAGAACTACGGATCTACGCTGAGCATACAAATGGTTGCTTTAAAAGATAGATTTATGATTAATGTATTCTTTCTCCTCTTTTATAGGACTTCGCAAGCACATTTTGTTCGAAAATCGGCAATGTCTTTGAAATACTATCTAGATACATCTGTACATGTGGTTCTGCAATCCACATCCTTTCGTTTTCAAATAAGTGTCCGTATCTCTGTGAGCTACCAATTCTTTCACGCAATCTAAGGTTATCTAAATATCCCATAGGAAT
>Ga0075425_100002998_pt1 | contig 17028 bp, 15 predicted proteins | sample SoiMethybrSBSTD4_FD_75300 | JGI IMG/M metagenome (GOLD analysis project Ga0075425, IMG submission 75300) | Bulk soil microbial communities from a Populus tree surrounding site in Tennessee, USA - Soil MetaG P. TD hybrid SBSTD4 | ecosystem: Environmental > Terrestrial > Soil > Tree plantation... | reverse complement strand
ACGCCACCTGCGATGGGACCAAGTGCGGCGTCAGCTGTCCGAGTGGTCAGAAGCCATGCGCTGGCACGTGCATCCCCATGCAGAACGCCTGCACGACCCAGTGCCCGGCGATGACGCACGACTGCGGTGGTGCATGCGCCTCCGACACGAGCGTAAACTCATGTGGCACGTCCTGCTCCCCCTGCAACGTGCCTCCCAGCGGGCAAGCGACTTGTGACGGCACGACCTGCAGCATCCAGTGCAACCCCACGTTCAAGGCGTGCGGCAACCAGTGCATCTCGGCAACCGCTTGCTGCACGACGGCGGAATGCCCGATGAACTCGACGTGCTCGGGGAACCAGTGCCAGTGCAACGGCGGGTTCAATTTGTGCAACGGCGTGTGCATTCCAACGGCCGCCTGCTGCACCGACGGAGAGTGCCAGGCCAATGCCGCGTGCGTCGGCAACGAATGCCAATGCAGAAGCTCGTTCAAGAACTGCAACGGCACGTGCATTCCGACGGCCGGTTGTTGCTCGAACCAGGACTGCACCAACGGGTACCAATGTTCTGCAAACACCTGTGACTGCCAGCTCCCTAACATCGTCTGCCAAAGCAGATGCCTCAACGGGGCCAACGATACCAACAACTGCGGCGCGTGCGGGCACGTGTGCCCCCTCGGATGCACGAAGAGCCAATGCGCGTGCGTCGTGCCCGATAGGAATCCGGTGCCCAATGCTGGGTTTGACTCAGATTTCTCCCAGTGGACCGTCCCACCCGGCACATTCTGGTCAAATAATGACGCCGTTCAGTGTCCGTCTTCGGGTTCAGTCCATCTGACCACGACTCGTGTACTGCCAAGCAGTGACTGCTTGCTTGCAAATAATTCATTTCCTGCGTCGCCTGGGCCTGCTCAGTACATTGGCGGGTTACGCGCGCGAAAGGTTGGCGCTGCGAGCGGGTCAGCGACCGTGAATGTTGTCTATTATTCGGGCCCTCTTCTGCCAGTAGGCGTGTGCAGCGGTTCCACCTTGGCCGACCTAAACAGCGCGTGGGTCGACGTCGGCGCGGACTGGACGACCATCGCGGCCCCAGCAACTGCCATGATCAATCCAGCTTGCGCGTATATCGAGATGTTCTTCGCAAAGACCGATCAGGTGACAAGTCCGTTCGAACTCGAAGTCGATATGGTCTACGTGACTCCGAGCCCCGGCACCGGATGGCGGCAAATGTTCTGGCTGATAGGCCCGACGCCAAAAGCAAAGCCCGCGCGACTCACCGCGCGGGCTCTGACTCTTTTACAGTCTGAATTCTGATTTGGTAGCGAGTGGCTACGGACAGACTCCATTCCCGATGGCGTGCGGGCAGTGTGTCGTCCGATTGGCCTGAGAAGCATCCATGGAGGCAGCGTTGTTGACGTGCTCGGCGCGGCAGCAGACCTGCGGCTGCGTGTAGTTGTGACACGCGTTCAAGCAGGCGCCCATATTCGCGAAGTGGCCACCGCTGTCGGTAACGGATGGATCAGTGTTGCAGATGTTCATGAATGTCGTGCAGTAGTCATTGCAAGTCAGACCTACGGCCGCATCGTTGTAGGCGGCCGGGTCGGTGCACGCCTGCGTGTTGCCGTTTCCCCCGTCGGTGAGGACGTCGGGCAGAGTCACGTCGAGCGGGGAGCCGTCGCCCGGGGAGCCGCCCGTGCCACCGCCACCGCCGTCTTTGCTACCTCCAGCACCCGTCCCACCACCACCGCCCCCGGTGGTCGTGGTCGTGGTCGTCGTGGTCGTCGCTGTGCCTCCCCCTCCGGTCGCCATGGTGGTGCTGGTCGTGCTACCGCCCGCGCCTGCCGTGCCGCCGGGTGCGGTGTCGTCGCCGCCGCACGCGTGCATCACCGCGAGCGGTGAAGCGATCAAAGCCAGTGAGACCCAATGAAGCTTACGCATAATCGTTCTCCTTCCCCGACGCCCCGGTTGCTCCGAGAGTGGGCGTAGCCATCGTGCAACTTCTGAGTGGCAAGGCTTTTAGTCCACACCTGGGGGCAAAGGAAGAAAAAACAACGGGATGACAATTTTCGCGCCACAGGAGCGCGTCAACGAACGAAACGCCACTGAAACGAATTTTCAGGTGAAACTGGCCCAACGGCTGCCCGTTAGCGCCTCGTGCCTCGTCGTCGGGTACTCCGGCGCAGGGTGCCTCGCCGCGGGGCGCCGGCGCGACGGACCTGCCGGGGATAAGGTTCACTAGCGTCCCGTGCGCTGCACAGCGGGTGACCCCCCGGGTTCGGGGGGATCAAGACGTGCTAGGTTTTCGGGCGAGAGGCCCGATGCACACCGAGTTTCTGGCCGGCGTCGTCTTCGCGTGGGTCGTTTCGTACATCGGAATCGGGCTTTCGTTCTGCATCGCGTACATCATCCACCGGCGAGAACCGGAGCACTTGCTCTTCGGGCTGCACTCGCTGTCGCTCGCGATCTACTCGATCGGGCTCACGCTCGCTTACACGCAGACGAGTGAGTCCGACGCCCGCTTTGCCGTCTCGATCGCGCTTTTCGGTGGCATTTTAGCGGGCGCTTTCGTGATCCACTTTGCGCTCGCATTCGCGAAAGTGGCCGACCCTTTGCCGGTCATGCGGCCGGTGTACGGCGTCGCGCTCGGCTTTGCGATCGCGAACGCCTACGGGCTGCTCTTTCGGATCAATGAAGGCGCCAGGGTGGCCGTTCACCTCGGGCCCATCGCGGTTCAGCAGGTAAGGGTGGCCCTTTCCCCGCTCGGGGTGACGATGGCAGCCCTCTCCCTCGTTGGGACGATCGCCGCGCTAGTCCTCTTCGGTCGGGCCGTCGTGGCGGGGCGGCGTGACGGCATCGTGCCTCTCATCGGGGGGCTCTGCATGATGGGCACGGCCGTCTACGACGCGGGAACGGCGATGCTGGGATCGGGCCGCACCTGGCTCTCCCCTTTCGGCAACTCGGCGTTTCTTTTCAGCATCACCGGAGCCTTTCTCATCCGCTCCTCGGCCATGAGCAAGGAGCTCATCGACCAGTCGCTCGAGCTCAAACGACGATCGGGCGAGCTTCGCCAATCGTACGAGGAGCTTCGCGAGGCGCAGCGAGAGCTGACGCGCAAAGAACAGCTGGCCGCAGTGGGAGAGCTCGCCGCCGTCATCGCACACGAGGTACGAAATCCACTCGCCATCATCTCCAACGCGGTCGCCGGCCTGAGGCGTCGGGAGATCGGGCACGAGGACCGCGAGACTCTCCTCGCCATCCTGAAAGAGGAGTCGTCGCGCCTGAATCGGCTGGTGGGCGATCTCCTGAGGTACGCGCGACCGGTGAACGTCCAGCGCCAGCTCATCTCGGTGCGCGAGATCATCGACCGCATCCTCACGTCGACGGGGCTCCGGAGCTCCGTTTCGATCGAGCTGCACGAGGAGGGGGAGCTTCATTCGATCTGGGGAGACCCGGGCTTGCTCCGGCAAGTGTTCGATAACTTGATCGAGAATGCGGTGCAGGCGATGGGTGGCCATAGCAACGACGCCATTACGTCGGTCGGGGCGCGTGAGAGCCCGCCCGTCCTGTCGATCACGATGCGCGGAGCCACGCGCGACGCGGTCGAGGGGGTGCACGTGGACGTCCGCGACACGGGCGAGGGGATGGACCCGCACGTTCGTTTGCGCGCGAAGGATCCGTTTTTCACCACGAGACCAAGCGGAACCGGGCTCGGACTCGCGATCGTCGATCGCATCGTGGAAGCGCACGACGGAGAGATATCGATCGCGAGTCGCCCGGGCGCCGGCACCACCGTGAGCGTGTTTCTGCCGATCGGCGCGCCTGTGCCGCCGTCTTCGGGGGCGCTGCGCGTGGCGCGCGAGGAGCCGGCCCTCACGGGAGGCCGCGCTTCGGATCGTCCATGAGCTTGTCGCGGGCCGACCTGGTCGCTATCGACAAGCGCCGGGTCTGGCACCCGTACACCGAAATGGGTTCGTACATCGCGGAAACCGACCCGCTGGTCATCGCGCGGGCCGAGGGGGCGCGCCTCTACGATGTCGACGGGCGAAGTTACCTCGACGCCAACTCGTCCTGGTGGGTCGCTTCGCTCGGGCACAACCACCCGCGGCTCGTCGCAGCGCTCGCGCGACAAGCCGAAGAGATGTGCCATTGCGCGCTCGCCGGGATCACGCACCCGGAGGCGGCGCTCCTCGCTGACGAGCTCTGCCGGATTGCTCCCGACGGTCTCGAGCGCGTTTTCTTCAGCGACAACGGGTCGACGGCGGTCGAGGTGGCCGTGAAAATGGCCTTGCAGTTCGCAGAGCAGAACGGCGCGCCGCGACGCCGGAGGTTCGTCGCGCTCGAGGGGGCTTTTCACGGCGAAACCTTGGGGGCCGCGAGCCTCGGCGGCGTGGAAGTCTTTCGACGTCCGTTCGCCGGTATCCTTTTCGACTGCGTGCACGTCCGCTCGCCGGCCGATGACGATGCCTATGGGCTCGCGCTCGACGATCTCGGACGCGTCCTCGCCGGCGCGTCGGACGAAACGGCCGCCGTCGTACTCGAGCCGCGGGTGCAGGGAGCCGCGGGCATGCGCGTCTACTCCGCCGATTTCTTGCGCCACGCTCGAACGCTTTGCGATCGTCACGAGGTTCCCCTCGTGTTCGACGAAGTCTTCAGCGGCTATGGCCGAACAGGGCCGATGTGGGCGTGCGAAAGCGCGGGCGTTTCGCCGGACATCCTCTGCCTCGCGAAGGGTTTCTCGGGCGGCATGCTCCCGATGGCGGCCACGATCACGACCGAGCACGTTTTCCGCGGTTTCATGGGGAACAAGACGCGCGCTCTCTACTACGGCCACACGTATTGCGGAAACCCCCTCGGCGCGGCCGTCGCCCGAGAGGTGCTCCGCATCTACGAGGACGAGCGGATCCTCGAACTCGCCGAGGCAAAATCGCGTGCGATCGCCGACGCGTTCATCTCGATCGGCGGCCTGCCGCGCGTCGCGAGGCCGCGGGCGCTCGGCATGATCGGAGCCGTCGATCTCGAAGCGCCCGATGGCGCGGGCTACCTCGCCGACGCCGGCTGGCGCGTCTACGAAGCAGCGCGGCGGCGGGGCGTCTACTTGCGTCCGCTCGGCAACGTCGTTTATGTCGCGCCGCCGCTCAACATTCCCGACCACGAGCTCGCCGAGCTCCTCGGCAAAGTGCGCGAAGCCATTGAGGAGGTCATCTTGGAGTAGCCCCGAGCACCGCGATGCGGTAGCAGACACCGAGGTGAGCTACCTCGTTCTCGCCCGCAAGTGGCGCCCGCAGACTTTCAGTGACCTCGTCGGTCAAGAGCACGTGTCGCGTACGCTCGGCAACGCGATCCAGACGAACCGTGTCGCCCACGCGTTTCTCTTCACGGGCGTGCGAGGCGTCGGCAAGACGACGAGCGCGCGCATCATGGCCAAGGCGCTCAATTGCGAAAAGGGTCCGACCGCCACGCCGTGCCTCGTCTGCTCGCCGTGCCGCGAGATCGCGGCAGGATCGGACGTCGACGTGCAGGAAATCGACGGAGCGAGCTACAACGGCGTCGACGAGGTGAGGCGCCTGCAAGAGAGCCTCCCCTACCGCCCGGCGCGCGACCGGCACAAGATCTTCATCGTGGACGAGGTCCACATGCTTTCGCAGAGCGCTTGGAATGCGTTCTTGAAAACGCTCGAGGAGCCGCCGCCCCACGTCAAGTTCATCTTCGCGACGACCGAAGTGCACAAGGTCCCGACGACGATCTTGTCGCGGTGTCAGCGCTATGACTTCAAGCTCATTCCGACGCAGCTCATCGCCAAGCGCCTGCGGTACGTCCTCGAGCAGGAGAAGATCGAAGCGGACGATGCAGCGGTCGCGCTCATCGCGCGCGAAGCGGCGGGGAGCTTGCGCGATGGAATGAGCCTCCTCGACCAAGCGATCGCGTGGGGAGGCGAGAAGCTCGTCGGCGAGGAGGTGTCGCGGGTGCTCGGCGTTGCTGCCCGCAGCGTGCTGCACGACGTTGCGAAGAGCCTCATCTCGGGGGACGCAGCGGCTTGCTTGCGGACGCTCTCCGCCTTGTCCGACCAGGGTTACGACATGGCGCAGGTGGCGAGGGGACTTCTTTCCGAGCTGCGCGATTTGGTGGTGGCCAAGGTCTGCAAAGATCCCGGCGATCTGCTCGATCTGGCCGATGAAGAGGCCGCGGAGGTGAAGGCGCTCGCCGCGGCCAGTCAGGCGGATGACCTCCTGCGGCTTCATCACGGCTTCTCGCGTTCTTTCGACGACATGATGAAGTCGGACCAACCTCGCGCCGCGCTCGAGATGATGCTCGTGCGCTTGGCGCGCCGTCCGCCGCTCGCGCCTCTCGACGATCTGGTCGCGCGGCTGCTCGAGCTCGAGCGAAGGCTCTCGTCGGGCGGTCCGGCCCCTCAAGGCCAGCGATCGGTGCCAGGCGGTTCCGGCGGGCCAGCGCCACGAGCACCCGTGCGAACGGCGGGCAGCGTATCGGGAAGTGCAACGGCAACCGCGACGCCGACGGCGACCCCGATGGCGACGGCGACCCCGACAGCGAACGCGAACCCGACAGCGAACGCGAACGCGACACCGACCGCGACCGCGAACACAACCGCGACCGCGGGCCCGAATCCGTGGCGGTCCGGTGGCGGAGGAGCTTCGGTCGGGCAGGCGCTCCAAGTGCGCGCGACCGCGGCTACATCGAGCCCAGAGCCCGCTGCGCCCGGACGACCGACGACGCTCGAGGCGTGGCGCGCGGTGCTCGAACGGGTCCGGGCTGACCGGGCTCCTCTCGCCTCCGTGCTCGAACACGCTTCACCGATTGCCTGCAGCGCCGAGCGTGTGGTGCTCGGTTACGAGCCCGGGTCGTTCTTGGCAGCGCAAGCGACCGAGGCCTCTGCGGTCGAGCTTCTTACCCGACACGTTCGGGACTACTTTGGAACTTCGACGCCCGTCGCGTTCGATCTCACGGCGGGGCCGAAATCGAACCCCTCCGTCGCGGCGATGGACGGCGAGCAGCACCGCATCCGCCTCGAAGAGGCGCGCCGAACGGTCGCCGAACACCCCCTCGTCAAAGCCGCCATCGAGATCCTCGGGGCCGAGCTGCGCGACGTCCGTCTCGGCGAATAGCCGCACGGCACCTTTCTCTTGCTTTCGCGGGACCGCCACGGCAAAACGGCGTCGATGCAGTTCCGCGGCGGGATGAACGAGCTGATGCGCCAAGCGGCGCGCATGCAGCGCAAGATCGAGCAGCTCAAAGATCAGATCAAAGACCAGGAGCACACCTCCGGCACCGCCGGAGACAAGGTGAAAGTCACCGCGACCTGCGAGGGCAAGATCACGCGGGTGATCGTCGACCCGGAGTTCTTGAAGACCGAGGGGCTCGAGCTCGTCTGTGACGCCATCGCCGCCGCGGCCAACGGAGCGCTCGCCGCAGCCGACAAGGCGGTCGAAGACGAAGTGGCAAAGGTCACCGGAGGGGTCAAGCTTCCCAGTCTATCTGGTTAGATGGACCACCCCCCGTGCTGCCCGAACGTCTCACAAGGCTCGTCAATCTCTTTTCGCGCCTACCGGGCGTCGGAGAAAAGACGGCGCAGAGGTTCGTGCTCCATCTGGTCGCGCAAGACGCGGACTTGTCACGCCGGCTTTCGGAAGAGCTCGCCCTGTTGCCGGCGCACCTGCGCCCCTGCGAGCGCTGCGGGTTCATCGCCGAGGTGGGCGAGCCGGACGCGCCGGCGCTGTGCACGATCTGCCGCGACGGCAAGCGCGATTCTCGCCTCATTTGCGTCGTCGCGCGGGTCCAGGATCTTCTCGCCATCGAGCGGAGCGGCGCCATGCGTGGCCGCTACTTCGTGCTCGGCCGGCTGCTGTCGCCGCTCGAGGGGATCGGCCCCGAAGATCTCCCGCTCGAGACCTTGAAGCGAAGGCTGGACGAGGGGGAGATCGCCGAGGTGCTCGTGGCCACCCCGCCGTCCGTCGACGGCGAAGCGACGGCGCTTCTTCTCGCGCGCGAGCTCGCTGGCCGACAGGTGCGCGTCTCTCGAATTGCGAGCGGCGTTCCCCACGGAGGGGATCTCGAGTTCGCCGACCAGATTACGCTCGGGCGCGCCATCGAGGGGCGCAAGAACCTTGGTTGACGACGCTGCGAAGTCCCCGGCGGGGGAAGACGGAGAGAGCCATGCAAAAAGAGATCATCGCAACCGAAAAAGCCCCCCAGGCCATCGGCCCCTATTCGCAGGCGGTGCGCGTCGGGAGCCTCGTTTTTCTGAGCGGACAGATTCCTCTCGATCCAGCGACGGGCGAGATCTCCGGCCGAGACGCCGCCGAGCAAGCGCGCCGCGTGATGGAGAATCTCCGAGCGGTGCTCCACGCGGCCGGCGTCGGGTTTTCCGATGTGATGCGCTCCACGATTTACCTCACCGATCTCCGCGATTTCGCCAAAGTCAACGAAGTGTACGGAAGCTACTTCCCGACCGAGCCCCCCGCGCGAGCCACCGTCCAGGTCGCGGCCCTGCCGCGGGGTGCCTCGATCGAGATCGACATGATCGCGTACGGAGGAACATGACCCCATGACCAAGGATGACACCGACGCGACGCCTCTCGCTTCGTTCGATCAAAGGCTCATCGAGGTCGACGCCGAGGGAGCGGCCGACGCCATCGCGAAAGCGGGGGACCGCTGCCGAGACCTCGTCGACGCGTGGGTCGCGGCCAAGAACGCCGCTGCCGTGGCGGCGGTGGCCGCGAACGAGCACGCACCGGGCCCCGCGCGCAAGGCGGCCAGGCGCGGATTGAATGTCCTGAAAGCACGCGGCATCCGCATCCCGGAGCGAACGCACGTCGAACGAATCTCGGGCGACGGCGTCGAAGGTTACGACGCATGGTTCGTCCCACCGGACGGCGCGGGAACCGCCGTCGTCGTCATTGGGGCGCGCTTTCGAAGCGGAAAATATCGCCTGGTTCAGGCCATTGTTCGCGACGGCGTCGGGCTGCTCGAGCTCCGCGCGAACGAGATGAGCCGCTCACAGGTCAAGAGCTCGTTCGAAGCGAACGTGAAGCGCGTCGGTTACGCTCCGGCCAGCGTTCCGCTGGACTGGGCGCGCGCCCGCGTGGCCGCGGCGAAGCTCGAGAACGCCAAAAGCGGCGCCGTGCTCCCACTCGGGCTCGATACCCACGCCGAGGTGCTCGGTCCGCCACCCGACCATCCTCCACCTCACCCCATCGATCGCGCCGAGTTGCCCCAAGAGGCTTCGCCGATACAAGGCTCGGCGAGCTTGCACGGCGAGCCCGAGTTCGCGGCTTGGCTCCCTCAGGGCGAGGCCGTTCAGCAGCTCCTCGTCGAAGTTGGCCAACAGATCGGTGCCCTCGGACCCGAACCCGACCAAGCGAGAGTCGACGCCATCATCAGCACCTGCATCGACGGCGCGACCGATCGCTTCTTCGAGCCAGAGCTGCGCGCGCTCGTTGCGGCCCGGATGAAGGACGTTGCGATTTCCATCCTGGCGAGGGCCGGAAAAGCGCGCGCAGCCGACGTCATGGCCGTGGCCCGGGCGACGATCGCGGCGGGACTCATCACCTCCCCTCCACGCGAGGTCCCGTTCTTGCGGGCCTTCTTCCAGAAAGCCCTCGCGATCCTGGCCGAGCGTTCCGGTGGTCAGCTCTCCGTCCCAGTGCCCGAGATGCCGCCGGGCGGGCTCCCTTCCCCCGCTCCGACGGAAACGGGGCCCACAACGCCAGACGACAAAACGAGCCCGGGCGGTATCATTTTGCCCTAGCACCCGAGGTGCAAGCCGCAGCGACTACTGCAGTTCGAAAACGACGTCGCCCAGGCCAGTCGTGGCATTCACTGAACCCGAACCGTCGCCGAGCTGAGCCGAGCCGCTCGTCTGATCAGCCGATACCGTGGGGGAAGTCCACGCACCACGGAAAACGACGATGCCCAGATCCGTTTTGCCCGTGGCCATGATCTTCGCGCCGGCGCCAATGAACGCGTTGATGTCGCCGTTTTTGGTTTGGAGCGAGTTGCCCGACGTCGACGGCGTCGCGTGGTACTCGATGGTCCCGTTGCCATTCGTCGCCGACGTGGTTCCGTCGAAACCCGACGGAAGATGAACGTTGAGCCGGTAGCCGTCGAACCCACTGCCTGGCGCGTCAATCGTGACGTTGCCCGCGGCATCGGCGGCCACCGCCGGATCGGGTCTCGCGGCGAGACGCGCGTACGCGTCGTTCGCCTCGGCCGTGCTCATCCCGTCGCGCGTGAACGGCGTACCGTCGACGCGGACTTCGGCGGTTGCACCATCGGAGAAGATCTTGAGATCGCCGTTTCCGTTGGTGACGACGACGTTCTTTCCGCTCGACCACGCCTGGGTGACCGTCCGAACGTTGCCAGTGTACTGCTCGGTCGGCTCGAACTCGATGCAATTGCCTTTGGTCACGGGCTTGCCGCCGTCGACCGCAGGCGAGTCACAGGAGGTTACTTTGCAGCCGGCCGTCGCACCGAGCGCGAGGAGACTCGCAAGACAGATCGTTAGAACCTTCGGGACGCAATTCATGCTGGCTCCTCTCGTCAGGGAAGAATAAGCCTTTCCGATCGGACTTACGATCGTCGGAGCTTATTCAAATGACGCACCCTAGCCTACACCAGCAACGTACTTTCGAAATGCCCCGTGAAGGCGGCCGGTGATCACGCCCGGCCGACCCGTTGCGATGGCGCGCCCTTCGAGGCGGACCACCGGCAAAACTTCGCGCAGCGTCGAAGAAATGAAAAGCTCGTCGGCTGCAAACAGCTCGCTCTCGCGAACGTCGCGCAGCGCCGTCTTCACACCGACATCCGCTGCCGCACGCAGCACGTAGGCACGCGTGATTCCGGCCAGGATGCCGGCGGTCTCGGGAGGGGTGACGAGCTCGCCGTCCTTCACCAAGAACACGTTCGACGTCGTCCCCTCGAGCACCGAACCGCGCGCGTCGACGATGATGGCTTCGACTGCGCCGCGCCGCCGTGCCTCGCGGATCGCGAGAAGGCTCGTGAGGTAATTGGCCACCTTGGCACCTGCCGCGGGAGTCGCGTCGGCCGCCCGGGCCGCGTGGACGACGATCGCTTCGATGCCTTGCTCGTACGCCTCGGCGGGAGGCGGGACGAAAGGCTCGACGAGAACGACGCGGTTCGGTTTTTCTGCGAGGTCGGGATCGAGACCGAGGGGACCTGTCCCGCGGGTCAGCATGACGCGAACGAAGCTTTCGTCGTTTTGGCAAAGGGCGAGCCCCTGCTCCAATTCGGCGGCGAGGGTGGCTCGCGAGACGGTGAGCGGAATGAACACGCGCTCGGCCGATCGCTCGAGGCGCGCCAGGTGCTCGCCGAGGGCGAAAGGTCTGGCCCCGTACGTTCGAATCGTTTCGAAAACCGAGTCGCCGTAAAGAAACCCGCGATCGTAGACCGAGATCGCGGCGGTCTCCGGCGGTGTGACTTCCCCGTTGATGATGACGATGCGCATCGAAGGTCGCTCGCGGTACCAGTGTCGCTTGCGGTGCCAGGCTCATGCCATGAATGACGCGCTTCGCCAAGGGGTGCATGGCGGACGCCAAACGCTGCTACTCTTTCGGACGCGATGGGCATGGCACAAGCTTTTTTGCTGGGGCAGCCGATGAGGCTCATCGATCTCGAGGACGTTGCGAGGCGAGCGCGACCGGTCGAGCTCACCGACGACGCTCGCGAGTCGGTGCGGCGCGCACGCGATGTCGTCGAAGAGCTCGATCGGAGCGAGCCTCGCCGGCACGTCTACGGCGTGAACACGGGCTTTGGCGCATTGTCGGAGGTGCACATCTCTCCGAGCGACGTGCGCGCGCTCCAGCGCAACCTCTTGCGCAGCCACGCTTGCGGGGTCGGTCCCGATCTGCCGCCGCACGAAGTGCGGGCGATGATGGCGCTTCGCGCGCAGGTTTTGGCGCTCGGGCATTCGGGCGTGCGCGAGGCGCTGATCGACCGGCTCGCTCTACTCCTCAACCGCAACGTCCTACCGAGGATTCCTGCGCAAGGGTCGGTCGGCGCGTCGGGTGACCTGGCACCGCTCGCGCACCTCGCTCTGGTGCTGATCGGCGAGGGGGAGGCGACCCACGAGGGGGAGCTGTTGTCGGGAGGCGACGCGCTCGCACGTGCGGGCATCGAGCCAATCGTGCTCGAAGCGAAGGAAGGGCTTGCGCTCATCAACGGTACCCAATACATGGCCGGGCTCGGAGCCCTGTCGCTGATCGAGGCAGCGCGACTGGCTACGCTCGCCGACGTGGCCGGAGCTATGAGCCTCGAGGCGTTGAAAGGATCGCAGCGCCCCTTCGACGAGCGCTTGATGAAGCTGCGACCCCACCCGGGACAGGCTGACAGCGCGGCGAACCTCCGGCGAATGCTCACGGGCAGCGCCATCATGGAAAGCCACAAGGACTGCGGAAAAATTCAGGATGCCTATTCTCTCCGGTGCATGCCGCAGGTGCACGGCGCGACCCGCGACGCGCTCAACTGGGCCAGCGACGTCGTCGAGCGCGAGCTCAACAGCGTGACCGACAATCCGCTCGTCTTTCCAAAGGACGACGCCCACGCCGAGGCGGACCTCATCTCGGGGGGCAATTTCCACGGGCAACCCCTCGCGCTCGCGCTCGACCTGGCAGCCATGGCGCTCGCCGAGCTGGCGAACATCAGCGAGCGGCGCGTCGAGCAGCTCGTCAACCCGGCGCTCTCCAGCGGGCTGACCCCCTTTCTGGCGCAGAGCACGGGGCTCGACAGCGGGTTCATGATCGCCCAGGTCGCAAGTGCCTCGTTGGTCAGCGAGAACAAGGTCCTTTGCCACCCTGCCAGTGTCGATTCGATCCCGTCGTCCGCCGGAAGGGAGGACCACGTGTCGATGGGGAGCGTAAGTGCCCGTAAATTATGCCAAATCGTCGCGAACGTCCGGGTCTCGCTGGCGATCGAGATCATGACGGCCTGCGCCGGCCTCGATCAGCGCCTACCACTCGAGCCAAGTCTCGGCGTGGGGGTCGCCTACCGTACCGTTCGGGAGGTCGTCCCGGTCATGAAGGAGGATCGCCCCCTCTACAGGGATATTGGAGCGGTGACTGGAATCCTATCGTCTGGAAAACTCTTAACGTGCGTGGAAAATGAAGTCGGCACATTAGCTTGAAGAAGTCGGCACATTAGCTTGAAAAAGAGGGCCGCGTAGGTCAATGTGAGAACGCCCCCCCGCCCGTATCGGGAGCAGAGCAAATGCCACAACCGCTGAAGGTCACTTGCCCCTCTTGCATGGCGAAGTTCCATATCCCCTTGCACCTGGTTCGGGGCAAGCTGGTGAGCTTTCGTTGTAAGAAGTGCAAGGGAGCGATTCCCGTCGACGGTCGAGCATTGACCAGCGCAACGCCCCAACCGCTGCCCGCGCCGAGCGTCGTGCCGCCCAACACGACCGATCCCCGCGCGCCGTTCTACAGCGAGCCCCCCATGCGACTTTCGCTGAGCGACGGCATCGTCGTGCACGAAAGGCTTCCGAGCACAGCGGGGTTGCAAGCCGACACACCCGCGGCGTTCGCGCACTCGAATCCGCCGCTCCCGCGGCCCGTCGTGCCCGGCGCGAGTCGCACCCCGTCCTACGGGATGGCGCCGGCCCTGTTGGCCTCGGCGCCTCCGCCGGCCGTCTCGCGAAGCGATCCTCCGGATGCGCTTCTGCGGAGCGATCCACCCCCCTCATTTCGAACGCGCGGCAGAGGAAAAAAAGTGGCGGGCGGCGTCGTGCTGGTCGCCGCCGCCTTTCTTACGCTGTGGGGTGTGGGCGCCCGCGTGCGGACGCGCGCGGCGCACACCACCCAAGCGGCCGATCACGCGAAGCCCACGCCGCCGTCGAATCCACTTCACGCCGCAACGCCCGAACCTGCACGTCTCTCGGCGCCTCCACCGGCGATGGCCACCGAGGCCACACCCGCGATACCCATCGCTGCTCTGCCCACTGCCAAGGACACCGAACCCGGCTCCCCCAAGTCGAGCTTGGCCGCACGCGCGAGGGCCCGGGCATTGAAAGCGGCACAAGCAGCCGAGGCGCCGGTCGAAACCGCGCAGGCCCCGGAAGAAACGAGCGTCGCCGTACCTGCCGCTCAACCGTTGACCGGTTCGGCGGCGGCCGCCCAAGAAGCGATCACCACCGTTTCGCAGGACATCGACTTCAACAAGGAAGCCGCGCGGCATGCACTCGACGAGGCAGGGCAGCGCGCCACCAGCTGTCGTACAATCGACACGCCGCCGGGCGCAGCGCGCATCGCAGTGACTTTCGCGCCGTCGGGGAGCGTGACGTCAGCCACCATCGATAGTGGCCCTTTCGTCGGGACGCCAGCGGGCGGGTGCGTCGCGTCGAAATTCCGCACGGTCCACGTTCCGGCCTTCACGGGCGATCCCGTCACCGTGCACAAGAGCATTTCGTTCTGAGGGAACGCTACGGGCTCTTGGCGCCCTGGAGCTCCACTCGGATCCGAGTCCCTCGCCCCGGCGCCGAGTCGATGTCGATGTGCCCTCCATGCTGGTCGACGATCTTGCGGACGATCGACAGTCCGAGCCCGGTGCCGGCTTCTTTCGTCGTGAAAAACGGATCGAAGATCTCGGGCAGAATGCTCGGATCGATGCCCGGCCCCGTGTCCACGATTTCGATCGCGGCCGACGATCGCAACGACGTGACCTTGACCGACAGCGTGCCCGACTCGGGCATCGCGTCGAGCGCGTTCACGAGCAGGTTGATGACGACTTGCCTTAGCTTCTCCGCGTCGCCGATGGCAATGGTTTCGGGAGCGATCTCGGTCACGACGTCGACGTGATGGCTGTGGAAGGCCTCGGCCTGGAACTCGAGAACATCCCCCACGAGCCGCGCGACGTCGACCGGTTCGTGACGGATGCCGCGGGGTCGTGCAAGCTCGAGAAATTCGGTCAAAAGGCGCTCGAGGCGGGCGATCTCGCCCTCGACGATCGTGACCCGCGAACGCATCGGGGCGCGCGTTTTCTCGTCGCTCAGCCGATCGAGCGCGCGGGACAAGAGGTGCAGCTGCAAGACGGCCGCGTTCAGCGGATTTCGCACTTCGTGCGCGAGCCCGAGCGCGAGCGAGCCCATCGCGGACAGCGCCTCGGCGTCGGCCGCACGACGCTCGAGCGCGCGACGCTCGGTCACGTCGAGCCCGATTCCGTACACGAGATCGAGCTCGCCGCGCGCGTCGCGAACGCCGGACAGGTGCCAGCGAATGCGACGAACGCCCCCTCTCGGATCGAGAAGGCCGGCTTCGACCTCGGCCCCGGCGCGAACGCGGGGGTCGGCAAGCGCGGGACCTCGGGCCTCGGCCACGGCCTGCGCGAAACGATCGCGATCCTCGGAAGCCACGTAACGCTGAACGAAGGGTTCGCCGGTCGCCAGCGCGGCCTGCGTCCCCGCGAGGATGGCGACCCGCGGGTTCATGAGCGCCACCTTTCCTTCTCGATCGAGCGCGACGATGAGCACGTCCGCCGCCTCGACGAGCGCACGATAACGCCGCTCGAGCTCTTCGCGCTCTCGTTTGAGCGCCACCTTGGCGAGCGCCTGCTCGACGGTCGAGATGAGCTCCTCGGGCCGGAAGGACTTGAGGACGAACGCGAACGCTCCGGCTCGCAGGGCCGAGATGGCGGTGTCGACCGTCGCGACGCCCGTAATCAAGATGATCTCGCCGTCGGGGGACGCGGCGCGGAGGGGACGGATGAGATCGACGCCGCTCGCGTCCGGCAGCTTGACGTCGACGATCGCCACGTCGAAACCCCGGCGCGAGGCGGCGAGCACCCCCGACTGCCCCTCCGAAACGCAATTGACCTCGACCTCGAGCTCGCGGGCCCCTTCCAGGATGTCGGCGAGGTTCGACGCGAGGTCGAGGTTGTCGTCGATCACCAGAACGCGACCGGCCATGCTAACTAGGCCCCCGAAGAAATGAAGTTCATCGACGAATGCAAGGTCAAGGTGGTCGCGGGCGACGGCGGAAACGGCGCCGTCGCGTTTCGGCGGGAAAAATTCGTTCCGCGGGGAGGGCCCTCGGGGGGCGACGGGGGTCGCGGAGGAGACGTGGTGTTCATCGGGGACCCGGGAATGTCGACATTATACGACCTCGTCCACCAGCATACGCTTCGCGCCGAAAGGGGCGAGCACGGTCAGGGCAAGGACTGCTACGGCCGCGCCGGGAAAGACTTCGAGGTCCGCGTTCCGATCGGAACGCAGGGGTTCGACGCGCTGACCGGTGAGGTCTGCTTCGACATCACGCATGCAGGGCAGCGCGTGGTGGCGGCGAAAGGCGGGCGCGGTGGCCGCGGCAACATCCACTTCGCGACGCCCTACGATCGCGCGCCGCGCCGTGCCGAACCGGGCGAGCCGGGCGAAACCAGGGATCTTCGCCTCGAGCTCAAAGTACTGGCCGACGTCGGCATCCTCGGATTCCCAAACGTCGGAAAGAGCACGTTCATCCGCGCCGTTTCGCGCGCGACTCCCAAGGTGGCGGACTACCCCTTCACCACGCTGATTCCGCATCTCGGTGTGGTCGCACTTCCTGGCGACGACGGCGACCGGCCGACCTTCGTCGTCGCCGACATCCCCGGACTCATCCCCGGAGCGAGCGAGGGAGCCGGGCTAGGGACGCGCTTTCTGAAACACCTCGAGCGCACGCGCGTGTTCTTGCATCTCGTTTCGCTCGATCCGGGCGAAGGGCGCGATCCGCTGGGCGATTACAATGCCCTTCGGAAGGAGCTTGCGCGCTTCGACCCCGAGCTCGCGGAGCGCCGCGAGATCGTGGCGCTCAGCAAAGCCGACCTGCCCGAAGTGCGCGAGGCCTACCCCAGGCTTCGCGCCGCGTTTCGCAAAAAGAAGATCGATCTCAAGCTCCTCTCCGCGCCGACGCGCGAGGGAGTGGACGATCTCTGCTATGCGCTTTGGCGCGAGCTCCAAGAAGCGCGCGGGCGCTAGCCTCCGGTGTGCTAAAACGCGCCATGGGCTTCGAGACGATCCTCGGTCAGAGCGCGGCCATTCAGACGCTCGAGC
>Ga0075425_100002995_pt1 | contig 17033 bp, 12 predicted proteins | sample SoiMethybrSBSTD4_FD_75300 | JGI IMG/M metagenome (GOLD analysis project Ga0075425, IMG submission 75300) | Bulk soil microbial communities from a Populus tree surrounding site in Tennessee, USA - Soil MetaG P. TD hybrid SBSTD4 | ecosystem: Environmental > Terrestrial > Soil > Tree plantation... | reverse complement strand
ACTCCAATCGCGATGGTGGCTTCGATCGAGAGCCTGCCGAGCCGCGCGAGAGCGGCCGCCGCCGAATCGCCGCTCAAGCATTCCATCACGATGAAAGGGCCGCTGTCGCCGGTTCCTGCGTCGAGCACGTCCACGATGTTCGGGTGACGGATCTTGTTCGCCGCCTCGGCGTCCTGAAAATAGCGGGAGGTGTCGCCGTTTCCGGCGAGGTCCGAGCGCAGGATCTTGAGCGCCACCGGGCGTCCGGTGAGCGCGTTCTCGCCGCGATAGACGTCACCCAGCGCCCCGCCACCCAAGCGGTCGAGGATGCGGTACTTTCCCCCGAGGAGGCTCGGCACGGGCTCCTTGTTCGACATCCACCCTCGCGACCATTTCATCCCAGGGAGGGAAGGAAGTAAAGTTAACTCGGACCCGGTCAAAGGGACGCGTGTGGGCGGCGGGCGCATGTCGTGTCTTGACAGAGGTGCTGTACCGAGACACCGTGCACCGCGACATGGAGCTGCAGAAGGACATGGGGGGGGAACCGACGGGGACACGGCAGCGAGCCCGCAAGGGGAGATTGCTCATCGTCGATGACGAGCCCCAGATCGGCAACACGTTGCGACTTCTCCTGCACCCGGACCACGAGGTGGTTCCGGTCACGAGCGCGCGCGCCGGGCTTTCGCTCATCAAGACCGATGGGCAGTTCGACATCATCTTCTGCGATCTGATGATGCCGGTCATCAGCGGCAGGGACTTCTACAGAGAGCTCGAGGCCATCGCCCCGCACATGCTCGAACGCCTTGTTTTCATGACTGGAGGGGTCTTTTCGATCCAAACCAACGAGTTTCTCGACAGCGTTCCGAACACCTGCATCGAGAAGCCCTTCGACATCGGCTCGCTCCTCGCGCTCATCAACGAACGCGTTCGGTAGCCGTGTTCTGGGGCACCCCGACGGCGGGTCGATGGCTCCTCGATCGGACCCCTTGCATATGGCGATTGCGTACGAGCTTCGCATGGTTATAGTGCTTTTTCACCGATGAGCACCAACCAGGAGCGCCGGAACAGCGCACAGCCGGAGGGGGCCGATCTGCCGATCGAGGACGGAGCGGACGACACGGGCAGCGCGTCGGGAGAGAACGAGGGAGCAGCGGGAAAGACGTCCGATCCCGTCGAAGACGCCCGCGCCGAGGTCGCGCGCATCCGCGATCAGTTGCTGCGCACGGCCGCCGATTATGACAACTTCCGCAAGCGGACGCGCCGCGAGCTCGACGATGCGCAAAAGCGGGGAAAGGAAGACCTCTTGCGTGAGCTCCTGCCCGTTTTCGACAACCTCGAGCGGGCCGTCGTGCATGCTGGACAAGCGAGCGACCCGAAGGCGGTCGCTGACGGTGTGGGCATGGTCCTCAAACAGTTCGCCGACACGCTCGGACGGATTGGCATCAAGCGCGTGCCGACCGTCGGATCGGCTTTCGACCCGGCCCAGCACGAGGCCATTCAACAGCTCGAGACCGACGACCATCCGCCCGGCACGATCGTCGCCGAAGTTCAACCCGGTTACGCCATGGGCGACAAGCTCGTTCGCGCGGCGATGGTGGTCGTCGCGAAGCCCTCGCGCAAGAACGGCGAGGGCGAGAAGGCCGAGCCGAATTAGGGTATCCTGGGCACTCGGGCCATGGGGAAGATCATCGGGATCGATCTCGGGACGACCAACTCGTGTGTCGCAATCGTCGAGGTTCCGCACGCGGGCGCCGCTCCCGACATCAAGGTAATCCCGAACGCAGAAGGGGCGAGGACCACGCCGTCGATCGTCGGGTTTGCCGCCAGCGGGGAAAGACTGGTCGGCCAAGTGGCCAAACGCCAGGCGCTCACCAACCCCCAGGACACCGTGTACGCCGTCAAGAGGCTGATGGGGCGCAAGTTCGACTCGAGCGACGTCAAAAAACAGATCGAGCTCGCTCCTTATCGCATCGCCCCATCGCCGAACGGGGACGCGTGGGTGCACGTACAAGAGCGCGACATGTCGCCTCCCGAGATTTCGGCGATCATTCTCGCCAAGATGAAGGAAATCGCCGAGGCGTTTCTGGGCGAAACCATCACCGAAGCGATCGTCACCGTCCCAGCCTATTTCGACGACGCCCAACGACAAGCGACGAAAGATGCCGGTCGCATCGCCGGGCTTTCTGTGCGCCGCATCCTGAACGAGCCGACCGCCGCCGCCCTTGCCTACGGCCTCGAGAACAAGGAGCGCGAGCGCATCGCTGTCTTCGACCTCGGCGGTGGTACGTTCGACATCTCGATCCTCGAGCTAGCGGGGGGCGTCTTCAACGTGCGGGCGACGGGCGGCGACACCCATCTCGGCGGCGAGGACTTCGATCTTCGCATCATCGAGCTTTTGGCCAAGGAATTCCTGGCGCAAAACAAGCTCGACTTGCGAAAGGATCGCATGGCCCTCCAACGTCTTCGCGAAGCCGCCGAGAAAGCCAAGCACGAGCTCTCGAGCTCGCTCGAAACGCAGATCAACCTTCCATTCATCACCGCCGGTCCCTCCGGCCCGATGCATTTCGAGCGGATCATGAAGCGCAGCGAGCTCGAGCTTCTCACCTCGGATCTCATTGGGCGCACCATCGACGCCTGCAGGCGCACGCTGGAAGACGCCCGCATGAGTCCCGCCGACGTCGGGCAGGTCATCCTCGTCGGAGGGATGACGCGCATGCCCGCCGTGCAGAGCGCGGTCAAGGATTTTTTCGGGCGCGACCCCCACAAGGGGGTGAACCCCGACGAGGTCGTGGCCGTCGGAGCTGCGATTCAGGGGGCCGCACTCACTGGGAAGGTCGACGAAGTGCTTTTGCTCGACGTGACGCCACTGTCGATCGGCGTGGAGACGGGCGGCGGCGTTTTCACCAAGCTCATCCCACGCAACACCACCATTCCGACCGAAAAAAGCGAGGTCTTCACGACGAGCGTCGACAACCAATCGTTCGTCCCCATTCACGTGCTGCAGGGCGAACGCGAGATGAGCGCCGACAACCGCAGCCTCGCCCGCTTCGAGCTCACCGGCATTCCGCCCGCCCCTCGCGGCGTCCCCAAGATCCAGGTCACTTTCCGCGTCGACGGCAACGGCATCTTGAGCGTCGAGGCAAAGGACCTCGGCACCGGAAAGATTCAAAACGTTCGCATCACGCCGACGAGCGGCCTCTCGCCCGAGGACATCGACCGCCTCGTCGGCGACGCGGCCAAGTTCCAGGCAAGCGATTCCCTCCGGCGCGAACTGGCCGAGCTCAAAAACCAAGCAGAGACACTTCTTTACACGACGGAGCAGGCTCTCGAAGGGTATGCCGACCTGCTCGACCCCAATGTCCTCGCGGAAATACGGACGCAAGCGGGGGCACTGCGCCAACTTCTCGAGGGCGCGGGCGATCTGACGGCATTGCGCGAGGCGTACCAGCGGCTCGAGGGGGCTGCGTTCAAGATCGCGGAAAGCATGTACGGAAACCCCGGATAACCGCGCCTCGTCAAAAAAGACGGATGAGGCCGAACCGAACTGGCACCCGCCGCGTACTCTGGGTTACAAGGATTCGATAGGGGCAATGGAGCACCACGATCCGCTCAACATCGTCGGCACGACGGTAGGGGACAAGTACGAGATCGAAGCGGTCGTCGGCGAGGGTGGCTTTGGCATCGTGTACCGCGCGATGCACAAGATCTGGAAGCAGCCGGTTGCCATCAAGTGCTTCAAGGTGCTGATGGATGCGTCCCCCGACGTGCGCGAAAAGCTGCTCAAGGATTTCATCCAGGAGGGCGCACTGCTCACGCAGCTCTCCGGGCGAACGGCGAGCATCGTTCAAGCGCGCGACGTGGGGACGTTCACCACCGCGAACGGCGCGTGGGTCCCCTACATGGTGCTCGAGTGGCTCGACGGCGTCACGCTCGAGTCGATGCTCGACGCCGAGCGGGCGGCGCACGGTCACACCGGCGGCGCGGCGTGGCCCATCGAGAAAGTCATCGCCCTTCTCGAGCCGGTCGCGCAAGCGCTCGAGGTCGTGCATCGGCGGGGCATCGCGCACCGCGACATCAAGCCCGCCAACATCTTCGTCATCGGCGCCGAAACGAACGAGATGCACGTCAAGGTACTCGACTTCGGCATCGCCAAGGTCGTGCAGTCGGCCGCCGAGCAGGGCTCGTTCACGAAGACCGGGGGGCACGTCACGTCGTTCACGCCCAGCTACGGCGCGCCCGAGCAATTCAGCCGCTCACAGGGGGCGACCGGCCCGTGGACCGACGTTTACGCGCTGGCTCTCGTCATGACCGAGTTGCTCATCGGACGGCCACCGCTCGAGGGGGACGACTTCATCCAGCTCGGCATGGCGACGGCCGACGCGTCGCGGCGCCCGACGCCCGGCTCATTCGGCGTGCGCGGCAACGACGCGCTCGAGGCGACCTTTCTCAAGGCGCTCGCGGTCAAGCCGCACGACCGTTTCGCGACGGCCGGCGAATTCTGGCAGGCGATTCGGCACTCGCAGAACATGCCTGGGATGCAGATGAGCGATCCGCAGCCGAAAAGCTGGGTGGCGCCACCGTCTCACCTCGGCACCGGGCCGGCGCCGAAAGGGGCGACGGGGCAAGGGATCGCGCAGATCGTGTCGGCCGCGACCGAGCTCTATCCGGCTACATCGCAGGGCCCCTCGACGCGCGATCCGGTAGCGTCGCCGACCTCGCCGGCAGCCACGCGATCGAAAGGGGGCCTCGTGATGGGCGTCGTCATCGGAGCCATCGTGGTGGGGGGCGCCGGATTCTTCTTGATGCAGGGGAGGGGCGCGGGTCCCGTCGCGACGTCGCCGACCTCGAGCGGAGCGGCGGTGACGGCGGCGGCGCCCGCCGTTTCAATCGCTCCCGCGCGCAAGGAATGTCCTTCTAAGATGGCTCGCATCGAGGGGGGAAAGTTTTTCATGGGGAGCGACGAAAAAGACGCCGATCCCGACGAACGGCCGGCGCACCAGGTTACCCTCGCTCCTTACTGCATCGATCTCTACGAAGTGACGGCCGGGGAGTACAAAGCGTGTTCGGACGTCGGCGAGTGCAAGCGGGCCCCGCTCGAGGTCGAATGGAAGGACATTCGACCGGTCGAAAAAAAGGCCTTCTCGCCGCTCTGCAACGCGCGCGTTGCGACCAGTCCCGATCGCGCAGAGCACCCGATCAACTGCGTCGACTGGGACATGGCGGCGACGTTTTGCGTGGCGCACAAGAAGCGCCTGCCGACCGAGGCCGAGTGGGAATTCGCCGCGCGCGGGCCCGACGGGCGCCGCTACCCATGGGGCGACGAGCCGCCCGACAAGACGCGGATGAACGCGTGCGGCAAGGAATGCCTGGTTTGGGGCGCGAAGAATGGCGTCGAGATGGGGTTCCGCGGCAAGGGGATGTACGCCGACGACGATGGGTTTGCGACGACGGCGCCCGTGGGCTCGTTTCCAGAGGGCAAATCAAGGTATGGTTTGTTCGACGTAGTCGGAAATGTGTGGGAATGGACGAGCGACTGGGACGGCAAATATTCCCCGGACCCCGCGGTGGATCCGACGGGGCCGAAGATGGGCGAGCGCAGGATCGTGCGCGGCGGCGCTTTCAATGGCGCGATGCCGTCGTGGGTCCGCCCGAGCCAGCGCTACAGCGACTATCCCAACGCCCATAGCCATGCGTACGGTTTCCGCTGCGCGCAATCGCTTTAGACCTCCCACCGGCTTTCGCCGCCACGACCCATGAGCCAACCTCGGCTCGGCGTGCGTCCGCTCGAAGTCGGCCTCTTCGCCGCTCTTATCCTCGCTCTCGTCCTCGTAGGATCGCGGCGCTTACGCTCGCACGCCTCGTTTCGTAGCGACGCCGGCGACGTTCAACTCAACGCCTCCGGTGACATTCGGCTTTCGACGGCCGGCGCTCTGTTCGAGATCGTCGGCCGCCCCGCAGCGGGGGAAGAGCTCGGGGACATCCGGGTCGTGCGCGACGCGCGCGGCATCATCTTCGAGAACATCGCGTTCAGCGCTCTCGTCGACGGCGTTCCCATGCGTCTTGTTGCCGGCAAACCTCGCACCACGCCCAAAGGGCCGACCCACGCGAGCGTCGAGGTCGAGCTGAGGGGGGCGGAAGGTGTTCTCCAAGGCGACGTCGGGTACACGCTTCGGAGGTTTCCCGCAGCGTTGTTCGTTTCTCTCAAGCTGCGGGTGGAGTCTCACACCGTCGCGCTCGTCATGAGCGCGCCGATGCGCGCGACGGTGCCCTTCGTGAGAGGCGCTGGGATGCTCGTCGATTCGGGTGATGCACAGGGGCCGCTCGTCGTCTTCGAATTGGCGCAGCAAGCGGCAGCGGTCGGCTCCACGTCGGGGGAGGTGAGCGTCCACGTGGGGCCCTCGGAGGACATCCCTGAATCGCCGCTCTCGGCCACGATCACGTTCCCCGCGGGGCCGGCGGGCGAGGCGGCGCCGCTCTTCATCGTCCCGGGCGGCGGTTCGACCGGCGGCGGACCGAGCAGCGCCGCCGAAGCCGCGGCCCGGCTGCGCGACGAACGGGTGCGTCACCTGCACGGGCGCGTCGTCGGCGGAGATACCGGCGTCGATGTATGGGGCGTAGGACCCGAGGGACGACCCCTCCTGCACGTGAAACCGAGGCCCGACGGGACCTTCGACGCCGCGGCGCCCGAGATCGACATTGGCTTCTACGCGACGATGGCCCACACGCGAGCGAGTCCCATCGTTTCGCGTCCCATGCACGACGACAGCGAGCTCGAGCTCACCATGCTTCCCGGCGGTGAGGTGCACGTGCTCGTCGAAGACCCCGACACGGACCAAGCGCTCACGGCGAGGCTCATCGTGCACGGCGTCGCGCCGACGGCGGATCCCAATTTCGGTCCGGACTATCGAGCGTCGGGCGCGGGTCCTCTCATCGATGCGCTGCGCGGCGAGGCGACCATGCCGCTGCCGGCCGGGCGATACCGCGTGCTCGCCACGCGAGGGCCCGAGTACACGATCGACGAGCAATCTCTCGACGTGGCGCCTGGGTCGAGCCATTCGGTGCGCCTGGCGTTGCGTCACATCGTCGACACGCCCGGTTGGGTGGGGTGCGACTTTCACGTTCACGCGCGCCCGAGCTTCGACTCGCCCGTTCTGCCGGAGGATCGGGTCATCTCGCTCGTCGCCGCGGGGGTCGATTTCGCCGTCCCCTCCGAGCACAACGCGGTCGGCCGTTACGAGTCGGTGCTCGATGCCCTCGACCTCGGGCGTGATCTCGCTGCGCTGCCGGGCGTGGAGATCACGACGGCTCGACCGAGCTTTGGTCACTTCAACGTGTTTCCCTATTACGGCCCTTCGGTTCCTCCCTTTTACCGAACGACGCTGAAGAAGATCTGGACCGCCGCGCGCGCCGGCGACCCGACACGCGTCTTGCAAGTGAACCACCCGCGCTTCAAGACCATCGGCTACTTCGACATCGTAGGGCTCGACACCAAGACGGGACACGCCGAACAGTTTTGGCGCGACGACTTCGATACGCTCGAGATCTACAACGGCGCGGACGCCGCGAATCGTGCTCGCGTCGAGGCGGTGCTCCTCGATTGGCTGCAGCTGCTCGAGTTGGGACACAAGTACGTGGGCACCGGCGATTCGGATAGTCATCGCATCCAGTACCAGTGGGCAGGCTATCCGCGCACGTACGTCGCGCTCCCGCTCGAGCAATCGGGAGACACGGGTCGGCCCATCGACAAGGGGGCACTGATCGCGTCGCTCAAAGCGGGGCACGCCTTCGTCACCAGCGGTCCGATCGTCGAAGCGACCATCAACGGGAAAGGGCCGGGGGCGACGGTGGCGATCGCCGAAAATGCCACACGCCTTCACGTCGTCGTTCGGTCCGCCCCCTGGATCGACGTGAGCGAAGTGGAAGTGCTGCTCGGAACGACGTCAATCGCTCGAGTTCCCGTCACGCTCCGCATAGCCGCGCCACCCGACGGTGACCTCGTCGCGCTTCGTGCGGCGACCCTCCGTTTCGAGCGCGATTTCGACGTCCCCTTCGAGGATGCGGCTCCCCATTTCGTCGTGGTCGTCGTCCGTGGCAACCGCGCGATGGACGACGTCCTCCCCTTCATGCCCATCCAGCCCCTCGCCTTCACCAACCCCATCTGGCTCGTCCGACCGTGAGGGTACCCTTCCAGTCTATCTGGGTAGCCGGGGAATATCGTACAAGTACGAGGACAGCGCGGCCCAAACACGGGCTTTCCCGATCTTGACCACTTGCTACGGGTACCAGTTGCGAACGCGCACTTCGACGTTCTTTTGGTCGGCGAGGGGTTGCTTGAAGTCGTCGAGGTTCGAGCCTCGGTAGTGGTAGGGGTAGACGAGTTTCGGATGGAACGCCTTGACGCACTCGGCGGCTTCGGCGGGCGGCATCGTGTACGGGAGGTTCATGCAAACGAAGGCGACGTCGATGTTCTTCAGCGCTTTCATCTCGGGCGTGCACTCGGTGTCGCCGGACAAGTAGATGCGCTTGTCGCCGAACGTGAGCACGTAGCCGTTACCGCGACCCTTGTCGTGGTAGAGCTGCCCGGCAGACGGCCCGCGCTTCAAATTGTACATCGGGATGGCTTCGACTCCGATGCCGGCGACCTCTTTGCTTTCGCCATTCTTGACGATGACGATCCCATCGGCCGGAAGGTTCGGCGCGACCGCGGGGGGAACGACGACGGTCGTGCCGGTCTTTTTCAATGACGCGACGGTCGGCGGAGACATGTGATCGCCGTGGATGTCGGTGATCAAAATAACGTCGGCCTTGGGTAGGGCGTCGTACTTTGCGTCGGCGGCAGGATCGACGTAGACGGCCTTGCCGGTCCATTCGAACAGCACGGTCGCATGGCGAAGAGGCGTGATCTTGAGCTCGCCTGCCGATGTCGGTACGGCGTCGGAGACGCCGCTGCGGGCGGCCGAGGCGGGCGGCGCGGGTGGGACGCTCGCCGCCGGCGGAGCGGAGGCGGCCGTCCCGGGCGCGGGTTGATCGGTCTTGTTGCAAGAGAACATCGTGACGGCGAGGCTCGCCGCCACCAGGGTTCGAAGCGTCATGACCTTCGAGCTAGCGCAAAGGGGCCCTCGGGGGAATCCCCCGCAGGTCGGCTACCCGAGGCGGATCTCGTAATCCTCGATGACCGGGTTGGCGAGCATCTCGTCGGCCATCTTCTTGATGCGCCCCTCGAGATCGGGCAGCTTGGCAAGCTTGTCGTCGACCTCGATCTCGACGAGCTTGCCGACCCGGACGCTTGCGACCCCGTCGAACCCGAGCGAGGCGAGCGCCCGCTTCACGGCGTCGCCCTGCGGGTCGAGCACCTCCCCCTTCAACCGAACGTAAACGGTGACCTTCACGCAAGCCTCAAGTTTTTGCGCAGGCGCAAAACGGGATCGGACAAATCGGGGACGAACGCCTCGCCGGTGATCGTTTCGTAGGCTTCGATGTACCGGCGGGTCGCTTCGACCCGTACGTCGTCGGGAATCGGCGGGATGGGCCCGTCCCCCTTGAAGCCGAGCTTCGCCAGGTAGCGGCGCACGTACTCCTTGTCGAAAGACTCGGGATCCTCGCCTCTGTCGAAGCGCTCGCGGTAGCTTTGCGAGAACCAGAACCTCGACGAATCGGGGGTGTGCACTTCGTCGATCACGACGATCTCACCGCTCGGCGTCTTGCCGAACTCGTACTTGGTGTCGACGAGAATGAGACCCCGCTCCTGGCAGAGTCGTGCGCCAAAATCGAAAAGGCGCATCGCGGCGTCGGCCGCCCGGTCGAACTCGTCCGCCGAGACGCGTCGCATCGCGAGGATCTCGTCGCGCGAAACCGAAACGTCGTGGTCCCCTTTTTCCGCCTTCGTGCTCGGCGTCAAGATGGGCTTGTCGAGCTTCTGGTTTTTCTTGAGTCCGTCGGGGAGCCGGTTGCCGCAAAAGTCGCGCTTGCCGGCGGCGTAGTGCGTCCAGATGCTGGTCGAGGTCACCCCCGTCACGTACGCGCGGACCACCATCTCGACCTCGAGCGGGGTGCACTCGACCGCCTCGATGACGTTGGGATCGGGCACGGCTAGCACGTGGTTTTTCGCGACGGACGCTGTTTTCGCGAACCACCAGGCGGCCAGCCGGTTCAAGATCTGCCCCTTCAAGGGGAGCGTTCCGAGCACGCGGTCGAACGCGCTGATGCGATCGGTCACGACGATGAAACGGCGGCCGTCTTTCGTCGTGTAGTTGTCGCGGACTTTCCCCTCGTACTTCACGCCGAGTGTGCCGAGGTCGGTGCGTTCGAGCGTGTGGCCGAGGGCCGCGCGGAGGATCTCGTCGGAGATGGGCATGGCGGAGACGCAAGCTAGTTCTCTCATGCCGACGGCGCAACTGCGTTGGTGGCGAGAGCCGCGCTATTGGGTCGCCGACCCGACCTCGGTCGAAGGAACCCAGAACGAGCGCTCGCCAGGGGGCAGGACGTTGAGCGCGCGAGGAAGCACGCTCGTCCAACCGAGGACGGTCTGGATGAGGTAGACCTCCCCCCCCGTCTCGATGGCCCCGACCGGTTTGGCGGTTTCCTGGGGCGAGAGGCGCAGAGGCACGTCTTTCTGGGCTCGCACGAGGGTTGGCTGTCCGCTGATCGAAAGGCGCGCCGACCCGGTCACCGTCGACGGCGGCGCCAGCCGATCCATCGTTTCGCCCTGCTTCAGCGGCGCGAGATCGGCGCTGGCGACCCAGGCGTCGATCACGAGCTCCTCGTGATAAAGGACGTGCACGTACCCCCCCTGCGACTCGGTGCTCCAGAGGAGCATCCCGCCGCTCGGATCGACGTGCAGCGCCTGGACGACGCCTCCTCCCGGCTGGTCGCGCAGATCGAGCGAGCTTCTTTGAGGCAAGTAGCCGCGCCCATTTCCGGGCACGTCCCACGGGACGCGCGCGCGCCTGTCGAGACTGAGCGAGGAGCAGGGAGCGGTGACGCGGAAAGTTTGCGTCACCGGGCCCGCGATCGATGCTTCGACGGTGAGCCCATTCGATGCCGCCGAAAATCCGACCCGCTGCCCCTGCGCGATCCACAGATGCCCCGGAACGATCGCAACCTCGGAGGCGGTGTAAATCGGTAGCTCGTTCGGGTCGATGAACCCTTCGATTCTGAGACCGCCCGACGTTCGAACGCGGATTCTGCCCCCCGACGCGCTGGCCGGAAAACCCGACGCGATGAGATTCACCGGTTGCCCTGCAAAGGAGGCAACGGCCGTCGTCCCCTGCGGCTCCCCCCAGAGGTTCGCCCCTTTGGTGACGATCGGCGCGCCTCGGACGTCGCATACGAGCGCGGGAACGTACGCGCTCGGCCCGGCCGTGGGAGCTGGCGAGGGGGTGGGGGACGTCGCGGGCTGTGAAGGGGGCGGATTGTGAAGCGGCGTTTCGGGCGTCGTGCTCGCCGCAGCAGCTTTCGGCGCGGGGGGTTCGGGGTGTGCCACCTTTTCGGGCGCTGGCGAACAGGCTGCCGAGAGTCCAGCCAGAAGGGCGAGAGCGCGGGTCCGAGAACAGCTCGTCCTCGAGGTGCTACGTTGGTGGCTCCCCAATGTCTCTGCCATCACCTCTGCCCGAGCTCGCATTTACGACACCTCGCAAACTCCCCAAGGTGCGCGACTTGCGCGGCCGGGTCGTGGTGCTCGACGTGGCCTTTGCATCGGAGGCCTCCGGCGGGGGGTTCGAGAAGATTACCCGACCTTTCATCGACGCGCTCGGAACTCGACTGGCGGCGTGGGTCGATCACCACGACAGCGCGGAGCACGCGCGCTACGCCGGCGATCCGCGGTTCGTTCTCGCCACCAAGGCCCAGCATGGCGCGTGTCCCGAGATGGTCACGCCCGAGCTCGTCGAGCGCGTCGGCGCCATCGACACCATCGTTTGCCACACCGATTTCGACGGCCTCGTCAGCGCTGCCAAGTGGATTCGCGGGGGCGTCGAACCGTACCCGGGAGCCGACGACGACGCTTGGGCCGTCGACACGCGCCTTCGTCGTGCCGGCCCTACCGGCGAACGTTTCGACCGCGCGCTCCGCGCGCGTCCACATGATCACGGGCTCTTCGGCCTCGTCGTCCGACACCTCGCCACCGGGCTCTCCGACCCTTCGCTCTTTGGTGCTGTCGACGCTGCGGCGGCCGAGCTCTTGCCGATCGAGGCGGAGACTCGCAAGGTGGCCGAGCGCTACGTGCGCCTTGCGCCCGGGGTCGCGCTCATCGACATTACGCCCGTCGACGGTCCATCGGGCTCTGCGCCTAGGGTCGACAAGACGCAGCTTCTCTTGCTCGGTCAAGAGCGCGAGCCGGTCTCGGTCGTCATCGATCGCGACACGGTGACCGTTGCCGCCCGTTTCGACAGCGGGCTCGATTTTCTCAAACTGCTCGGACTCTCGGGAGGCATGCCGACCCGCGTTTCCGTCCCGAAAACGCGCCTCGGTGACCTGCTTCTCGCGCTCGGCGTTGCTCCCGGCGCTTTTCCCGCGTGAACAAATGGAATAGTCGATTGGGCGTGCGAAAGCTCCTCTTCTTGCTCACGACGCTCGCGCTGGCTCGCGCGTCGGTTTCGGCGACCGCGTCGGCCGATGTGCCCGGCGACGGCGTGACCGCTCCGCCGAGCGGCGGACAAGCGGCGCTCGCGGCGCGACTGACGAGCAACGGCATCGCTTACCGCGCGTGCACGCAGACGCCCTGCGCCGTCGCGCTAAGCGATCCCACCGTTCCACTTCCGATCGGAACCTCGTCGGGCGACGTGGCCATCGAGTCGCTCTCGCTCGGCGGCGGTCGCCACGCGCTCTGGGCACACACCCCTTCGTTCGGCGCGCTCCTTGCCGCCCCGCTCGGCGGCGGCAAGGAGGCGCGCGTGCTCTGGACCGGCGCGCTCGGTTTTTCGAAGGGGGAGCCGGGCGAACGTTACGGCGAGCTGATCGACGTGAGCGACGCCGAATCCGACGGTACGGTGCACGTTTTGGTGGGCGAGGTGCGTGAAGACGTCGCCATCTGCGGCAGGCGCTCGCTGCTCTCGCCCAGGGTACTCGACCCGAAGGACCTCACGTTCAAATCGGCGCGCGTCCAGCGCCTGCGCCGCGACGAGCGCGATCACGCTCCGGCTCTCACTGCCGAGCCGAGCTCGACGCCGGCGCCGCAAGGACTCGGACGCGTGCTGCAGGGGGCCTCGGCGTCGAGCGGCATCGGCACGCCGGCGGCGCTCACCGACGGCGATCTCGAGACGACTTGGTCCGAAAAGCGGGGCGGCGACGGTTACGGAGAGTTCGTGCAGATGAACGCGCCCGAGCAGGTCGCCATCACGTCCCTGTCCTTCGTCGCTCGCCCGCCGACCAAAGAGATGCCGAAGGGGGTTGCGCCACGCAAGATCTGGGTCGCGACGCCGGATGCGCTTTTCGCCGTCTCGTTCTCCGAGGACCCCTGGGCGCGTCCCGGCTCGTCTTTCGAAGTCAAGTTTCCGTCGTCGCTCCGCACGCGGTGTCTCGCGATCGTGCTCGAAGACTCCTTCGCGAAGTCGAATCAGCCCGACATCGACGTCACGCTCGCCGAAGTGACCGCGCACACCGAGTTCGACGCGAAGCCCGATCCGGTGGCCGTCGCCGGGGCGCTCGCGGGAGGACAGGAGCGTGCGCGGATGGCGGCGGCCATCTTGTCGCGCAGCGGCGACCGCGCCTACGACGCCGTCATGCAGACGTACCCGACGCTCGACGATGCGGGGCGCGTGCTCGCGCTCGAGATCATCGACAACGCGCCCTGTGCGAAGAGCGCGCCGCTCTACGTGAAGGCGATGGACATCGGACGTCCCGGCGAGGTCCACCACGCCAGCGATCGACTGACGCGCTGCGGTCGCGACGCGGCGCCCGCTCTATCGGCTGCCGTCGACGGAGGTTCCGACGTGCAAAGGACCCGCGCGGCGAACCTCCTGGCGCTGCTCGCCCCCGACGTCGCGATCCATCGCCTCGTTGCCCTTTTGGCGGCGGCAAAGCCGGAGGTTCGAGCCGAGTTTCGTGCCGCGCTGAGCAAAGCATCCCAGAGTCCTCTAGCCAAAGACGCCCTCGCCGCCAAGCTCGCCGACGCGACGCTGCCTCCGGTCGCGACGCTCGATCTCTTGCGCGCAGCCATGGCGAGGCAGGGGGCGGTTTCGGGCGCAGCGGCTGCCTTCGGCCGACTTGCCACGCCCGAGGCCGACTTTCGGACACGCTATTTGCTCCTCGCACCCGCCGCCGAGCTCGCCAAGGCCGGCGACGGTCGGGCGGAGGCTTTCGTCCTCAGTGCCCTGACGTCCGATCCCGACAACCACGTGCGGGGGCGCGCGGCCGAAGTCTCGGGCGAGATCGCGAGGGCGCTCGAACCGCTCGAGCGAGCGTTGCGCGACACGGACCCGCGCGTGCGTGACGCTGCCGTCACTTCGCTCGGGCATCTCGTGGACCCGAGAGGATCGAAAGTCCAATCGCAGGTGTGGCCACCCTCGCTTTTTCCCGATATCGCTGGCCTGCTCGGCTCGGACCCGTTCCCGTTCGTTCGCGCCCACGCCGCCGATGCGCTCGCCTTCGCTCCTCCGGGCGACCAGGCCGACCGGCCGCTCGCTCAGGCACTCGAGGATGCATCGCCCACCGTTCGTTCGCGCGCGGTCGACACGCTCGGGCGCCGAGGGGCGCGGCGGTTCGCGGACGACATCCGCGAACGGCTCGACGACGAGGCGGAGATCCTCGACGTCCGACTTCGCGCCGCTCGAGCGCTCGGTCGCGTTTGCGACGCGAAGTCGGCTGATCGCTTGACCGAGCTTGCGCGCAAAGCAGCGGTTCCGGGCGCGACGGGAGACGTGCTCGTCATCGGCGCGAGCGCGGCTGCCGCCCTCGGGCGTCTCAACCCGCCCGACTTGTCGAAGCGCCTGGCCCCGCTTGCCGACCCGAACGCCCCTCGCGTGGCGCAGGAGATCGCGAAGTCGGCGACGGGCGCCGCCGAACGATGCCGGTAGAAAGCCGTTTGTGGTAGGTAGCTCGTATGTCGCTGCCGCGTGTGCTGGTGACCGGCGGGACGGGGTTCGTGGGGGCGCGCCTCGTGCGCCTGCTCGTCGAACGCGGGTACGCCGTGAAGGTGCTCGCCCGCGCGAGCTCGTCGCGCCGCGCCCTCGTCGGTGTCGACCCGGCTCGGGTGGAAGTCGTCGAAGGAGACGTGACCATCGGCCACACCGTCTACCGCGCGCTCGCCGGCTGCGAGCGGCTGTTTCACGTGGCGGCCGAATTCAAGCTCTGGGATCGCCACCCATCGAAGATCCTCGATGCATCGATCGTCGGCACGAGAGAGACGCTCGAGGCGGCCAAACGCCGAGGCATCGAAAAGATCGTCGTCACGTCGAGCACGGCGGCCGTCGGGGCGACCCGAGAAGCGACGGCGATGGCCGAGACCTTCGCCTTCAACCGCCAAGCGTCGGCGCCCTACATCGTCGGCAAATGGAAAGCCGAACAGATCGCTCTCGACCTGGCGAGAGGCGGAATGCCCATCGTCGTGGTGAACCCCTCGACGATCATGGGGCCCGGCGACTACAAGCCCACCCCTTCGGGCAACCTCATCCTGACCTACCTGAAATGGAAGCTCCCTATCGGCGTTCCGTGGTCGGCGGGCGGCTTTTCGATCGTCGACGTCGACGACGTCGCTTTGGGGCACGTCCTCGCGATGGAAAAGGGTCGCATCGGGGAACGCTACATCCTCGGAGGTCACAACCTAACGGTCGAGCAACTTTTCACGGCCCTGTCGGAGATGACTGGTTTGCCCGGCCCAGGGTTTCGAGCCCCCCCCGCCCTCGTCGCGCTGGCGGGCGCAGTTTCCGAGCTCGGGGCGAGCATCACCGGTAAGACACCTCAGCTCACTTACAAGTTCGCCCGCGACTACGTCGGTTCGTTCGTTTGGGTTTCCAGCGAGAAGGCGGAGCGCGAGCTCGGTTTTTCGGCGCGACCGTTCCGGCAGACGTTGCTTCGAGCCGTTCGGTTCTTTCTCGCAAACGGCTACGTGCCCGACAAGTTCGCGCGCCGGATCCGTTTCGACTTGAGAGCTTCCGCCTGATGGACGGCTTTCGCGTTCGTCCCGCTCGCCAAGAGGACCTCGAGCAGCTCGCCGAGATCCACGCTTGCGCTTACCCCGAGCCCGGAGGACACGAGCATCACATGAGGTGCTTCACGCACAACGCTTTCGGCGGTCTCGATCGCGTCCGCGTCGCCGAGAAGAACGGCGAGGTCGCCGGGTGCGCGGCGCTCTACCCGCTCGAGCTCTGGCTCGGCGGGCGCCGGGTGCCGATCGGCGGTATCGGATCGCTCGCGGTGGCCCCCGAAGCGCGCCGTGAGGGGGTCTCGCGCGTGCTGCTCGACGAGCTGCACAAGGAGATTGAATCCGAAAGGGGCGTACTCGCGCTTCTCTACCCCTTCGAGCAGCGCTTTTATTCGCGCCGTGGCTACGCCGCCGTCTCGCCACTCACGACGCTCAAGATCGCGAGCGATGCGATCGACGCCCCCTCATCCTTCGGCGCGGGGGCCGAGGCTTTCTCGATGATTCGCCTCGAGGGACAGCGGGTCGAGGAAGCGCGGGTCCTTTACGACGCGATCGCCGCGCGGACGTGCGGGCGCGTCGTCCGCTCCCAGGCGCGCTGGATGAAACTCTTTGCCCGCGAGGATCGACACTGGATGGGCGCGGTGTCGAAAGAGGGGAGGCTCGAAGGATACGTATCGTTTTCGTACGAGGGTGGCCCGATGGGCCGAGATCAAACGCTCGTCGTCGCGGAGCTCACCTCGGCCGGCGGAGCAGCGATCGGGGCGCTCTTGCGAGCGCTCGGCAAGCAGCGCGACCAGGTTGCCGACATCGAGATCACCGTTCCCCGGCACGATCCGCTCGTCTTCGCGTTCGAGGACGCGGCGGGCGCTCGACGCGGCTCGAATGGCGAGTCGCACACGCTCGGAACGGTGTTCGCCGGGCCGATGGTGCGGATCATCGACGTGCGGCGTGCGCTCTCGTGTCGCGGGTACGCGGC
>Ga0075425_100002994_pt1 | contig 17036 bp, 19 predicted proteins | sample SoiMethybrSBSTD4_FD_75300 | JGI IMG/M metagenome (GOLD analysis project Ga0075425, IMG submission 75300) | Bulk soil microbial communities from a Populus tree surrounding site in Tennessee, USA - Soil MetaG P. TD hybrid SBSTD4 | ecosystem: Environmental > Terrestrial > Soil > Tree plantation... | reverse complement strand
TGCCGGCTCGTCCGGCCTGCCGGAAAAAATTGCTCCCTACGATCCTCCTGGCTTATCCTCTGGGCATACGTAGGGCTCTTGGGCGAGCCTAAATCATTTTCACACGGCCAAGACCCAACTGAGACATTGGGCGTTCCCAAAGGTTGCGACGCAACATTTGCCCTGGTATCCCAGTTAGGCATATGGAAGTCGCACCACCTGCGACGGGGCGTCCCACGGATCGAACGTGCGATGCCGAGCTTGGCCGCATGCGCCTTTGCCTCGGCGTCCACGTAGCGAGGTAGGCGACGATCTCGCGTTGGCGGGCAAGAAGCCGCTTGACCCAAGACGATGACGACCGACATGGACGAACTGATCGAGTTGATTGCGGGGGAGGCAGATTGCAATCTTCTGCCTCCGAGTGGCTTGCCAGAAGTCGAAATCGACCACGTTATTCCGAATGATCTTGCACACTTCTATCGTGTTTGCGGAGGCGCTGTTCTCTTTGAAAGCAGCCCATACCGCACCACGATATGGACTCCCGCCACATTTACTCTGGCCAATCCCGTGATAGTAGGCGAAAGAGGGGAGTATGACCTAAGCTCGTCGTGGTATATTGTTGCAGACGCATCAAATAGGATTTATGTAACTATAGATTTGCAGCCTGAAAGACTTGGACGCTGCTATGACAGTTCGATGGGCCGCCACGGCAACCCAGGAAGTTGTCCAATTATAGCGAGGTCTTTCTCGGAATTTTTGAACAATTCATTCCGTGAGAGGGGGAAATATCTTTATTGGCTTGAAGGTGAATTTTTCAGTTTGGGGGACGCATACGACGAGACCAACTGACATCTTCCAACTTCCGGACTTCGAAGGCGCTCGGAAATCTGGGCTCTTGCCGATCAAGTGATCGAATAGAAACACCATTTTGGTTGCTGCGGTTCATGAGTCCGGTTGAGCTGCAAAACGGACCCATCTGGCTGCTTCAATTCATGAAGCACGAGGGCAGCGGGGTCTTTGGCTACACTTGGGCTTACGTCGCCGACGGCCGCCCAGGCCGGGAGGCCGTGCGCAAATTGAGCCTTCCAGATTGGGGGCCGCATCTCGATGCCACGACGGACCAGGCTATTACCCTGCAGCCGCAGATCTACCTCGATCGATTCCTTGCCATCGGGCTTCCGGGCCCGCGCAGGATTTGGCTCGTGGACCTAGATGATTTGGAGACGCTGTATAGCGCAAACGAAGTTCCAGAGGCCGAGCTGCTCGAAAGTCTAGTGCTCGACATCACCGGCCAGAAACTGGTCCAACGCAACCAGGACGGACAATTTTTTATTCACGACGTGCAGGCCAATATCATATCGCTTTCTGGACGCGAGGTGGACGGCGAGACGGTCCTTTACACGCCTGAGGACCACTACGCGTCCTCCAATGAAGGCAGCCATTTTGTTTATCTTCGATTTCCGGGCGTGGAGGGGGTGTCATCCTTTCAGCTGTTTGCTTCACTGCTGCATCGACCCGGCATCATCAAGGCAAGGTTCGAGAATCCCAATTCAACGGTTCCAGCGCCGCGGTTGACACCTCCGCCGAGGCTCGCAATCAGTCCTGCTGCCGCGGCGGATATTGTCACGGTGCGCGCATCCGCCGCCGGTGGATTGGCGCGCATTCGGCTGTACCTTGATGGTCGGCTCGTTCGTGATCAATCCATGGAAGGCAATGAAGGTACCGCTGACCTGAAGATCGAAGATGATGGCGGTCGCTGGATTACGGCATTGGCTATCGACAAGCGTGGTATCGCCTCTTCGCCGAGATCGTTGCTGCGAACCGGGACCACTGCTCATTCAGCGCAACTCTACGCCGTGGTTGTCGGTATCGACGACTACCCTGAACGACGCCTCAAGCTGCGCTATACCGCATCCGATGCCCGCCGACTGGCGTCAGCACTGCGCGCGGAAGGGTACTATCGTACCCCCCATAACGTCGTTGAGCTCATCGGTGGGAAGGCGACAGGGGACGCTATTATAGGCGCGCTCCAGGAGACTGCACTTAAGGCCGGCCCCAAGGACACGATTGTGTTCTCATTTGCAGGTCACGGTCTTCAGGCGGAGGACGGCCGCTACTATGTGACACCGTCTAATTTTCTCACTGACAAGGCGACTGAGACCGGCCTCTCGTGGCAGCGCATCGCATCCGCCCTACAAGCAACAAGCGCGCGCGTGGTTGTTGTTCTAGATGCTTGCCATTCCGCGCTGACGGGCGTGGAAGGTCTTGCCACTAACGATCCTGCGGCGGAAGCTCTGATATCCGGCACGCGCTCTCCCATGCTCGAGGGGTGGCTCCGGTTCTTTGAACAGAATTCCTGCGTCGTTAAGTGGAACTCCTACCGGGGTCCGAGGCTAATAATTGTGCTAGGATCCAACTCGCCACCAGGACCCAACGCGTGGTCTTCTTGTTCCGCAGCAATATCGCCCATGCTCTTTACACCAGCCAGCGCTTGCACGCCGTCAACTGTCTCGAGGTCTGCGGCATCGGCAGCCCTTGTGGACGGAGGATTTCTCTGATTGAAGTCAAGCGGGCCTTTGGTTTTCGCGCATACACGACTAGGCTGCGGTAAACGCCAGCAAACGGCGAGATACGGGCCGCGTCAATGGTGCAAGGACGAAGTGTGCGAAAGATTCTCTTTTTTAGCGAGTTGAGCGATAAGTCGTGGCCTACCTCGCTGCAGCGCGCGGTGCCGGATTTCGATGTCGTTACGAGCCTAGACGGCACGGCGAAGGCGGACGTAGTTGCAGCTTTGGTCTGGAAGCAGCCGCCGGGAATGCTGCAAGGCATGCCCAATCTGCGTCTGATCCAGGTTCTCGGCGCCGGCGTCGATCACTTCCTTGCGGACCCCACATTGCCCCACGGCGTGCCGGTCGCACGCTTAGTCGACCCGGGATTGGCGGCGCGTATGACGGAGTACGTTGTGCTGCATTGCCTCTCCTTGCATCGCCGCTTGCCGGAAATGCTGCAAAATCAGCGTAAGCAAAAGTGGAACTATATCCATCCAATGCCCACGGACCGCACAAGTGTGGGCGTCCTGGGTCTGGGTGCGCTGGGCTCGCGCTGCGCGGATGCCTTGTCGCGGCTGGGTTTCCAGGTGAGCGGGTGGAGCCGCTCTCGCAAGGAAGGCCTGGGCATCGCGTCTCACATAGGCGCAACGGGCCTTGAGAACGTGAGGCGGCAATCAGACATACTCGTGCTTCTCCTCCCCTTGACCGCCGAAACGGAAAATCTGGTAGATGGAAACTTCCTTGCAGCCATGCCGGATGGAGCAGCGCTGATCAATCTGGGCCGCGGCAAACTCGTTGTCGACAATGATTTGATCCAGGCACTCGATGCCGGAAAGTTGCGCCACGCCGTTTTGGATGTATTTCGCACGGAACCGCTGCCGCCGGAGCATCCCTTCTGGACTCACCCGAAGGTCACGGTGACGCCGCACAATTCTAGTGCCACTAATCCGGAGACGGCCATACAGCAAGTGGTCACCAACGTGCAACGGGTGCTGAAGGGAGAAGCACCGGCCAATCTGGTGGACCGAGCCAAAGGGTATTGATGTGCATGGGACCGCGCCTCTGCCACTTCCCAGCGATGCACCCCCGGACCGCGTGACCACGCCGGATCCCGCATTCGCGCTGGTCTCAGTTGCCTCGGAATAGCATCGGACGCAGTCCAAGATTCTCGCGCATGGTCGTGCCCTCGTATTCGGTGCGGAACAGACCTCGACGACGAAGTTCTGGAATGATCAGATCGGTGAGATCATCGAGATCTGGCGGCAGGATTGCGGGGCACACGTTAAACCCGTCAGCCGCGCCGCTTTCGAACCATTCCTGCATCTCGTCCACGAGATCTGAGGGCGTGCCGATGCAATAGCGGCCGCCGTCGGCGGCGGCCACGCTCTTGTACAATTGGCGGATGCTCCAGTTGTTGCGTCGAGCCAATTCCACATGATTGCGGGAGAGGCTGCGCATGACGGGATCGGTTATTTCAGGTACTGGCCCGTCGAGATCGTAGCCCGTGAGATCCCCCATATAGGTGTAGAGCAGACCCAGCCCGCTGATCGGATCGACCAGATCCTGTAACTGATCGAATTTGGCCTGCGCTTCATCGCGCGTCTTGCCGGTGAAAAACGTGACGCCTGGCATGATTTTCAGGTCGTCCGGGCTGCGCCCGTATGTCTTCAATCGTGATTTCACGTCGGCGTAGTAACCCCGGCCGGCTTTGAGATCGGCAGGATTGGCATATATTACATCAGCATATTTGGCGGCGATGTCGCGCCCCTGTTCGGACGCGCCGGCTTGGATGATAATTGGTCGCCCCTGCGGGGTGCGGGCGCAACTGAGCGGGCCACGAACCTTGAAGTGCCTGCCCTTATGGTTAAGCACATGCAGCTTCGACTCGTCGTAGAATATTCCGCTCTCCTTGTTGCGTAGGAACGCGTCCTCCTCCCAGCTGTCCCATAGGCCGGCTACAACCTCTGCGAATTCGGATGCCCGGTCATAGCGTTCATCGTAACCGAGCCGTTCATCGCGGCTGAAGTTCCACGCCTCCTGCTTCGACCAAGAGGTGACGAGGTTCCACCCGGCACGACCCTCGCTGATGTGATCCAGCGAAGCGAACTTTCGCGCAATGTGGAACGGTTCGTTGTACGTGGTCGAGGCGGTAGCAACGAGGCCAATGTGTTTGGTGCAGGCGGCAATGGCCGAGAGAAGCGTTAGCGGCTCCAGCTCGACGTTCTTCATGTCACGGCAAAGAAAGCCCGGGGGAAAATCGCTGGCGCGCACGCCCAGACCGTCCGCCAAAAACAGCATGTCTATTTTGGCCGCCTCGGCTTTGCGCGCGATGGAGAGAAAGTGTTTGAAATGGATAGCGCCGTCAGCCGGGACATCAGGGTGACGCCACGCTTTGTTGTGATATCCCACATAGCGCATCGACACACCGAGCTTCATTTTTTGCTTGTCGGTCATTCTCTTGTCTCTCCGACTCCGGCCCTCTCACGAAGGAGGTCCAGCACGGGTCAACTGCCCCGATGCACCCCCCGTGGGAACGAGGTCAGACACTCGGCACCGCTATCCGTGATCCGCACCGTTTCTGACATTTCCATTCCCCAGTTTTCCAGCCACATGCCGAGCATCAGATGCAACGTCATGTTCGCTAGGAGTACGGTGCGCTCTCCGGCGCGCAGGCTGACCGTGTGCTCACCCCAGTCTGGTGGATACCCGAGGCCGATCGCATAACCGATACGGGAATCTTTCTGCAACCCATGCCGGTCAAGAACTCGGCGCCAGGCAGCCTCAACTTCCCCCGCCGCGACGCCCGGCTTCATGGCCGCGAGTGCCGCTTCCATGCCCTCCTCGACGACGCTTGCCGTATGCAACAGCCGTGTCGGCGGCTCACCGAGGTGTAACGTGCGCGCCAGGCCGGCATTGTAGCGATGGCAAGCCGCACCCAATTCGAGAGCGGTGGTCTCATCCTTTTGGAAGAACTCGTTGGTCCAGGTTGGATGCGGCGCGCTGCCGGCCCGGCCGCTCATCACGATCGGCGGCAATGCTGGTAGATCTCCCGAGAAGCTCTCGTCGCCTCCGATTTGCGCAGCCACGATGGAGGCCACCGTGTCGCATTGCCGCACGCCCGGCCGGATTACGTCCAGCGCAGTCTGCATGACGTGGCCAGCAAGGCGCGCGGCGTTACGCATGTAACCGAGCTCAGCTTCGCTCTTCACCGCTCGCACCCAGTTCACCAGCAGATCGGCATCCAGCCATCTGGCGTTCGGCAACCCCGCCTGCAGGGCTGCCAGTGCTTTAGGCGAGAAATAGTAGGTGTCCATCTCCACGCCAACGCGCTTGGCATCCCATCCGCGACTGGCCAGGTAGGAGGCAATCCATTGCATCGGATGCTTGTCGGACGCCTGCACATAGATTTCGGGATAGCCGATCACCTGCTCCGATGGGAGCCAAGAAGTCAACGGCGCTTGCGCAGCATCCATCTGCCGCCCGATCCAAATCGGCAGGCTGTCGCCGTCGATCGACACGGCCACGCACTGCGGAACGTAGAACGACCAACCCTCATATCCGGTGAGATAATTCATGTTCGCCGGGTCGCACAGCAGCAGAAAATCCAGACCCGCACGTTCCATCTGCGCCCGCACGTTTTGCAGACGCGACTGATATTCCGCCAATACAAACACGTTGCTCACTGCATGCTCCGTCCGCCCTAGATGCCCTGGCGTGCTGAATGAATAAGAGAACCACGCGTGGCGCAAGGCGCCAAATTCCCAGATCCACCCGCAGCCGTTCTATAGGCGGTCCGACAGCCTGCACCAACGTAACGATGATGCAATCTGCCTTGCGAATTGGGGCACCCGAAAAGCGCCGCGGATATAGCATCGGCCTGAGTTGGGCTGAGCTGGGCTGAGCTGGGCTGAGCTGCCGAGATTGGCGCATCCACCCCACACCCGGTGACCTGCAAGTATTCTGGGCTTGCGATCCAATCCGAGGTGGCACCATATCACACTGCCGAGCTAGCCGGGTTGGGTCACAGGCGATATGCTGAGCTCGATGGTCCCGCGTTCCCGGAGTTTCGAAATACCTGAGCTGAGGAGGAGCTTTGAAATCCTGCATCTGCTCGATTTCCATCCTTTGGGCGGAACTGGCGATAGCTGTAGAGAGGTCATGCATGTCGACTGATGAACGACGGAGCATTAGCCGCTGGCTGGCGGCTGCGCTCTGTCTATTCTCCACGCTGTTCTTCGCTGTTGGATTTGCGAGAAGCGCAAGTGCCCAGAACACTGTGGTTTTCGCCGGTTGGGGTGGCAGCATCCAGGCGGCGCAACGAAAGGTGATTTTCGATAATTTCACCAAGGAGACCGGAATTCGCGTCATCGATGTACCGGACGTCAGCCTCGCCAAGATCAAGGTCATGGTCGACAGCGGCGATGTGCAGTGGGACGTCGCGCAGGCACTCGGAATGTGGATTCCGCTTGGCGAGGCCGATAATCTTTGGGAGAAGCTCGATTACAAGGCGATTGATGCGAACGCCTTGCCAAAGGCGTTTCGCCGCGATTTTGGCACCGGGAATTCGGCCTATGGGCAGGTATTGGCCTTCAATCGCAAAGAGATGAAGGATCAGGTTATTGCGAAATCCTGGAGCGACTTCTGGGATATAAACGGCAAACCAGGAGGTCGAGCTCTCCAGGACGGACCGCGCTATTGTCTAGAATTTGCTTTGTTGGCGGACGGGGTCCCGCGCGATAGCCTGTATCCTCTGGATGTCGAGCGCGCCTTTACAAAGTTGGATAGCATTAAGCTGAATATTGGCGTTTGGTGGAAGCAACCCCCACAGGTGCCGCCCTTGCTGGCCTCTGGCGAAGTGGTGATGTCGAATACCAGCCACACGCGTATACTCGATCTGGTGAAAAAGGAGAGGGTGCCAGTCGAGATCGTATGGACGGATGGGTTGATCACGGTCGACTTCCTGGGTGTGCCACGGGGCGCCAAGAACAAGGAAAACGCGATGAAGCTCATCGCATATATGACGCGCCCTGACGTGCAGGCCGCGCTCGCCAAGGAAACTGGAATAGGACCGACCAACAACGAGGCTTTGAGCAAGCTCAGCGATGAGGAAAAGGCGCAGCTACCGAGCTACCACTATCAAAAGGGCGAGATGGTGCTTTTCGACAATGACTGGTGGGCGAAAAACAACGATGCGATGATCCAGCGCTGGGACGCCTGGAAGCTGAAATAGGAAGCACAAGATCGAGCGGAGGAGTTTGACTCCGCCCGCGTGCAAAGAGAAAGAGGTGAGTGAAAGGATGCGTGTCGGCTATTTGCTAGTTCCGGGCATCGCCTTTCTGTTCTTCACCTTCCTCGTGCCGCTACTGCTGCTGCTTTCCCGCAGCTTCTATGAAGGCGGCTTCACGGCAGAGTACTACGTCCGCATTCTGACGACACCGAGCTATCTGCGCATTATCTGGACCAGCATCGAGATCGCGGCGCTTTCGACGATCGCGACGATGCTCCTGGCGTATCCGGTTTCGTACTATCTCATTAAAGTTGGATCCGGGCTGCGGTCGCTGATGATCGCAATGATTATCGTGCCCTTCTGGACCAACATCCTGGTCCGCTGTTATTCCTGGATAGTGGTTCTGCAGAAACGCGGGCTCGTGAATGCACTGTTGACGGACCAGCTTGGCCTTACCAATCAACCGATCGAACTCGTTTACAACCGCGTGGGAGTGCTCATCGGCATGACGCACTATCTGCTGCCGCCAGCGATCCTGATCCTCTACAGCGTCAACCGGACAATCGACCTCAAATTATCGGAGGCGGCCCAGGGGCTGGGCGCGTCGGCGTGGAAGGCGTTCACTCGTGTGTTCTTTCCGATGAGTCTGCCGGGCGTTCGTGCTGCGACGCTTCTCGTCATGATTCTGGGATTGGGCTTTTTCGTCACTCCGGCGCTGCTAGGCGGACGGCTCGATATTACCCTGGCAATGCTCATCAACAATCAGTTTTCGGAAACGACCAATTGGGGGCTCGGGGCGGCTCTGTCTACAGTGCTGCTAGTAATGACAACGATCGGCATCGCCGCGCATTATCAAGCGCTCGCACGCCTCGGCAGACGAGTGGCGCCATGAGCCGGTCAAATAACAGACGCGGAACCATGGCGCTATCGTTTGGCGTCTGGCTCGTGATGGCGTTTCTACTGTTGCCGCTCGCTGCGATGGTTCCCATGTCGTTCAGCAGCTCGGCTCTGCTGCGACTACCGCCGCCTGGTTTCTCGTTTCGGTGGTATGAAGCCTACCTTTTCGATCAACGGTGGATGGAGGCGACGCTCAACAGCGTTCTGGTGGGAACGGCGACGGCGGTCTTTTCTGTCGTGCTGGGTGTCTGCGCGGCCTATGGATTGGCCCGCAGTACCTGGAAATGGAAGGCAATTGTGCAGGCTTTCGTGCTTGCTCCCCTGCTGGTGCCGAGCATCGTGATTGCCGTCGGGACCTATTATTTGTTCTCCTTCCTCTATTTGAACGGCACATATACGGGACTCATCATCGGTCACACGATCATCACTTTTCCATACACGGTGGTCGTGATTACGGCATCTCTTGAGCGGTTTGATTTCCGGCTCGAGCAAATCGCGGTCAGCCTCGGCGCCACGCCGCTTCGAACGTTTTTCGCGGTGACCCTGCCAATCATCCGGCCGGCAGTCATTGTGGCGCTTCTGTTTGCGTTCCTCAATTCCTTCGATGAGGTGGTGATCGCGACCTTTCTGGCCGGGCCTGAGACAACCACGCTGCCGAAGCAGATGTGGGATGGCATACGTTACGAGCTCAGCCCGGTTATCGCCGCGATTTCGTCTATCCTGATCACTCTCTCCTCCATTATCATCCTGGTGACGGAAGTTTTGAACAGACGCGGCCAAGTGGTCGCCGATGGCGCGACGGGCCGACCCTGAGGATGCAGCCGTACGTGGAGTTCAAGGATGTCTGTAAGCGCTTCGGCGATGTGCACGCCGTTTCCGACTTCTCCCTTACCGTAGCCAGAGGCCAATTCGTGACGTTGCTGGGCTCGAGCGGCTCCGGCAAGTCGACGTCGCTCATGATGTTGGCGGGGTTCCTCACTCCTGACAGCGGCCACATTCGAATCGACGGCCGCAATGTCATCGATGTAGCGCCTAACCGACGTAATATCGGATTGGTATATCAAAGCTATGCGCTATTTCCACACATGACGGTGGCTGGAAACGTCGGTTTCCCACTGCGCATGCGGAATGTGCCTCGTGCCGAAATCGCGGCGCGCATAAAGGAGGCGCTGCGGAGGGTGCGGCTCGGTGATTTCGCTGAGCGGTTCCCGTCGCAACTCAGTGGTGGTCAGCAGCAGCGGGTGGCGCTGGCGCGTGCTCTCGTGTTTTCGCCTGCGATCCTGCTGATGGACGAACCGCTTGGTGCGCTCGATAAAAATTTGCGTGAAGAGATGAAGATTGAGATCAAGCGCATCCAGCGGGCGGCAGGCATCACCACAATCTATGTGACACATGACCAGGAAGAGGCGATGTCCATGTCCGACGTTGTCGTTGTGATGAACAACGGCCGCATTGAACAAGCGGCGCCCCCGATGGAACTGTACGAGCGGCCAGCCAATGCGTTCGTGGCAAACTTCATCGGATCGGCCAATGTTCTTCAAGGCTCCATGGTCGTCGACCAGGGGCGAGACTGCTTCGTGACAGCGGGTGGCAACAGCCTTCCTGTTATGGAGGCGGCGAGCATCACGGGAAGGAAAAAGGCCTTGGTGATCCGGCCGGAGCGTATCGCGATCGGGGACCCGTCCGCAGGCGGCATTCCCGCTCGCATCGAGTCCGTTCTCTACGGGGGTGTGATGATCCGCTACGTCATGCGAGCGGGCGACGAGCGTATCGACGTGTTAGAAACCAATCGAGGAACGCCGCCGCGTGCGGTCGGGGATTCCGTTTCATTGGCATGGGACACGAAGGACGCGCTGCTCATCGACTTGTAGGCGGGCTCAAACTCTCTTTTAAGGGCATTGAGCCGACTAGCGGGACGAACATGGCGCAGAGTGAGGCCACATAATGGCTCGTGACGCGGGAGACAGATGCGAATGATCCCCTCGTAATCTCAATCACGAGTCAATGCCGGCAACGCCTACACTGTGCTGGCGGCACAGCCGTCCTGAAGGGTACGATCCGGTCCGGCAGCGAGCGCACGCGCGTGCGCGAACTGGTGCAAGGGATCGCCAACGCGGCGTCGTCAGCCGCCGGCCACCCTGGCAGCTTCAGGACTGCTTCCCGGCCCACAGCTTCGCTGGCTACATGTGTCACGGCTTCAACCAAATCGGGATCGTTGCGGACCGCCGGCTCGCCCGCGCTGGATCCGGACTTGAGTCCGGCTTCCGCAGGGCTAAATGTCCGTCCCAAGTGATGCCGGGTTCGGTGACGGGCCCAGTTTTGGGTGGAGTGGGACGCACGTTCCCGAGATCGAGCACGGACGGTGTGTGCCGGACCAACGCACTGATCAAGAGATGTGGAATATGACAGGCGTTACCGTCGTCGGGAACGAACCAGTTCTTTCAGGTATCAAGCGCGAGCCGAACTCTGCCGTTACGAGGTGACGCGCGGCTTCTGTTTTCGCTTTGCGGCCTCCCTGCTATCCCTTCGGAACGGCCGAGAGCGCGGGCAAACCTCGGCTAGAAAGTGCACAAGCGTGCCCGTGAGCGCCTCCTCCTTCAGACTATAGTGGACGTTCATGCCGCGCTTTTCGCGCCAGATTAGGCCAGCGTTCTCCAATGAGGACAGGTGCTTCGAGATCGCCGGCTGTGACATGATGTCGGCGAAGCGCTGCGCAATCTCGCCAGCCGTCATGTCGGTCTTGGACAGGTAGGCCAGGATGCGCCGGCGCGGGGCAGACGAGAGCGCCTCGAAGATCTTGTCGACCGACATGTCGTCTCAGGGCTGCTTACAGTTACGCTGCGACCAGCTCTCATTCCGATCAATGGTGACGCCTTTACCAGCCAACGTCTCGATGTTCCGCACCACCTCTTCCTAAGTGAATTGGGCCGGCACTCAAATGGTCGAGCGTCGCAAGTCAATCCCTAGGGCCAACCCATGACTCGCATGGCACCCCAGATTACCACCAGAATTCCCGCCACGAATAGCCAGACGCTTCCATTGCGGACCAATGCGGCGAATGCCAGCGCCGCCAGCGCTGCGAGGGCGAGGAGGTCGATCAGCTTGAAATACTCGATGAAGAAGTTCATCAAGATTCTCCTGTTCTGGAGCAACCCTTGGCTCGGCTGCTACCCATTATCGGTGGCGATGTTTCCCACGATGACATCGGCGCTCACGATATACGCATCGTCCGATGCCAGGAAGACAACTGCTGGGGCAATCGCCTCGGAAGGCAAACAGCATCCGGGCGCTGCGCCGGTCTGGGTCGTCTTGGGGTCGGTGATCATGAAGAAGGTGAACAGTGCCTCCGATTGCATTTGCTTTAAGGGGATCGACAGCGGATCACCAAGATAAAACGCGTGTCCGAGTACGATCGCGATGTAGGTGACGAGGAAGGTGTTGGCGACATCGGTGCGTTTGGTGCGGGAGAGGACAAGGCAGGCAAGGTAAACGAACAGGAACGCTGCCCATGTGCGGGCGCCCCACTGTGCGGGTGAGATCCACGCCATACCCGTGAGCAATACTACTGAGATGGCGAAGTTTCCGGGTTGCAATATGCTTACCGTCGAGACGCAATACGAACTTGGATGCGATTGCCAACATGGCCGAAATGGCGAGTTCGGCCGGTGACGAGGCCCTGAGTAGGAGACAAAGGGAAGAGCCAGTGATGAGCGGGCATCAGCGGGCCAGATATCTCCTATGCGATGGCTCGCGCCACGGTGGTGTGAGCCACCCCCCATTCCTTGGCGATAGACCGGGCACTCTCACCCTTAGCGATGCGCTCGCGAGCGACGCGACTTTGCAGCTCGCTCAACTTGGGCTTGCGACCCATGTGCACCCCGCGCTTGCGGGCGGCAGCTCGGCCGTCGTTGGCACGCTTCACGATCCGCTGGCGTTCGTCCTCCGCCAGGGCGCTCAGGAAGGCGATGAAGCCGCGGCCGATGGGCGTGGTCAGGTCCAAGTGTGGCTTGTCGAGCACTTTGATCATAGCGCCCCGTGCGTGGATGCGCTCGATGATGTGCACGCCATCCATCATCGATCGAGTTGCACGGTCCCATTCGGCGACCACGAGCACATCACCCGTGCCGAGCGCATCGATCGCCTTCTCGAGCTGCGGGCGGCCCTTGGTCGCCTTGCCTGACGCCTTTTCGCGGTAGACTTCGTGGCACCGCTCGGCGCGCAGGGCGCCGATCTGGCGGTCGAGGCCTTGGGTGCTTGTGGACACGCGTGCGTAGCCGATCTTGCGCATTCATTTCGCTCCAGATTTTCGCTCCAGACCTGATGCTCGCTTTATATGGCAATCTGGGGCTGGTGCACAAATTCTACTTTTCGCTCCAGCGCGCGCCGCAATCGACGACGTGCTGCGGTGGTGAGGTGGTGCGCTTCGTGCCGATGGAACGCAGGAGTGCAGTGTTGGCTTTTTACCTTGTTTCCATGCCCCTCTATGCGGACTACTCTCGCTCCACCAAAAGCATCACAGGGAGAACACGCACATGCGCCGTGTCGTATTCGTTGCATCACTGGGGCTGGCGTTTGCTGCTGGCTGCGGAACAGCTCGTTGGTTGACTCAAGCCAATGCGGCCGACGCAATGGTGCCCCAGATCATTCATGTGCCTGAGCTGTCGGGTGATGCACTTGGACCCGCATCGACTACCGGCTTCCGCTCGAAGACGTTTGGTTCGGCCGAGGGGATGACTATCTCGGTGCAAACGGGGAACGTGCCCAAGCACATGCATCCCAACACGAACGAAATTCAATACATCGTCGAAGGTATGGGAACGATCGGGCTTGGCGACAAAGAAGTGAGGGTGCAGCCGGGTGATCTCATCATCATCCCGAAAGGCACCCCCCACGGCGGAACCAAACCTGACAGTGGCATCTTCAAGTCGATCGCCATTAAGACACCACCGCAGGCCCCAGACGACACGAAGTTGTTGCCGTGACCGATTAGGTCGAGCGGTCGGGTCGGCCGCTCGCACGGATTTCTGGCCGGCCATTCCTGCGCCCGGAAAAACTTGGTTGAGCTGCACTTTCCGCCTATTGCCACAGAACGATACTCTACTCGCGGAATCCTGCGGCAACCGCCTCAGCAGCGCTGAAACAAGTGGTGAGTGCACATAATCTGCAGGCGGACGCTACCGCTTACTTGGGCCGAACTTCCACCGGCTGGATCGCACCAGGTTGGGCGCTGGCGCACTCACTCGATCACTTCGTCGGCTCGGGCGAGAAGCGCAGCTGGCACGGAAATTCCCAGCGCTTTAGCCGTCTTGAGGTTGATCGCCAGCTCGAACTTGGTCGGCTGCTCGACTGGAAGATCTCCGGGTCTGGCACCCTTCAAGACCTTATCGATGTGAGTGGCCGCACGGCGGTAGAGGTCCGCCGTATTCGGCCCGTACGATAAGAGCCCGCCAGCGTTCACAAACTCTCTCGTGGTGGATATGAACGCCAATTGACGCTTCACGGCCAACTCCGCGATCTCCTTTCGATGGGTCGTGAAGATAGCGTCATCAGTCATGATCACGGCGTTTGTCCCGTCTGCCGATCCGATGATCTGGTCGAGGTCTGACGGGCTGGCGACTTCTAAGATTTACAGTTGTGCTCCCAAGGCCCGAGCCGCCATTGCGGCCTCTTCCAGATAGCGGGCGCTAGCTTCACTCGCTGCGCGTACCATGACCGCGATCTTGGAAATACCCGGAAGTAGTTCTCGCAATAGTTGCAACTGTTTTCCGGTTATATCCGCCTGCGTATTGGTCAGTCCGGTGATCTTACCTCCAGGGCGAGCCAGGCTCGCGACCAACCCCGTAGCGACGGGATCCACGGCGGCAACGAATACCACGGGGACCGAACCTTGTGCCTGCTTGGCCGCAAGGAGCGGCGGTGTCCCTGAGGCAAAGATGACATCCACGTTCAGACGGTCAAACCCCGCCAAGGCGTCGGGAAGCTGAGCCGCATCAGGCGCCAAGCCAAACTCAAAAGCGATGTCTCTACCCTCTGTGTAGCCGAGTTCTCGCAGTCCTTGCCGCAGCGCTTCGATCCATGCTGATGGCGGTGGTCCAATTCGCAGGAAGCCAATGCGCTTGATAGCTGCTTGTGCGCGAGCGCAAATGGGCAATGCAACGGCCCATCCGTGCGCGGCGATGGCTCGCCACGTCAGCGTGCCACTAGAAAGGCTAACGAACTCCCGCCGCCTCATTTGATTTGCCTCGTCCAACGTCCCACAGGAGCAAGATATCAGCCTTTCCACGCCGCGGAGAGGCGAATGCGCAGCCTTTGAGGTAGCTAGTGCTGGCCGCCTGCCAAATGTCGTGCTCACCCCAGAAGCCCCCCGCGCGCCGCACTCAATTGGCGCTAGATTGGTGCGCCCATTCTCTTCAAAGCGCATCCGCCATCGGCTAAGCTGCCGGCCGCTAAGATGGAGGGTGTGAGCGGCATGCGGGGCTTTACGAGGGCTGTGCTCGCCTGGTTTTTTTCCATGTTGGCGCCGTGACCAGAGTAGTAGAGCAGGCTGACTGTACCCTGCCCTTCGCGCCGCACGGCAGCCGCGTGGCGCTTAATTGCCGCATCCATGGACCTGTAATCGGCATCCCTGATTGCTGTGACTGCAAAGCCGAGCGACCGGAGCGCAGCGCTCACTAGCATCACGTCGTCATGTGGATTTTTGAGCGGTCCCACCTTGGCGTTGTAGGCTTGATTACCGATCAATAGCGCGACGCGCTTCTCGCCCTGCGCACTTGCGGGCGCCATGGGTGAAAAAGGATTTAGCGCCGTTCGATTGGCACTGGCACTGCTCCCGCACCCTTTTTTCGGTTCCCCTTCTTCAAAGACCCCAAGAGCATTCTCGGCTATCTTGGCACGCGTCACGTCGCGATATTTTCATACGATATCGAGAGTTTCGACTCCAAGGCGACCAGATCGGAAGAGGTCGTGAAGTCGGTCATGGCCAACATTGAAGCCAAGGGCAAGGGTATAATTCTAATGCACGACTTTAATCAGGCCACTGCCAAAGCGCTGCCTGGCATTCTTGATGAGCTAACAGCGAAGGGCTTCAAAGTGGTCCATATGGTACCCAAGAGCCCTGCTAGCACGATCGCGAAGTACGATACGTCGGTCGCTGAAGAGGTAAGACAGAAACGATAGTGGGCCTGCATGTTAATGGCCGCGGCGCGTGGCGCCTCAGAGCAAGGTGCCCAGAGGTCCCCTTGGCGGACTAACAGCCGCCGCAACGAAGACCCACGCGACCAGATTACGGCACCGTTGCACGGGAACCGCCGCGGCTTTGGTGCCGTCGACACCGTGGAGGAGCCGAGGTCTCGCCACCTCTTCCCCGGCAAATTGCCAATGCCGATCGGTAGACGACAATTCAACCGCGCCGTCTGATCAGGCTGGAGCCACCCACCATTGCTCTGTCGGTCGATCCTACAGGTAGCGCGTCGGCCAGTTGATGGTTCGCCACATGTGCGCGCTCGGGCTATCGTCGAAGCCCAGCCCCTCCGCCGGCTGGCGGAAATTGCGACCGACGATGTCCGTGAACTCCTCAAGCTCGACGTGAATGCTGGGATCGAATGAGTAGAGGTCGTTGACGGTCAGGAGGCGTGCAGTGCCATACCATTTGTGATTGCGACAGTACTCGTGAGCCCGGTCGAGATAGGGTTCGGGTTTGTAGCTCGGGCCAAACAGGCGGATGTAAGAGTCGGGATATTTGTAGCCAAAGGAGTCGTCGGGATAAAATCGCAGCACCTGATGGTAGCGCACCGCGAAGGAGACCTCTTCGTCGACATAGGGTGCAATCAACTGTGCCGCCCAGTAGCCGTGATCTGCGCGGATGAAGCCTGCCGCCGAACAGTCATGTAACAGGCAGGCGAGGATCACTTTCTCATCGCAGCCGTTTTTCTGCGCAAGCCGCGCGCTCTGCAGCATGTGTATGGCGGGTCCGAACCGCAGCTTGAAGAAGTCGAACAGGGTCGGCTTGTTCGGCATCTGCGGAAGGCGCGGATCGTGCCCCATGAGATGGAGCCTGCCGGTGGTGTCCTGGCGCGGTGGCGGCTCGCGCGGATCGCATTCTCCCGAGGTGTAGATTGTGGACTTAACGATCACCAGCTTGTCCATGGCGTCGGCCAACTCTTGGTCCGCCATCTCGGCGCGATGGAGATCGTTCATTGCGTGATCCTTCTGTCGACGCTGTCGAGAGATTGGTATAGGGCGTGCGGCCTCCAGATCGCAGGATAAGCCACTCGGGAAGATTTTGAAAGCGATGGAATGCGCGGATCGTCATTCGGAGGCGGCGGCAAACGACGATAGCAATGCCGGCGACGCCTCCGGCCGAATGCTCAACGGAAATTGTTTCG
>Ga0075425_100002993_pt1 | contig 17036 bp, 18 predicted proteins | sample SoiMethybrSBSTD4_FD_75300 | JGI IMG/M metagenome (GOLD analysis project Ga0075425, IMG submission 75300) | Bulk soil microbial communities from a Populus tree surrounding site in Tennessee, USA - Soil MetaG P. TD hybrid SBSTD4 | ecosystem: Environmental > Terrestrial > Soil > Tree plantation... | reverse complement strand
GGCTCGGGCCGCTCACTTCCAAGGCGCAGCTCGAGCGCGTGCGCGGCTACATCAGCAAGGGGCTCGCGGAAGGCGCGGAGCTCGTCGCCGGCGGCGCCGAGCCGCCCGAAGGCGTGCCGCCGGGCGGCTACTATGTGCGTCCCACGGTGTTCGGAAAAGTGCGCAACGACATGACCATCGCGCAGGAAGAGATTTTCGGTCCCGTGCTGTCGATCATCGCCTACCGCGACGAGGAGGACGCGGTGCGCATCGCGAACGACACGGTCTACGGCCTCGCCGGAGCCGTGTGGTCGAAGGACGAGGCGCGCGCGCAGCGCGTGGCGCGGCGCATCCGCGCGGGCCAGGTCGACGTGAACGGCGGCGCCTTCAACATGAACGCGCCGTTCGGCGGCTTCAAGCAGTCGGGCCACGGCCGCGAGGCCGGGGTCTATGGGCTGGAGGAGTTTCTCGAATACAAGTCGCTGCAGCTCAAGGGATGACAGTCCGCGGATGAAGGTCCTCGACCTCCTCAGCCTGAAGGGCCGCAACGCGCTCGTCACCGGCGGCTCGCGCGGCCTCGGGCTGCAGATGGCCGAGGCGCTCGGCGAGATGGGCGCGAGGGTCGCCATCACGGCGCGCAAGAAGGACGAGCTCGAACAGGCCGTTTCCCATCTGAAAAAAGCAGGCGTCAACGCTGCTTCTTTCGTTTGTGATATTGGACGGCGCGAAGCTATCGGCCCGGCGGCCGAGCAGATCCTCGGCGACCTCGGGAAGATCGACATCCTCGTGAACAACGCCGGCGCCACCTGGGGCGCGCCGGCCGAGGATCATCCGCTCGAAGGCTGGGACAAGCTCGTGAACGTCAATCTCACCGGCGTGTTCGTGCTTACACAGTTCGTAGGAAAGCGCTCGATGATCCCGGCGAAGTGGGGGCGCGTCATCAACATCGCCTCGATCGCCGGGCTCATGGGCCAGGACAAGCGCATCGTGCGCACGCTCGCCTACAACACCACCAAGGGCGGGCTGGTGAACTTCACCCGCGCGCTGGCGGCGGAATGGGGCGAGTACGGCATCACGGTGAACGCGATCTGCCCGGGATTCTTTCCCTCGAAGATGACGCGCGCCACGCTCGACACCGCGGGTGAGCTGATCCGCGACTGGACGCCGAATAAGCGCCTCGGCAACGACGAGGATCTGAAGGGCCTGGCCGTGCTACTCGCCTCGGAGGCGTCGCGCCACATCACCGGCCAGGCGATCGCGGTCGACGGCGGAGCGACCGTTATCTGAGCATGAATGCGAACCATACTACGAGCGAAGCCGTCGAGTTCACGCGGGCGTACCAGAAGAAGATCCCCTTCGTTCAGCACCTCAAGATCCTCACCGAGACGCTGGGCAAGGGAACGGCCCACCTGTCGTTGCCGATCGAGCCGCATCTCACCAACAGCCTCGGCACGGTGCACGGCGGGGTGATCATGTCGCTCCTCGACGTGGCGCTGTGCACCGCTGCGCGTACCCTCCACCCGGATTCGGTCGGCGTGGTCACCATCGACATGAGCACCGCGTTCATCGGCGGCGGCAGCGGCGCGCGGCTCCTCGCCGACGCGCGCGTCATGAAGGATGCCCGCACCATGAGCTTCGTCGAAGCCGAAGCGAGAAACGAGGACGGCTCGATCGTGGCGAAAGCGATCGCGACCGTGCGGGTCAGGCTCAAGGAGAAGCAATGAGCACGCCGAATCCATACGCAGCTCCGCGAGCGCCCGTCGCCGACGCGGCCGACGCAGCGCGCAACTTCCTGCCCTCGGGTCGCGCTGTCCCCGCGGCGCGCGGCTGGAGCTGGCTTGTCGACGGCTGGGCGCTTTTCAAGAGCCAGCCGGGCGCCTGGATCGCGCTGGTCATCGTCGCGCTGCTGATCTTCATCGCGATGGCGCTGATTCCCATTCTCGGCTCGCTCGCGAGCATGGTGCTTACACCGGTCATCCTTGCGGGCATTTTTGTCGCCTGCCGCGAGCAGGACGCGGGCCGCGGGCTCCTCGTTTCGAATCTTTTCGCCGGGTTCCGCGAACGCTTCGGCGCGCTGCTGTCCATCGGCTTCATCGATCTCGGCGTCACCGTCGCGGTCACGCTCGTCGCAGCTCTCGTGACCGGCGCCGGCATGTGGTCGCTTCTTGGCGGCGATATCGGCGTCAGCGACCCCGAGGCGATGGCGGGCATGGGGCTCACTCTCCTTCTCGCCCTCCTCGTGATGCTCGCGCTGCTCCTGCCGCTGTTCATGGCGCTGTGGTTCGCGCCTGCGCTCGCTCTGTTCCACCAGCAGGGCCCCGCCGAGGCGATGAAGAACAGCTTCGCTGCCTGCCTGAAAAACGTGGTGCCGTTTCTGCTCTACAGCGTGGTCCTGTTGCTGCTCAGCTTCGTCGCCTCGATCCCCTTCGGCCTGGGCTGGCTGGTGCTCGGCCCGGTGCTCGCCGCCTCCCTATACACGAGCTATCGCGACATCTTTTTCGACTAGCGCGCGGCCGCTCCAGAGCCACGCCAGGCCCGCGAGCTGGACCAGCCACAGCGCCCCGAGCGCATACGAGTAGCCGCGCGGGTCATAGCCCGCCGCCGTCTGCGGCCACAGGTTGAGCACGATGCCGGTGCCCCACTGGCCGAGGAAGATGCCGACGAACGTGAACGTATTCAGCGCGGTATTGACCCGCCCGGCCATGTCCAGAGGGTAGCGGCGGGTGACGATCGAATGCGCGAGCGTCGCCGAGGTGCCGCAGAACACGAAGCCCGCCCAGAGCGGCACCGCGGCGCGGGTCGCGCCCAGGGCAAGGAACAGGAGGCAGGCGAGGCTGCCCGCCACGCCGGCCGCGAACAGCGGCAGCAGGGAGCGGCCGCGCCGGACGAGTCGGTCCGCGAGGCGCCCGAAGAAGAAGTACCCGGCGATCATCGCGCTGGCCGCCACCGCAAGAACCTGCGCCGCGCCGGCCCGATCATGGCCCGCCACGTCGCGCAGCCAGGTGGTGATCCACAGGGTGAAAAGCGACACGACGGCGCACTGGTTGGTGCCGATTGCGACCGCGACCCGCCAGAAGGCCGCGTCGCGCGCGAGCCTGCGCAGTCCGCCGAAGCCCTCGCGCAGGCCCGGCGGGCGGCGCGCCCTCGGGTGCTCGGGCACGACGAGCGCGAATAACAGGCACAACGCCAGCGTAACCGCGCCGAACGCGGTGAAGATCTCGCGCCAGCTGAAGTAGCGCAGCGCGAACTCGACCGGGGCCGACGCGGTGATGGCGCCCAGGCCGCCCATGGAATAGGCGAGAGCGATCATCGTGCTCAGGCGCTCAGGGGGAAACCACAGGATGAAGGCCTGCATGCACGCCATCAGGCACGCCGAAACCCCGAGGCCGATGAGCGCCCGCGCGAGCACCAGTTGCTCGAAGCTGCTCGCCTGCGCAAAGAGGAGCGCGCCGCCGGTGGCGAGAAGGAGCAGCGCCGCGTTGACGCGCCGCGGCCCGAACCGGTCGAGCAGCAGGCCGAGCGGAATCTGGAACAGGCCGAAAGAAAAGAAGTACACGCCGGTGAGCAACCCCAGCCCCGCCGCCGAGATGCCGAATTCGGACGCGAGCCCCGGCCCGAGCACGGCATTCACCGCCCGCACCACGTACGAGAAGTAGTAGCCCGCCAGGAACGGCAGGACGATGCGGAAAAAAGGGGTCAGAGGAATTTTCCTGTAACACGTATGCGTTCAGCCCTAGGTGTTACAGGAAAATTCCTCTGACCCCTTTTTTATTTAGGAGGCGATTCGAGACCGCCGAAGTAGAACCGGTTGTGCGTCGGGCTGATGATGACTTCGTTGATGCAGGCGCGCGCCGGCAGCGAAGCGATGAAGGCGATGGTCCTGCCGAGGTCCTCGGCCTGGAGCATCTTCGCGCGCACCTCCGGGGTCGGCGGCACCGGGCGCTTTTCCAGGATCGGCGTCGCGACCTCGCCGGGAAGCACCGAGGTGGCGCGGATGCCCTTGTCGCCCTCCTCCATGTTGATGGATTCGGTCAGCGCGACGACGGCGTGCTTGGTGGCGTTGTAGGCAGGGCCGGTGAGCGTGCTCGGGTAACGCCCGGCCCACGACGACACGTTGACGATGAGCCCATCCTTGCGGCTGCGCATCCCGGGCAGCACCGCGTGCACGCAATAGAACATCCCCGAGAGATTGATCGCGACGATGCGGTCCCACGCCTCGGTCGATACGTTGAAGAAGTTGCGCTTCGGATCGTTGATCCCGGCGCTGTTCACCAGGATGTCGACGCGGCCGATGCGCTCGGCGGCCTTGGCCACCGCCGGCTTGTTGCCGACGTCGAGGGCGATCGCCTCGCAGCTACCGACCGCCTTGATGGCCTTTTCCGCGGCGGCCAGCGTCTCCTGGCTCCGGCCCGAGATGACGATGCGGGCACCCATGCGCGCGAGCTCGAGCCCCCCGGCGAGGCCGATGCCCGAGCCCCCGCCGGTGATCCAGGCCGTCTTCCCCTTCAGGAAGCTAGCGTCGGGCATACTGCGTCGCGCCGAAGAGCACCTCGGCCTGCTCCTTGGTGAACGACGGCGTCGGGCGCCTGCGGTCGGCGAGCACCTCGAGCGCCTTTTTCACCGCCGGGCGCGCGGCGATCCGGTCGCGCCACTCCTTGAGGTTCGGGTACTCCTCGATGTTCACGCCCTGGCGCTCGGGAAAGCGCAGCCACGGCATGATGGACATGTCGGCGATGGTGTATTCGCTGCCCGCGATCCATTCATTTTCTTCTACTTGCTTATCAACAACCCGGTAGAGGCGCTTGGCCTCGTTGCGGTAGCGGTTCATGGCGTATTCGATCTTCTCGGGCGCGTACTGCAAGAAGTGGTGCGCCTGCCCCAGCATCGGCCCGATGTGCCCCATCTGGAACATCACCCACTGCATCACCTCCCACCGCTCGCGCACGTCCGCGGGCAGAAACTTGCCGGTCTTGGAGGCGAGGTAGAACAGCATCGCGCCGGACTCGGCGAGCGCGAACGGCTTGCCGCCGGGACCGCGCTGGTCGACCATCGCGGGAATCTTGTTGTTGGGCGAGATCGCGAGGAAGTCGGGCTTGAACTGCTCGCCGGCGCCGATGTCGATCGGGTGTACGCGGTATTCGAGCCCGGTCTCCTCGAGCATGATGTGGATCTTGTGGCCGTTCGGCGTCGGCCACGTGTAAAGGTCGATCAAGCGATTCCTTTCACTCGGTTTCCTGGATGACTACGGTCCCCGCGATCTTATCGTGCCAGCCCTGCTTCCTGCGGTCGAACGCCGCCCACACGAAGCCGAGGTAGAACGGAAGGGCGGACACGAAATAGCAGAGCAGGCGGATGACTAGGCGCATGGTCGTGGGGGCCCCGCCGGTGGCTGCGTCGACGATCTTGATACCCACCGCGAGCTTGCCGGGCGTGGCGCCGCAGTAGCGCCAGAAACCGACGATGAGCGCGCCCACCAGGGCGGCGATCACGAGATCGCCCGAGCGGCGCACCGGGTCGAGGGAGAAATAGTCCGCGCCGAAGCTCACCACGATGATCGGCATCGCGATCACGACGACGATCAGCCAGTCGATGAGGAGCGCCACCGCGCGCTGCCAGAAGCCCGCGTAGTCGAACCGCGCGTCGGCACGCTCGCCGGGAGTTGGATCGACGCGTTGTCGCGGCGGCGGTGCGGAGCCGTCCCCGAAGCGCGGCTCGACGCGCTCAGGCGAGCTTGACCAGCTGCTTTCCAAAATTTTCGCCCCTGAGGAGCGCGATCAGGCCGCGGGGCGCGTTCTCCAGCCCCTCGACCACCGATTCGCGGTATTTCAGTCTACCTTGGCCGAAGTAGCCGGCAAGCGCGCCGAGCGCCTCGCCATAGCGTTCCTTCCAGTCGAACACGATCATGCCCTGCAGGCGGATCCGGTTGACGAGAACCGCTCGCCAGTTGCGGATCGCGTAGGGTTGCGTCGCGTTGTACTCCGAGATCAGCCCGCAGACCACCACGCGCGCATGCAGGTTCATGCGCGCGAGCAGGGTGTCGAAGATCTCGCCGCCGACGTTGTCGAAGTAGACGTCGACGCCTTTGGGGCAGGCGTCCTTCAGCGCCGCGCCCAGGTCGCCCGCCTTGTAGTCGACACAGGCGTCGAAGCCGAGCTCCTTGCGGACGTACTCGCATTTCGCCGGTCCGCCTGCGATGCCGACGGCCCGGCAACCCCAGAGCCGCGCGAGCTGTCCCACCACGCTGCCGACCGCGCCGGAAGCCGCCGACACGACCACCGTCTCGCCTGCCTTGGGCTGTCCGATTTCCTTCAGGCCGAAGTAAGCCGTCATCCCCGGCATGCCGAGGACCCCAAGGTACGCGCTCAGCGGCGCGCGCCTTTCGTCCACGCGCATCGCCTCCTTCGTCGTGCCATAGAGCTGCCAGCCGAGCTGCGTCAGCACCTTGTCACCCACTCTCAGGGTGGAATGCCTTGATTCAACAACCTCTCCCGCGGTCTGCCCGACCATCACCTCGCCGAGCTCCACGCCCTTCACGTAGCTCTTCGCGTCGCTCATGCGCCCGCGCATGTACGGGTCGAGCGAAAGCCACAGGTTCCTGACCAGCACCTCGCCCTGCGCCGGCTCCGGCAGCGGCGCCTCCTCGATGCGGAAGTCGGCCTCGGTGACCCAGCCGCTCGGCCGGCTGGCGAGCAGCACGCGCCGGTTGCGTATCACAGCGTCGCGAAGCGGGCGAGATGGTGGTCGGCGTCGCCGAACTGGCCGGCGATCGCGGTGAGCCGCCGGAAGCTGTGGCTCACCTTCAGCTCTTCGCTCATGCCCATGCCGCCGTGGAGCTGCACCGATTCCTGGCTGACGTGGCGCGCGCTGTCGGCGATCTTGATCTTGGCGGCCGAGACGGCGCGCGCACGCTCCTTCGGATCGGTCGATTGATCGACCTTGGAGCAGGCGAGACAGGCCATCGAGCGCGCCTGCTCCTGGGCGATGAACATGTCGACCATGCGGTGCTGGAGCGCCTGGAAGGTGCCGATGGGTACGCCGAACTGCCTGCGCGTCTTGAGGTACTCGAGCGTGGTGTCGCAGGCGAACTTCATCGCCCCGACCGCCTCGGCGCAGACCAGCGCGGTGGCAAGATCGGTGAGCGCCTCGACCAGCTCCATTCCACCCTCGAGCCGCTCGGCCTTCGCGCCGCGAAAAACCGGATCGGCCGCGCGCATCTCGTCCATCGTGCGATAGGGCTTCGCCGCAGGATTTTCCGCCAGGAAGAGGCCGATGCCGTCGGACGCGGCCGCGGACACGACCAGCCGGTCGGCCGCCGGCGCGCCTACGACGCCGGCTTTTTCACCTTCGAGCAGCCACCCTTCGGCGCTCTTGCGAGCCTGCGTGCGGACCACGCCGAGGTCGTAGCGCGCGCCCTTCTCGGTGTGCGCGAAGGCGAGCTTCATCTTGCCCTCGATCACCGCAGGCAGGATCGTGCGCGCAAGCGGGCTGCGCGCGACGGCAAGTCCGCCCATCAGAGTGGCGAGATAGGGCTCGACCACCAGCGCCTCGCCAAAGGCCTCCATCACGCCCATCAGGTCGACCGCACCGCCGCCAAAGCCGCCGTGCTCCGCCGGGAAAGCGAGGCCGGTGAGCCCCATCTCCGCGAACGTCGACCAAGCCTTCGGGCTCCAGCCGTGTTCGGAGGCCACGATTTTCCTGCGCGCCTCGAAATCGTAGTCCTTGGCGAGGAAGCGCCGGACGGAATCCGCAAGCAGCTGTTGTTCTTCGTTGTAGTCGAAGTTCATAGTCCCAACGTCATCTTGGCGATGATGTTGCGCTGGATCTCGTTGGACCCGGCGTAGATCGTCGTCTTGCGCATCGAGAGGTATTTCTTGCGCACCGCCTCGGTGAACGCGTCGCTCGCGGCCGGGTCGGCCGCCTGGAGCATGAGCTCGGTGATCCCCTGCTGGATTTCGGTGCCCTTGATCTTCAGCATCGAGACGTCGGCGCCGGGCGGCTGCCCGGTGCGGCGCATGCGGTCGAGGAAGCGCAGGTTGGTGATCTCGAGCGCCATCAGCTCGATCTCCAGCCGCGAGAGCCGGTCGCGAAATCTCAAATCGTTTTTCGACAAGGTAGAACCAAATTCCTGAAGCGCAGCGAGCTGGCGCTTTGACTCTCCGATCCTGCCGGTGTTCATGCGCTCGTAGCCGAGGAGGTATTTCGCCACCGTCCAGCCCTTGCCTTCCTCGTGCACCAGGTTTTCCGCCGGGACCCTCACGTCGTCGAAGAACACCTCGTTCACCTCGTGTGCGCCGTCCATCAGCATGAGCGGCCGAACCGTGATCCCGTGCGTCTTCATGTCGATCAGGATGAATGAGATGCCCTCCTGGCGGCGCTCGACGCTCGGGTCGGTCCGCACGAGGCAGAAGATCCAGTCGGCGTAGTGGGCGAGCGTCGTCCAGATCTTCTGGCCGTTGACGATGTATTCGTCCCCTTTGCGGACGGCCTTGGTTTTCAGAGAGGCTAAATCGCTGCCCGAGCCAGGCTCGGAATAGCCCTGGCACCAGAAATCGTCCCCGTCATAGATGCGCGGGAGGAAGCGCCTTTTCTGCGACTCGGTGCCGAAGCGAAGCAGCACGGCCGCGCACATGGTGAGGCCGAACGGAATGAGCGGCGGCGCCCCGGCGTAACCCAGCTCCTCTTCGAAAATGTAGCGCTGGACGACATTCCATCCCGTGCCGCCCCATTCCTTCGGCCACGCCGGCGCCACCCAGCCCTGCTTGGCGAGGATCCTGTGCCAGCGCAGCAGGTCGTCCTTGGAGAGGTGGGCGTAGCTTGCGACCTTCTGTTTCAGATCCTGCGGCAGGTTGGAGGCGAGCCATGCCCGCACGTCCTCGCGGAACGCGGCCTCCTCGGCGGAATAATTCAGATCCACAGCTAGAGAATGGTAACGCCGCCGTCGGCGACGATGCACTGGCCGGTGATGAAGGCGGCGGCGTCGGAGGCGAGGAACACCGCGATGGCGCCGATGTCCCGGGGCTCGCCCAGGCGCCGAAGCGGGGTGGCGGCGATCCGCTCGGCGGCCCGCTTGGGGTCTTCCCACAGCGCGCGGGCGAAGTCGGTCTTCACCAGGCCGGGCGCAATGGCGTTGACGCGCACATTCTTCGGGCCCCACTCGGCGGCGAGATTACGCACCAAGTGGTGGTCCGCGGCCTTGGAGATGCCGTAGGCGCCAATCACCGTGTTGGCGATCAGGCCGCCGATCGAGCCCACGACGATGAAGCTGCCTGAAGTTCCAGCGTTTTTTGCGCGCTGCGCCATATCTTCCAGGGTCATCGCGGCCAGCCACAGCACGCTCTTCACGTTGTTGTTCACGATCTTGTCGAAAGCATCGTCGGAAATGCCGGTCAGGGGCCCGAAATAGGGGTTGGCCGCCGCGTTTGAAACCACGACGTCGATCCCGCCCCACTTTGCCCGGGTGGCGTCGACCAGCGCTTGGAGCTCTTCCTTCCGCGACACGTTGCAGGGCTGGGCAAAAACGTCGATTCCCTTTACAGCGAGCTCCGAGCGAGCCTGCTCGCAGGCCTCGCGCTTGCGGCTGCAGAGGGCCACCTTGGCGCCGGCGCGCCCGAGCTCCTCCGCGATTGACCTGCCGATGCCGCGGGTGCCGCCGGTCACCAGCGCGACCCTGCCTTTCAGGCTGAACGGGCTCGATTCCACCATATGGAATTCAGTATGACTAAGTTGACAAGCGGTGGCCTGCCGACAGAATATCGAAATCGTTTAGACGTCCGCTGCATCCCCCGAAACCAAATACAGAACATTGCGAGGAGAGCTTTTCCCCATGGGCGCCCCCGAAGCTTCGGTCCCGCTTTCACAGCCTACCGCGACTTTCAGCTATGAGCACGAGGGCGACCGCCAGTTCGCCACCACCCTGGCGCGCGGGCTCGAAGTTCTGCGCTGCTTCACCCCGCTCGAGCCGCTGCTCGGCAACAAGGAGATTTCGGTGCGCACCGGCCTGCCCAAGCCGACGGTGTCGCGCCTGACCTACACGCTGACCAAGCTCGGTTATCTGCGCCACAACATGCGCCTCGGAAAATACCAGCTCGGCTCCGCGGTGCTTTCCATCGGCTACCCGCTGCTCGCCTCGATGAACGTGCGCCAGGTCGCGCGGCCGATGATGAAAGAGCTGGCCGATTACTGCAACGGCTGGGTTTCGATGGGCGTGCGCGACCGGCTCAACATGGTTTACGTGGAGACCTGCCGCAGCGGCAACGGCATCACCACGCTGCCCGACATCGGCACCTCGGTGCCGATCTCCCAATCGGTCATCGGGCGCGCATTCCTCGCCGCCTGCACGCCCGCCGAGCGCGAGGCGGTGCTCAACCAGATGAAGGTGAAGGACCCCGAAGCGCACCGCAAGTACCGCGCGCACATCGACAAGTCGCTCGAGGATATCCGCGCGCGCGGCTTCTGCGCCTCGATGGGCGAGCTGCGCCGCGAGCACTTCGCCGTCGGCGTGCCGATGCGCCGCACCGTCGACGGCGAGATCGTCGCCTTCAACGCCGGCGTGCCCGCCTTCATGGTGAAAAAGGGCCAGCTCGAGGACGACATCGGGCCCCGCCTCGTCACCATGGTGCGCAACATCGAGGCCTCGCTGGGACTGCACTGAGCAGTCTGCAAGACCTGATCGCGTACTTCCGCGAGCTCGACGACGAGCTCGCGCTCGGGTTGTCGCACCTCTGGCGCATCGTCGTCATCCTGGTCCTCGCGTGGGTGCTGCAGGCGCTCGCGCGGCGCATCATCCGCGCCTTTCACCGCCGCATGTCGGAGCGCATCTCGGCGCCCGAGGAGCTGCGGCGTATCCGCACCGTCGGCACCGTCTTCAGCTACTTCGCCGGCGTGGTCGTGGTCCTGGTGGCGGGAACCGCGATCCTCAACGAGCTCGGCATCTCGGTGGCGCCGATTCTCGCCACGGCGGGTGTCGCCGGCGTAGCCATCGGCTTCGGCGCCCAGAGCCTGGTCAAAGACTACTTCACCGGCTTCGTTCTGCTGGTGGAGGATCAGATCAGCCAGGGCGACGTGGTCCAGCTCCTGGACAAGGCGGGCGAGGTCGAGGAGATCACGCTGCGCTACGTGCGCCTGCGCGACGGCGACGGCTACGTGCACTTCATACCGAACGGTGAGATCAAGGTGGTCAGCAACCGCACCCGCGGCCACGCCTATGCGAACATCGACGCGGCAATCCAGGGCCATGAATACGTCGAGCCGGCCTGCGCCGCGATGCGCGAGGTCGGCGAGGCGATGCGCAAGGACGAGAAGCACGGGCCGAGCATCCTCGGCGACGTCGAGATCCTCGGCGTCGAGCGCTGGGAGCTCTGGGGCATCGGCCTGCGCTGCCGGCTGAGAGTGCTGCCGTTCGAGCGCGACAGCGTCCGGCGCGAATTCACGCGCCGCCTGATCGCGGAGTTCGACCGCCGCCAGATAAAAAGTCCCTGAGGATCTCGTGGATGCGCCGCACCCCGTCGGTGAGCGCGGCGGGGCCGGGCTGCAGGATCTCGGCGGATTTGATCTCGAAGAGCATGCCGTCCCGCACCGCGGGTAGCGCCTCCCACCCTGCGCGCGCCTTCACGCGCTCGGGACGGAATTTCTTGCCGCACCAGGAGGCAAGCATCACGTCCGGATTCCTTTCAATGACCAATGAAGGGTCGGAAACCACGCGGCCGCCTGCCGCCTGAGAGCGTGAAAGTTCGGGAAAGATGTCCTCGCCGCCGGCGATCTCGACCAGCTCGCTCACCCAGCGGATGGCGCTGATCATCGGCTCGTCCCATTCCTCGAAGTAGACGCGCGGCCGTCTTGCGAAGCGGGCCGCCGCCTCGCGGATCGATCCGAGGTTGCGTTCCAGCTCCGCGACAAGCTGTCTACCCTTCTCCGCCGCACCGACCATGGCCGAGAGCGTGAGGATCATGGAAAGGATTTCGCTCACCGAGCGCTGGTTGAAGATCATGACGTTCATCCCGGCCTTGGCGAGCTCGCGCGCGATGTCCGCCTGCAGGTCTGAAAAACCCAGCACCAGGTCGGGCTGCAGCTCCAGAATCCGCCCGATTTTCGCGGACAGAAAACTGGAAACCTTTGGTTTTTCGATCCGGGCGCGCGCCGGGCGCACGGTGTAGCCGGAGATGCCGACGATGCGCCGCTCCTCGCCGAGGAGATACAGCGTTTCGGTGGTCTCCTCGGTCAGGCACACGATGCGCTCGGGATAGCGCGCGGGCATTAGGTATTATCGGTGCATGGGTCCCCTCGCCGGAGTCCGGGTGCTGGAATTCGAAGCGATCGGCCCCGGCCCGTTCGCCGGCATGCTGCTTGCCGATCTCGGCGCCGATGTGCTCGTGATCGACCGCCCCGCCGACAGCGACCTCGGCCTCAAGCGCGAGCGCTGGTACGACGTGATGATGCGCGGCAAACGCTCCGTCACTCTTGATTTGAAAGCTCCAGGTGCAAAAGAGGCGGCGCTGGCTCTTGCGGCAAAGGCGGACGCGTTGATCGAGGGTTTCCGCCCGGGCGTGATGGAGCGGCTCGGCCTCGGCCCCGAGGTCGCGCTCGCGCGCAACCCGAAGCTCGTCTACGGCCGCATGACCGGATGGGGCCAGGACGGCCCGCTCGCCGCGCGCGCCGGGCACGACATCAACTACATCGCGCTCGCAGGCGTGCTGCACGCCTTCGGCAGGCGCGGCGAAGCGCCGGTGCCTCCGCTCAACCTCGTCGGCGACTTCGGCGGCGGCGGCATGCTGCTCGCGCTCGGCATCGCCTGCGCGCTGCTGGAGACGGCCCGCTCGGGAAAGGGCCAGGTGGTCGATGCGGCGATGGTCGAAGGGGCGTCTCTGCTAGCGGCGATGTTCTCCGGTTTTCTTGCAGCCCAAAGCTGGTCGGAAGAGCGAGGCGTCAACATCCTGGACACCGGCGCGCCGTGGTACGACGTCTACGAGACCAAGGACGCCGAGTACGTCTCGATCGGTGCCATCGAGGCGAAGTTCTACGAGGATCTGCTTTCCCGCCTGGGCGTCGCAGCCCAGGACCTTCCTGGACAGCACGAGCGCACGCGCTGGCCCGAGCTGCGCGAGCTGCTTCGAAGAAAATTCAAGGAAAAGACCCGCGCCGAGTGGTGCGAAGCGTTCGAGGGGTCGGACGCCTGCTTCGCGCCGGTGCTGACGTTCTCCGAGGCGCGCGCGCACCCGCACAACAAGGCGCGCCAGGCGTTCGTCGAGGTGGCCAAGGTCGAGCAGCCGGCGCCCGCGCCGCGCTTCTCGCGCACGCCCGGCGTGGTGCGGCGCGCCCCGCCGGAGCGCGGCGAAGGCGGCCGCGCGGCGCTCTCGGACTGGGGCTTCAGCGGCGAGGAGGTGGAAAGGCTAAGATCCGCCGGTCTCGGCCACAAGTAGAAAAGAGAGGGAAACCTAGGATGCTCGGACGCCTGATGCCCCGCGAGGGGAAGTTCTTCGACCTGTTCAACGCCCACGCCGAGCGCATCGTCGAGGGCAGCCGCGAGCTCGCCGCGATGATCGGGACTTTCACCGAGCTCGACGCCCACGCCGCGCGCATCGACGCCGCCGAGCGCGCGGCCGACAAGATCACGCACGAGACCATGACGCTGCTTCACAAGACCTTCATCACGCCGTTCGACCGCGACCAGATCCACCAGCTCATCAACACGATGGACGACATCCTGGACCTTCATCAGGACGTCGCGGAGTCGGTCGCGCTCTATGACCTGCAGCGCGTGACGCCGGAAGCGAAGCAGCTCGCGGCGATCTGCCAGATGTCCTGCGATCGAGTGAAGGCGGTGGTGGCGCTGCTCACCAACGTGAAGCGCGCCGACGCGATTCTCAAGTACTGCGAGGAGATCGACCGCCTCGAGTCCGATGCCGACCGCGTCATGCGCTCGGCGCTCTCGAAGCTGTTCCGCGAGGAGAACGACCTCAAGCAGGTGATGAAGCTGCGGGTGATCTACGAGCTGCTCGAATTGATCACCGACCGCTGCGAGGACGTCGCGAACGTCATCGAGGGCATCGTCCTCGAGAACTCCTGATGGACACCGGCGCCGCGACCCAGATCAGTCTGGGCATCGTGATAGCGCTCGTGCTGGTGGCGCTCGCTTTCGATTTCATGAACGGCTTCCACGACGCCGCGAACTCCATCGCCACGGTGGTCTCGACGCGCGTCCTCAAGCCCTATCAGGCCGTGGCGATCGCCGCGACGTTCAATTTCATCGCGGTATTCGTATTCCACCTTAGCGTGGCGAGCACCGTCGGCCGCGGCATCATCGATCAAGGCATCGTGGACCATTACGTCGTCTTTGGAGCGCTGATCGGCGCCATCTGCTGGAACATCATCACCTGGTATTACGGGATCCCGTCGTCGTCGTCGCACGCGCTGATCGGCGGGCTCGTCGGCGCCGCAGTGGCGAAGGCGGGCACATGGGCTCTGCTGCCCGCCGGCATCCTCAAGACGGTTGCATTCATCTTCATTTCCCCGATGCTCGGATTTCTCATCGGCTCGGCGCTGTTTCTTGCAATCTCGTGGATTTTCGTGCGCTCGACGCCCAGCCGGGTGGATCGCATATTCCGCAGGCTGCAGCTGTTCTCGTCGTCGCTCTACAGCCTGGGGCACGGCGGCAACGACGCGCAGAAGACGATCGGCATTATCTGGATGCTGCTTGTCGCGGCTGGCATCACGGGCGCCGGCGAACCGGTGCCAAACTGGGTAGTGGTCGCCTGCTACGTCACGATCGGACTAGGGACGATGTTCGGCGGCTGGCGCATCGTGAAGACAATGGGCCAGCGCATCACGAAGATTCGGCCGGTGGGCGGCTTCTGCGCCGAGCTTTCGGGTTCCATCTCCCTCTTTATCGCGACCGGGCTCGGCATTCCGGTGTCAACCACCCACACCATAGCCGGCTCGATCGTCGGCGTCGGCTCGACGCAGAACGTGTCGGCGGTGCGCTGGGGCATCGCCGGCAACATCGTTTGGGGCTGGGTCCTCACCATCCCGTGCTCGGCCTTCATGTCCGGCATCGCGTGGTGGATCGGACGCCAGCTGTTCTAACGGATCAGTGCTTGTGCTCCGGCGCGCCGCCGGTGAGCGGCCGCACCTCGAAGTCGACCTTCACCTCGCCGGATTTCTCGAACTTCAGCACCACCGGAACCTTGTCGCCTTCCTTGAGCGGGCGCTTGAGGTCGACCAGCATGAGATGCGAACCGTTCGGCTTGAGCTCGAAGCTGCCCTTGGCGGGAATGTCGTATGCCTTGACCTCGCGCATGCGGACGATGTCGCCGTCCTTGACGCTGACGTGGGTCTGGACCTTGGCTGCCGCGTCGGACGAGCCTCCGATGAGGCGCTCCGGCTGAGCCGACTTATTGCTGAGGGTCATGTAGCCGGCGGCTGTCTTCTGCCCCGGCGCCGTCGCTCGTATCCAGGCGTCGCTCACCTCCACCTGCCCAAATGCGGGAAAGGAAACGAAAAACGAAACAACAAGCAAAACGCGGCTCATTTCCGATTCTCCTCTTCCTGGAGCTTGCGCCACAGGATCTTGCCGGTGGCGGTGCGCGGCAGCTCGTCGACGAACTCGACGATGCGCGGCACCTTGAACGCCGCCATTTTCCCGCGCGCCCACTCCATGATTTCCTGGGCTAGGACAGCGCCTTTCGCCTGCGGTTTCAGCACGATGACGGCCTTCACGGTTTCCCCGCGGTAGGCATCCCGCGCCCCGATCACGCAGGCTTCCTGGATCGCCGGATGCGCATAGAGCATCGCCTCGACTTCGGCGGGCCAGACCTTGAACCCGGCGCAGTTCAGCATGCGCTTCAGCCGGTCGGTGATGAAGAAATAGCCTTCCTCGTCGTAGTAGCCCAGATCGCCGGTGCGGAAGAACCGTTTTCCGTCGTGCAGCAGGAACGCCTCGGCGGTCGCCTCGGGCTGGTTCCAGTAGCCGCGGAACACCTGCGGGCCGTGGACGATGATTTCGCCTACCTGGTTGGGGGCTAACTCCGAAAGACTTTCCACATCGATTACGCGGGCGTCGGTATTGAAGAACGGAATCCCCGCGCACTGGCGCTTCGGCCGCTGCGGCGGATTGATGTGCGAGGGCGCCATCGTCTCCGAGAGCCCGTAGCCCTCGACGAACGGCAGGCCGATCACGTCCTCGAGCTTCCTTGCGAGCGCCTCGGGCATCGCGGCGCCGCCGCCCCCTAGCACGCGCAGCGACGACAGGTCGTAGCTCGAGAGCTTCGGATTGGACAGGAAGTCGACCATCATCGTGGTGATCGCCGACCAGTTCGTGACCCGGGCACGCTCGATCTGCATCGCGGCGCAGTCGCGGTCCCAGCGCGACAGGATCACCATCGTGGCGCCGAGGTGGATGGGGGAATTCATTCCGGCCTGCATGCCCGTGACGTGAAACATCGGCAGCGCGCACAGGACCACGGCGCCGTCCTGCACGCCGCGCCAGTTGAGGTAAGGCACCGTGGTCGCCTGAACGCTGGAGTGCGTGTGCATGCAGCCTTTCGGCTTTCCCGTCGTGCCCGAGGTATAGGGCATCACCGCGAGGTCGTCGGGGCCCGCGGCGTGCGGCGCGGGCGCGAGGTTGGCGTGAATCGCGTCCTTCCAGGCTGAAGAACCTTGAGAACCTCTTAAGAATCCCGGCAGCGGCAGATCGGTCTCGTCCGGAAGGTAATCCGCGTAGCTCGCGACGACGAGGCGGGAAAGGCCGAGCGACTCGATGCGCGGCAGGACGTCCTGGCCCACGATGGCGACATGCGCCTGTGAATCTTCGACGTAATGGGTGAGCTCGTCGGTGAGATTCATCGGGTTCACCGGCACCACCACCGCATCGGCGCGCAGGATCGCGTAGTAGCCGATGACGAACTGCGGGCTGTTCTGCAGGTAGAGCAGCACCCGGTCCCCGCGCGCAACGCCGCAGCGCTGCTGCAGGAAGCCGGCGAGCGCGTCGACTTCGCGCTTCAGGTCGCGGTAGGCGATCCGCCGCCCGTAGTAGTCGATCGCCGCCCGCTCCGGCTGCCTTGCCG